>OHUF01000450.1_pt1 | contig 20143 bp, 17 predicted proteins | sample 1579131 | NCBI WGS metagenome assembly OHUF01 (sample SAMEA3879553, study PRJEB24766) | human gut metagenome | biome: human-associated habitat; feature: feces | place: USA | collected 1985/1987 | reverse complement strand
CAAGACTTTAATCTGTTAGATACATTGACAGCATTTGAAAACATTGCGTTGGCGCTTACGATCATGAAAATTCCTGCAAGAGAAATTGAAGACAGAGTCAGATCAATCGCAGAAAAGTTGATGATCACAGAAGTATTGAACAAATATTCATATCAAATGTCAGGAGGACAGAAGCAGAGAGTGGCAAGTGCCCGAGCGATGATTACAAATCCATCTCTGATCTTAGCGGATGAGCCAACAGGAGCTTTGGACAGCAAGGCGGCCAGAATGCTGCTTGACAGTATGGAAACGATGAATGTGGAATTAAATGCAACGATTCTGATGGTAACACATGATGCATTTACAGCCAGTTACTGTAAACGTATTTTGTTTATCAAGGATGGAAAGATTTTTAATGAATTGGTTCGAGGAAATGATTCGAGAAAACGATTTTTTGACCGTATCATTGAGGTTGTGACATTGCTTGGAGGTGACAGTACAAATGTATTCTAAGATCGCATTAAGTAATGTCAAAAAGAGTATTCGTGATTATACGATTTATTTTCTGACATTAACATTTGGAATTTGTTTGTTTTATATGTTTAATTCTGTTCAGGCACAACAGGCTGTCTTAAAGCTGAATGCAAGCCAGAAATCAATGATGCATCTAATGTCTGTGATCATTAATGGAATTTCTGTGTTTGTTGCAATTATTCTTGGATTTCTGATTGTTTATGCAAATCAGTTTCTAATGAAGCGGCGGCATAAGGAAATGGGAATCTATCTGTTGTTAGGAATGGAAAAACGACAGGTATCAAAGATTCTTCTGATAGAGACTTTATTGATCGGTGTTTTGGCATTGATTGCAGGATTGGTTTCAGGTGTGTTTTTATCACAAGGACTTGCGATGTTGACAGCAAAGATGTTTGCGGTTCAGATGAAAGAGTTTCGGTTTGTTTTCTCACAAACTGCATTTATTCAGACTATTTTGTATTTTGCAATTATTTTTATCATTGTGATGATATTTAATGGAATTACGATATCAAAATATAAACTGATCAATCTGTTGAATTCAGCAAAAAAAAATCAGAAAGCAAGATTAAAAAATCCTATATTGTCGGTTATTCTATTTTTGATATCCATTGGAATTCTTGGAGTAGCATATCATTTAATCCAAAAAAACCAGATGCTTGCTGTGGACAATGACTTTAAGATCAGCGTAATTCTTGGAGTAGCAGGAACATTTCTCTTTTTCTTTTCATTATCAGGATTCTTATTAGAACTGGCGAAAAGAAGTAAGAAATTTTATTATAATGGATTAAATATGTTTGTGTTAAGACAGATCAATTCAAAGATCACAACAACCTTTGTTTCTATGTCGATGCTTTGTCTGATGTTGTTTTTAGCAATTAGTGCGTTTGCGACCGGAAGTGGATTGGCGTCTTCAGTGAAAACAGATTTAGAAGATATGACAAAGTTTGATTACACTTTTTATGGAGTATCAGAAAAAGGATATCAGGAAGAACAGCAACAGAAATTTATGAAAAGATTAGATGCGCTTGGATTAACAATAGAAAAAGATGCAAAAGAAATTTTACCGATCACGATATATCAAAATGGTACATTTCGCAAGTGCAGATATAAAATGGAGCCATTATTAAAGGGAAGAGAAAAGTATTCAGATTATACAAAAGATTATGTGAAGAAACTTTATGAGATTCCGCTAACTTTTGCAAAACTATCTGAATATAATAAAATCCGAAAAGCAATCGGAGAAAAAGAATTAACCCTGAAATCAGATGAATATATATTAAATTGTGATTATGGCAATCTGATACCGATAATGGAAAAGGCAGCTAGTGATAAGCAAAAACTTACATTGGATGGAAAAACATATAAAATGAAATATGGATTACAAAAAGATACATATATGGTAACAGCAGCTAAAACAGATATGGGAACAGTCATTTTAAATGATGAAATCATCCAGTCATTAAAGATTGATTATTCTACATTATATTTAAACATTAATTGGAAAGGAAATGCACAGAAAGCATCAAAACATTATAATGAACATTTAAAGCAGATGATCGCAAATAGTAAGATGAAAAACTCTCCATACTCAGCAACATTTTCAAAGGAAGAAGTATATGAACAAAGTACTGGTTTAAGTACGATCATGACATACATTGCAATATATATTGGTCTTGTATTTTTAATTACATGTGCAGCAGTACTTGCATTACAGCAATTGAGTGAAAATGCAGATAATATTGAAAAATACCAATTATTAAGTAAAATTGGAACTTCGCAAAAAATGATCAATCATGCGATCAAAGCACAGATCATCTTGTATTTTTGTCTGCCTTTAAGTTTGGCGTTGATTCATTCTTATGTAGGAATCAAAACAGCAAAAATCCTGATATCAACGTTAGGACAGATTAATATAACAAAAGCAGCAGCGCAGTCATTGATCATTGTGATTGTTATTTATATTGGATATATGATTGCAACTTATCTAGGAAGCAAGAGTATGCTGAAAGAAAAATAGAGAAAGAAATGACAGAAGATCAAAATCTGTCATTTCTTTTTTTGAGCTATTAATAATGTTACCGGTTAATGTCTGTTTGGAAGCATTTAATTTTACAGTACCTCCTTATGTTCATTAGTATAAAAATCAAATGTGTTCAAATTATTTTGAAAACCTGAACAAACTATGAAGAATATACATGATTGAAAATGAAAGAAAATGATTGACTATGATTGAAATTGTGATATACTTAAATAAAAGCGAAAAGAGGTGATATTGTGTTAGCGCAAGAGCGATTTGAACGCATTTTAGAGATTTTAAGAGAGAAACAGTCAGTCACCGTGGTAGAACTGACAGAAAAACTGAACACCTCAGAGTCCACGATACGAAGGGATTTAACGGAATTAAACCGACAAGGTCTTTTGATCAAGGTTCATGGAGGAGCTACTGCGATCAAATCTGTGTTATCAAGAGAAGAAGAAGTCATAACCAAGTCAAAGAAACACCAGGAAGAGAAGCGAAAGATTGCAAAATATGCAGCATCTTTGATCAATAAAGAAGATATCGTATATCTTGATGCAGGAACAACGACAGAGATGATGTTAGATTATCTCAAAGAATATGACGTTGTTTATGTGACAAATGGGATCACACATGCGAGAAAACTAATGAACGCAGGATTTAAGGTCCATTTGATCGGAGGCGAGATTAAGGCGGTAACAGAAGCATTGGTCGGAGAAGAAGCATTAGAACAGCTTGATAAATATAACTTTACCAAGGGCTTTTTCGGAACAAATGGGATTGATCTGAAGCGGGGATTTACAACGCCAGATCAGAAAGAGGCAGCAGTTAAGAAGAAAGCGATGGAACAGTGTCAGAAAAGATATATTCTTTCGGATGCAAGCAAATTCAATGTGATCTCAACTATTAAATTTGCGGATTTGAAGAAGGCAGAGATCATTACAGATCATTTAGAAAACAAAGAGTTCAAAAGAATCACAAACATTGAGGAGGTATTTTCATGATTTATACAGTAACATTTAATCCAGCAATTGATTATGTAATTAAAGTAGATAACCTGACATTAGGACAGGTAAACAGGACAACAAGAGAATACATTTTCTGCGGAGGAAAAGGTATTAATGTATCTCATCTACTTGCTAATCTTGGAGTAGATAGTGTAGGACTTGGATTTATAGCTGGATTTACAGGAGATGTTATTGAATCAGGAGCGAAAGAACTTGGATTTAAACCAGATTTTATCAGAGTCCGTGAAGGAATGACACGTATCAATGTTAAGGTAAAATCCAACGAAGAAAGTGAGATCAATGGATTAGGACCAGTTATTCATGATGATGAATTAGAGCAGATGTTTAAGAAATTAGATGAATTAGAAGATGGAGATATTTTAGTTCTTGCAGGAAGTATTCCAGCAACACTTCCATCAGATGTATATGAAAGAATCATGGGACGTCTGCAGGGAAAAGATATCCGAATCGTTGTAGATGCAACAAAAGACTTGTTGTTAAACGTATTAAAATATCATCCATTCCTGATCAAACCAAACAATCATGAATTAGGAGAAATGTTTGATGTTGTGCTAAAGACAAATGATGAGATTGTTGAGTATGCAAAGAAACTTCAGGAAAAAGGCGCAAGAAATGTGTTAGTTTCCATGGCAGGAGATGGAGCAATCCTGATCACAGAAGAAGGAGAAGTTCATGTAACACCTTGTCCAAAAGGAGAAGTTAAGAACTCTGTAGGAGCTGGAGATTCCATGGTAGCAGGATTTATCACAGGATATTTGAGAAGTAATGGAGATTATAATGAAGCACTGAAGATGGGGACAGCAGCAGGAAGTGCGACTGCATTTTCAGAAGATGTTGCAACTGGCGAGAAGATTATGGAATTATATAAAACATTATAATGAAATAGCATACAATGAAAGAAAATTATGATAAAATGAACCTAAGAAATTAGGTTCATTTTTTGTGCGTAATTTTATAAAAACTGGAGGACATCATGACGAAAAAAGAAGCAAGACAACAAGTAAAAGAATGGATGAAAAAATTAGACAAAAATTATATAGAAAAAGCAGATCAGTCGATTTTTGAACAGGTAAAAGAGTTAAAAGAATTTCAAGAGGCAAAAACTATTTTTTGTTATGCAAGTATGAAAAATGAAGTTGATACATGGCAGCTGATAGCATTGGCACTGAAACAGGGGAAGAATGTCGGAGTTCCATTGTGTATTGGGAAAGGAATCATGGAAGTGAGACAGATTCATGCTTTAGATGATTTTGAGGAAGGGGCATATGGAATCATGGAACCATCCAGAAGGTGTCCAATCTTATCGAAAGAGAAGATTGATATGGCGGTAATACCTTGTGTAAGTGCAGATAGAGAAGGCCGTAGACTTGGACATGGAGCAGGATTCTATGACCGTTTTTTAGATGGAGTAACATTTCCAAAGATTCTGGTATGTTATAAAGAGTTAATGATGGACCAGGTACCGACAGAAGAGCATGATATTTTGATGGATCAGGTTATTTGTGACGAATAATGAAGAAATAGAATGATCAAGCAGGAGAGATGATAGACATGAGAAAGATTTTAAAGAAAACAGCGACATTAATGATGACAGCAGTGATCGGAGTATCTATGAGTTGTCCCAAGATTATAGTTTATGCGGGACAGAGAATGCAAATGCAAGAGAGATATACGACTCCAAAAGAATGGAATTATACAGAAATCACAGCATATCAGTTTGGATCTACAGATAAATTTGAAGATTATCTTCAGACAGGTGGTACACATCTATACAATGATAAATTTCAGGAAAAGGATCATATGGTCAAAATTACGGTTGCAGATTCAGGGTATTTTACAATTGCAACACAAACAGATGGAAATAGATCGCAGAAGGTAAATCTCTATGATTCAACGAAGGAGAAAGTTTTAGCTCAAACGACATCTGATGGGGATCTGGAATATGGAAGGCTTGCAAAAGCAGGTGAGGTCTTCTATCTTCAAATGCCAGAAAAAATCGATAAAATATTTGTGACAACAGGTGTGATCAAAGATGGATTTGGATCTATGAAAGCATCAGATACTTATTATGAATCAGGAACTGGAAGTACCACATATCATCCATTTTCAATTAAGAAGAGATCTGCGGTGGAATTTAACATTTCAGCGATCGATCGAAACAGTGGGATCACTTATGCACACATCGAAAAGAAAGAAAATGGACAATGGAAAAGAATCGATGATACGGTAAAGATCAAGCCAGCATCTTATGATGATGATTTTGTTCATGGATTGACTAAAGGTGAATATCGCCTGGCGATCAAAGCACCGACAACACAGTTAAATGCAGTCTCATATACAAGCAGTTCTAAAAGTAAAAAGGTAGCATATAAGAAATCAAAGGCAAAGAAGATCAAACTGGATGGACAAACATCGAATATATATACAACAGGAGAGAAAACTTCAAGATGGTATAAAATAAGTATTACATCTACAAAGAAGAAAAGAATTCTGAATCTTGGAAAGAACACGGTTTCTGGAGGATACAAGTTTACAATTTATAAAAAGGGAAAGAAAAAAGCAATTAAAACAATTAAGGTAACAGGAAATGCAAATGCGAAGATAGCGAAAATGCCAAAGAAAAAAGGAACATATTATATCAGAATCTCAAAGCTTACAAAGAAAACAAATGGAACGTATGAAATAGGGTATTATTAATCCAAATCAAAATATAAGGAGGAATTTCTATGACAAGAATGGGAATCAAGAAAATGGGAGCAGTTCTGATAGCAGCAGGTTTAAGCATTGCAATGTGTAGCCCATCAGTATCTGCAAATGTAAGGACAAATATTAATACAGACAAGATAACACAGAAAAAGACAGCCAGATATGTTGAACCAGAAGAATGGAACAAAGAGGAATTGACTGCATATCAGTTTGATTCAGAAGTAGATATGATGAAATATCTGGTGAGCGGTGGAATGCATTTATATAATAAGAATTATAAAGGCAGTGACCGCTGGGTAAAGATCAAAGTTGCAGATCCAGGGCTGTTTATGGTTGGTGTCGTAAGTAACGATGAGACAAAAATACCAGTATATGATGCGGCAAAGAAAAGAATTATAGTAAATAATTTAAATGATGGCGGGGACAAAGAATATGTAGGTATCGTGAAAACAGGAGATGAATTTTATGTAAAACTGCCAGAGAAGATAGACAAAGTGATCATTTTAACTGGTGTGATCAAAACCGAATTTACTTCCATGGCGAATCAGAAAAGTTATTATGAACTTGGAAAAGGGACAACAACCTATCATCCATTTTCCGTAGCGAAACGCTCAAAAGTACAATTTGATATTACATCCATCGGAAAGAAACATGAAAAAGTTGGAGTATACATTGAGAAAAATGTAAATGGGACATGGAAAAAAGTCGGATACAGCACAACGGTAAAACCAGATAAATATGACAGTACAGTGCTCTATGGATTAGAGGCAGGAAAATATCGTCTGGCGTTAAAAACACCGAAAGATCAGATCATTAATGTAGAATATACAAGGGATAAATCAAAGAAAAAGGCAGCTTATAAGAAATCTAAAGCGATCCATCTAAAATCAGATATTGACAGTATATATACTTCCACAGAAAAAGCAGCCCGTTGGTATAAGGTTTCTGTTTCATCTACCAAAAAAAGAAAAGCAGTTACGTTGTCCAAAGATTCTGTAGGCGGAGGTTTTAAATTCTGTGTTTATCAAAAGGGAAAACGATTAAAAACAGTAAAAGTCACAAAGAATGATAAAGTTAAGACAGTAAAACTTCCAAAGAAAAAAGGAGCATATTATGTGAAAGTTACGAAACTTACAAGCAAAACAACAGGGGCATATTATTTGGGAACATATACATATTAAGAATCACAAGGAGGGAAACAGGATGAAAAAAATGAAAAGTAGGTCATTTCGTATTCTTATGGCAGCAGTCATATCAGCAGCGATGCTGTGTCCGCAGGTTAAAATATCAGCAGCGGATGGCTTAGTATCAAAAGCAGTTACATCATATTTTCCGAGTAAAACAGTAATGAAGAAAACAGCAAGAAAAACAGAGCCGGAAGAATGGAATCAAAAAGAAATTAAAGCATACAAATTTGGAACTCTTGAAGATGCCTTATATTATGCGCTGACTGGCGGGATCAAATATTATGATCAGAATTATTTTAAAAATCCAGATCTGATCAAGCTCACTCCAGTAGAATCAGGAGCTTTAGGACTGGCAGTTGTTGGGGATAATAAACAGGAAGCAATTCTATATGATTCCAATAAAAAAATGATCAAGAAATTGCCACTGTCCTATGTAAAGGCGCAGGTAAATGCAGGAGAAACTTATTATATAGAGTTTCCAAAGAACTGTAAAGAAGGATTGATCACAGCTTACGTATTACAAAATGAATGTGGTGGGTTAGCAAAAAACGACCTCAATATGCAAAAAGGTGAAGAAAAAGAAACTTATCACACATTTAAAATGACAAAAAGAGGATTTGCAGGTTTTGTTGTTGCATCCATGGTAGAAGATGGTGGAAATACAAGCTATAAAGTTCAGAAAAATGAAAAAGGAAAATGGATCACAATCGGAAGAACAAAGTCATTTAAACCAACAAACGAAGACGAAACACAGATTGCAGTAGGTTATGGACTTAGTAAAGGAAACTACCGTCTAGTATTGAAGGCTCCAAAAGAGCAGCTCAATACAATGTTGTATACGACAAAAAATTATGCCAAAAAGAAAGTTGCCTATAAGAAATCCAAAGCAAAGAATCTAAATGCAACAGAGATGTATACAATGAATGAAAAAGCAGCCCGTTGGTATAAAGTATCTGTAAAATCTAGCAAAAAGCAAAGCAAATTGAAGATTTTAACAGTTGCAGATCAAGGTGGATTTAAGTTTACGATCTATGAGAGAGGTAAGAAAAAACCAGTTAAGACAGTAAAAACATCTGCAAAACACTTAGAAAAGACAGTAAAGCTTCCAAAGAAAAAAGGAATGTATTATGTCAAAGTAAGCAAGCGTACTAAGAAGACAAATGGATACTATGAGATTAAGAAATAACGGTTAGAATAGAACGTCAAAAAAGGAATTGTCAGAAAAGACAGTTCCTTTTTTGAACCTTTTTTATATAAAATTACTATAGAATGGCAAAGTATTTTATTAATGAAAAAAAACCTCAATTACTATTCTTGAAACAAAAGCAGAAAAATTATAAACTATAGGTTAGTAAATGCTAACCTAGAAGGATGAAATAAATGAAACTAAAAAAGTTAATATGTATAGTGATGATCAGTGTTTTAGGGGTATTATCGTTTGCTGGATGTGCCAAGAAACAGGATGCAAAGAATACAGAGACAAGCAGTGAAGCAAGTACACAGGAAGCAAGTGCGCAAGTTTTTGCCATGGATACCTATATGAATCTGAAAGCATATGGAAAGAATGCGCAAAAAGCAGTGGATGATGCTAAGAGTGAGATTGAGCGATTAGATCAGCTATGGTCAGCGGTAGATAAAAACAGTGAGATCTATCAGCTGAATCAGAAGAAAAAAATGAAAATATCTGATGAGACATTAGAATTGATCGAATTTGCAAAGAAAAAATCAAAAGAATCAAACGATGCTTTTGATATTTCTATCTATCCGATCGTGGAATTATGGGGATTCCCGACACAGAAATATCGTGTGCCATCGGACAGAGAAATTCAGAAACTTCTGAAAAACGTAAATAGTCAGAAAATCAAAATTAATAAGAAAACAAATGTTGTGACATTAGAGAAGAATATGAAGATTGATCTTGGAGGAATTGCTAAAGGATACACATCACAAAGAATTGCAAAAATCTATAAAAAGGATGGTGTGAAAAGCGGTGTGATCAGTCTTGGTGGTAACGTACAGGCAATCGGAACAAAAACAGATGGAAGCCGATGGAAAGTCGGAGTGCAGTCACCAGATGATACAGAAAGTATGATCGGTGCATATGAAGCTGCTGATGAAGCAGTCATTACATCTGGAGCATATGAAAGATACTTTGAGAAAGATGGGAAAACATATCATCATATCATTGATCCAGCAACTGGAAAACCATCCGAAAAAGATCTGAAATCAGTAACGATCATCAGCAAAAATGGTACATTATCTGATACATTGTCAACAACATTGTTTGTTATGGGGAAGGATAAAGCTATTTCTTACTGGAAGGAACACAGCAAAGAATTCAATATGATCCTTGTTGATGAAAATAATAAGGTATATATTTCACAGGGAATCAAAGATCATTTTAGTTCAGATAGTGATTTTACAGTAATAAAAAAATAAAACGTTAACAGATAGAAAGAGAGAAGGAAAAACAAAAATGAAGATCATTGATCAGTTAAAGAAAGTCAATCTGATTCAGTTTGTGCCTGCGATTTTTGTGATCAGTCTGGTTGGAAACAGTGTTTTTGGATATACGGCACCAAAGTCAGAAAAATCAAAAAATAATTCTGAAAATCAGGTAGAAGCTGCAACGACACAAGCAAAAAAGAAAACAAAGAAAGCAAATGCTGGGGATATTGATCTAAGCAAGATCAAGGATGGAACTTATGAAGGACAGGCAAACGGATATCGTGGTTTGGTAAAGGTTTCAGTTACTGTAAAAGATCATAAGATCACAGCGATCAAAGTATTAAGTAATTCCGATGATGCCACATTTTTCAATCGTGCATCAGCAGGTGTGATCAAAAATATTCTGGCAAAGCAGTCATTAAAAGTTGATGTTGTCAGTGGAGCAACTTACAGTTCAAATGGAATCATTAAGGCAGTAAAAAATGCGTTAACAGGGGAAGAAGATAAATCATCTGCAAAAGCAGGCGGATCTTCTGCAAAATCTGCAGGGAGTGTTGGTACAGCGGATGAATCAGGAACATACAAAGATGGTACATTTGTTGGTACAGCCGCTGGATATCATGGTACTGTAAAAGTTTCTGTGACGATCAAAAAGAATAAGATCAAATCAATTAAAATTTTGGAAAATCATGATGATGCAGCGTATTTTAACCGTGCAAAAGGTATTTTACTTCCATTGATGGTTAAGAAACAGAGTACAAATGTAGATGCAGTCAGCGGGGCTACATTTAGTTCCAATGGAATTATCAAAGCGGTACGAAATGCATTAAGCAAAGCAGCGGTTAATAAATCGTCTAGTGACAGCAGTTCTACATCTACGACAAAGGATACAACGAAGAAAGATACAACAGAGAAAGTATCAGGTACATACAAAGATGGTGTTTACGAAGGAACTGGAACAGGATTCAGAGGAAAGATCACTGTCAGTGTCCGCATTAAGAAGAGCAAGATCGTAGAGATTAAACTTGTTAAAAATGAAAAAGATGATGCGGCATATTTTGAACGTGCATGGTCCGAAGTTCCATTTAGTATTATTGCAATGCAGAGTGCAGATACAGATAAAGTTGATGCAGTTAGTGGTGCTACATATAGTTCAAAAGGTATCATGGCAGCAGTCAGAGATGCGTTAAAGAAAGCATTGGCGAAAAAAGATACGGAAACTACAGTAGAAACAAATAATACGAACAATAGTACAAATGATAATAATACGAATACTGATAATTCATCTGAGGATAATACAACAACTGTACCAACAACACCGACAGATCAAACGTATACAGGAAGTGCAGTATGTGAGCCAGATGAAGATGGAGATTTTGACGCATATGATCTTACTTTAGAAGTTGTAGTTTCATCTGATGGAAAAGTAAAAGGAATCCAAAATATAAAATGGTCAGATAAAAGCATGCAATCATGGTATAAGGATGCGGAAAAAAAGATAGTTCCTCAATTGATCGCAAATGGTTTGGATACTTCAAAAAATTATGACGTGGTAACAGGAGCAACATGTTCAAGCAATGCCTTGATCAATGCATACAAGAACGCAATTTCAAAGATAAACCAATAGGTAGAGGAACAAAAAAGAGATATGAAACAATTAAAAAAATACAAGCATTTCTTAATGAGACTTCTAAACCTTGTGCTGATCGTTGGAGTGTGTTTTGCATATCATAATATTGCAACGATCCGGGCAGAAAAAGAAGCGAAGATCGCAGCTGAGAACAGTGGTTCGGGTTTATGGAAAGATGGAACCTATGAAGGCAGCGGTCAGGGATTTGGAGGTCAGATTGTTGTGAGTGTGACTATAAAAAATGGTTCCATCGATGACATTCAGATCAAAGAAGCGAAAAATGAAGATAGTGCATATTTTGATAATGCAAAAAAAATCATAGATATAATGAAACAAAAGCAGACAGCCGATGTTGATGTAGCCAGCGGAGCAACATACAGCTCAAAAGGTATCATTGCTGCTGTACAGAATGCTTTGAAGGAGGCGTTATAATGAACCTTAGACAAAAGAGAGACTTAAGACGCCTCACTCGGCAGATCATTCAGATCATCTTTTTCCTATGGATGCCGGCATTATACACATCAGCATTTTCTGGTGTAAGGTATGTGATCGAACAGATCAGGGCAGGCAAGCCGATCGAGCAGAATGCATTTCTTGTAATGATGATCGCATTATGTGGATTTACCATTTTGTTTGGCAGATTCTTCTGTGGATATGCCTGCGCATTTGGAACCTTGGGAGATGGAATGTATGCCTTATCCCAATGGGTTCAGAAAAAAGTGAAAAAGAAGCTTCCTTGGGTTTCAGAAGAAACTGGACGGAAACTTCAGAAAATTAAATATATACTATTAATTATCTTAATGCTGATCTATGCATTAGGATTTACAAAAAAATTCCATGGAACCAGTCCTTGGGAAGTATTTTCCATGTTGTACACAGGTAAGATTCCTGATCTTGGCTATTTAGCCGGATGGGTCATCTTTGTACTTATACTGGTGGGTATGTGCCTTAAAGAAAGATTTTTCTGCCAATATCTATGTCCGATGGGAGCAATTTTTGCATGGTTACCGGTATTACCATTTTCTGTACTCGATAGAGACAGAAGTAATTGTATTCCGAAATGCCGTGCATGCGAGATTAAGTGCCCTGTAGATTATCAGATCAAAAGGGACCAGAAGAATGGAGGGGAATGTATCCACTGTATGCAATGTGTGGATGTATGTCCAAAACAAAACATTCATCTGGGGTCAGGTAAGAAATTAAAAGGTAATGAGATCATTATCATTCTCCTGAAGCTTGTCTTGTTTATTGGGGTCTGTATTTTTGCACAAAGCTTATAAACATGGTTTAACGAATGTTTAAAGAAAGACACCCGATTTTATTTCGAGTGTCTTTTTTTGAGATTTCTAGTTAGCTATAACTAAGTTAAAACGAATCATTTATAGTGAGTGCAAAAAATAAAGATAAATGTATGTAGGCGATTCAGTACTTTCTGCCGAAATACAACAACATTATTATTTTACATAATTTTAAAGGAGGTTCACATGAGAAAAGCAATGTGGAAAAAAGGTCTTTCTGTGGCCATGGCAGCAGCAATGCTGACAGGAACTGTAACAGTACCAGCGGTATTTAATACTAGCGCAATCGTAAAAGCAGCAGAGGTTGCCGAGAAAAGTATGCCAGCAACACCTAAAGCAATCGATGGAATGGTTTATGCAACTGTAAATATGGAATATGCAGATTTCTTTTATGGTGAATTAAACAATATAGCAGCAGGAAACGAAACAACACCAGATCTTTCAAATGATAAAGTAGCAAGTTATAGAGAGACGGGTATGTATGATGCGGTTACATCTGCAACAAATAAAAAATCTATCAAATATGCAACATCATATTATGAAACAGGTGTCGCAAATGATGAAGCTGAAACAAAGGGAAGCAATGGAACAATTTCTAATACGACATTATATGGAATTAAAGAAGTAAAAATTGCAATTCCAGAAGCATTATATCATAATTTATATGAACAGAAAGATGATAGTGCGAATAAAAATAGTAAGATTTATGAATATTTAAACAATGCAGATTATAGTGACGAAGAATTTAAGTCAGAATATAAAGTATTAAATGCAGATGGAACATTTAGTAAGATGATCACTACAGAAGGTACGGTAGAAGATAAAGATGCTGAACCAGTTCTGACAACTTCAACTACATGGGGAGATTATCAGGTTGATATTGCAAATCTGGGAGTTGGTGATACTACAGCAACAACAACTAATATGTATGGAATCATTTTAACAGATGAAAAGGGTGAAAATTATGGATTATTACATAGTGATAATACATGGTTACAGACTCAGGAATTTGCATGGGCAGTTGATGATGTGTTCTCTGTACATGGACAAAATCATGTACCATATCAGAGAACAGATGGTCTGAAGGCTGGAAATACAATCAAAAAGATCACATATCTGTTAAAAGATTCAGCGGATATTGTTATTAATACAAATATTAAATTAAAGAAATTAATTGATGCAGAAAAAGTAAAAGGAACTGCAGACAAAGCAACATATAGTGCAAATGGAACAGCTGTTAAATTCAACTTTGAGAATTTACCAGCAGAGGATTATAAAGTAGCAACCGTAGCAAAAGGTGGACACCATGCAACAGCAATAGAACCAAAACATTGGACATATGATGCAAATAGTAAAACATTAACATTAGATGAAACTTGTGCAGCTGGAAATGATTATACAGTAACCTTTAAATCAGAAGAATTTGGAGATTTAAAGGTAGCTGTTACAGTTGATAAAGCTGATCAGACAATTGATATTGCAAAAGATGCATATACTGTTACAATGGGAGCAACAAGTTTTAATCTTGGAGCAAAGGCTAATACTGCATTAAAATATGCAACATCAAATGATAAAGTAGCAACGGTTGATGAAAATGGAAAAGTAACTCTAAAGGGTGCTGGAACAGCGGAAATCACAGTTACAGCTGAAGCTAATGACAACTATAATGAAGCAACAAAAACTGTAAAAATTACGGTAAATAAAGCTCCAGAAACTACAACAGCAACAAAGCCTGCAGCTACAACAACAGCGACAAAACCAGCTGTAAAACCAGTCAAAAAAGTAACAGTTAAGAAACAGACAGCAAAAGTAAAAGCAGGAAAGAAAAAACTGACAGTTACATGGAAGAAAGATAAAGCTGTATCTGGATATCAGATCAAAGTAGCAACAAAGAAAAACTTCAAAGGTGCAAAAACTTATACTGTTAAATCTTACAAGACATATAAGAAAGTTATCAAGAAATTAAAATCTAAGAAAAAATACTATGTAAAAGTACGTGCATACAAGACAGTAGGAAAATCTAAAGTTTACGGTGCATACAGTGCAGTAAGATCTTGCAAAGTGAAATAATGAAAAAATAAATAGTAGCGTATAGTTTTTTCTGAAAAATAAAAACACGAGATTGCCATAGAAGGTGGCAGTCTCGTGTTTTGTTGTTATCTAATCATAAAGTTTTTAACATAATATAGCAAGAATTCTCCTTCCTCTACAGGTGGGAGATGAATTGCATAAAAATAAAAAAGAACACTTGTTCGATAGTGCGGTCTATGGTATAATAGGACCATGACATTAATCATGTGCATGTAATGTTCCGTGCGCAGTTGAGAACAGAACTTAGTAAATTTATCAATGCTTATAAAAGTGCCAGTAGCAGGCACTCCAGTAGAAGTAATCCGTCAATACATTGAAACCCATGGAGAGAAAAAGTATTGAACATAGCATATCGTTTCCGGATCTATCCGACAGAAGAACAGAAGATACTTCTTGGCAAAACATTTGGCTGTTGTCGTTTTCTGTACAATCAGATGCTTAATGATAAGATTCGAGAGTATGAAAAGACAAAGAAAATGTTAAAAAACACACCAGCCATGTATAAAAGGGAATATCCGTTTTTGAAAGAAGTAGATTCGCTAGCGTTGGCAAATGTCCAGCTTCATCTGGAAAAGGCATATAAGAATTTTTTTCGGGATCCCAAGACTGGATTTCCAAGATTCAAGTCAAAACATCATTCCAGAAATAGCTATACAACGAATGTGGTCAATGGAAATATCCTGGTGGAAAGTAAGCGAATCCGGCTTCCTAAATTAAAATGGATTGCCATGAAAAAACACAGGGAGCCAGCAAAAGGCCTTCGCCTGAAATCAGTGACAGTCAGTATGGAACCATCCGGCAAATACTTTGCAAGCTTGTTGTATGAAGGGGACAGTTGTGAAAACCAAGCAGCTGAACCAGATTACAGTACTGCAAAGATACTTGGAATTGATTACGCAATGCAGGGGATGGCGGTGTTTTCAGAAGAGATTGAGATGGAAGAAGCAGGATTTTTTAGAAAAAATGAAAAAAGACTGGCGAGGGAGCAGCGAAAGTTGTCAAGATGCGTACGAGGAAGTCATAATTATGAACTGCAGAAAAAGAAAGTTGCCAGATGTCATGAAAAGATACGAAATCAGCGAAGAGATTATCTGCACAAGCTAAGCCGAAAGATTGTGGACAGTTATGATGCAGTTGCAGTGGAAGATATCGATATGAAAGCAATGGGTCAGTGCCTGCATTTCGGAAAAAGTGTACATGATAATGGATATGGAATGTTCAGGGAAATGTTAGACTATAAACTGGCGTGGAAAGGAAAGAAAATAGTAAAGGTAGACCGTTTCTTTCCTTCCAGTAAAAAATGCTGTCAATGTGGAAGGATAAAGAAAGAACTGAAATTATCCGAAAGAGTCTATCACTGTGTATGTGGAAATGAGATGGACAGAGATCGTAATGCAGCAATCAACATCCGTGAAGAGGCAAGAAGGATGTTGACAGCATAAACTGTCCGTATCCGGACAATTGGATAATAAGAAAATATGCCCGTGTCCGGGCAAAAGAATCGCGGGGCACGCGAGGATAGCTTGTAGATACTTGGCTCAGTAGAGCCATTGAGCAAGAAGCCCCCACTTCAAAATCAGGGATTTAAGTGGTGGGAGCATGTCATTGAGATCTGGGCGGTTGCAACCAATATATATATTGAAGGAACCTTCCCGAATGGTGTACAATATGATATGGCAAGTGCGATCCAGTTAATGCACAATATGATGGTGGCTCATGCAAAAGCTGTTATTGCATACAAAGAAGCAGGCCATGAAGGGAAGATAGGTATCGTTCATTCGTTAGAAAGTAAATATCCTTATGATAAAACGAAAGACGAAGATGTTAAAGCGGCAAAAAATGAAGATGTATTAAATAATCAGTTCTTGTTAGATGCAACATTCCTTGGGAAATACAGGGATGAAACAATGGAGATCATCAATCGTTTGGTAGAGTTAAACAACGGAAGCTTTCATGCAAGCAAAGATGATATGGAGATCTTAAAAGAAGCTGCATACTGGTATCGCGAAGTAAGCAAGACAAAAGAACTGTAAAATTGCAATGGAGGAATGAGAAATGGAATATCAGGGAATCATTTTTGATTTCAATGGAACATTATTTTTTGACAATGATAAACATGTGAAAGCGTGGAATGAGATCTCTAAGATCTTACGAGGAAAAGAAATCACGTTAGAGGAATTACATACGAAACTAAACGGAACACCAAATATACAAAATATTTTATATTTTACAGATGGGAAGGCAACAAAAGAAGAATTAGAAAAATATTCTCAGAAAAAAGAAGAATATTATCGTCAATTCTGTAAAGAAGATACGGAAAAATTTCATCTGGTAGATGGTGTATGTGAGTTTTTTGATCATTTGAAAGAAAAAGATATTCCATTTACGATTGCTAGTGCATCAATCAAAGAAAATATTGATTTCTTTATTGAGTCCTTTGGACTGGACCGCTGGATCAAGCCAGAAGATATCGTTTATGATGATGGAACATATGAGAATAAGATCGCAATGTTTCATAAAGCAGCCGATGTGATCGGCATTGATATGAAAGACATTAGAATTTATGAAGATTCCAATTCTGGAATCCGAAATGCATATGATGCAGGATGTGAACAGATCGTTGTGATCTGTGACAAGGAAAATGAAGAAGAATTTTTAAAACGTCCAGGAGTTATAGAAGTTATGCAGGATTTTTCCTTTGCAAAAGAATTGTAATACAAATTTAAAATTGATTTTAGGGAGTTTCGTAGACGAAACTCCCTTTTTGTGATAAGATAAATTGAATATACCTTAATCAATAAATGAGAAAGGGTATAATCTTTTGAAATATAAGAAGAAAGATATAAAGGAGAGTTCGATGATCAATCAGTTAGTAAACAATATTAAAAAATTAGATGCCCCTATTGTTGTTGGATTAGATCCAATGCTTGATTATGTACCAGAATATATTAAGAAAGCAGCATTTGCTGAATATGGTGAGACTTTAGAAGGAGCAGCAGAGGCAATCTGGCAGTATAATAAAGGAATCATTGATGCAACTTATGATCTGATTCCAGCAGTTAAACCACAGATTGCTATGTATGAACAATTTGGAGTTCCAGGACTTGTTGCATTTAATAAGACATGTGAATATGCAAAGAGCAAAGGTCTTGTGATCATCGGAGATATCAAACGTGGAGATATTGGATCAACATCTAAAGCTTATGCGATCGGTCATGTAGGAAAGGTTGCAGTGGGAAGCAAGACATACAGCGGATTTTGTGAAGATTTTGTAACAGTTAATCCATATCTTGGAAGTGATGGAATCCGTCCATTTATGGAAGTATGTAAAGAAGAGAAGAAGGGAATGTTCATCTTAGTTAAGACATCAAACCCATCCAGCGGAGAATTCCAGGATCAGGAGATCGATGGAAAACCGTTATATGAGATGGTAGCCGAGAAAGTTGCTTCCTGGGGAGAAGAACTGATGGGAGATTCTTACAGCTATATCGGTGCCGTTGTTGGAGCAACTTATCCTAAGATGGGAGAAGTATTAAGAAAGATCATGCCAAAATCATACATCTTAGTTCCAGGATACGGAGTACAGGGTGGTCAGGCAAAGGATCTTGCGCCATTCTTTAACGAAGATGGATTAGGTGCGATCATTAATTCTTCCAGAGGAATCATCTGTGCATATAAACAGGATGCTTACAGTCAGTTTGGAGAAGAAAATTACGCAGATGCATCAAGACAGGCTGTTCTCGATATGAAAGAAGATTTAAAACAGGCCTGGGTAAAATAAAAGAACACCTATTTTGTGAGTAAAGAAAACAGCCAGATAAAGGAGAATTGCAAGATGAGTAAGAAACAGGTAATGGCAGAGATCATTCGTCATACATCTTTATCAGACGGAATCTTTGATATGACATTGAAAGCAGAAGAGATTGCGAAAGAAGCAAAAGCAGGACAGTTTATTTCTGTTTATCTGAATAACAAGAGTAAGATCCTTCCAAGACCGATCAGTATCTGTGGGATCGATAAAGAAGCAGGGACATTAAGGATCGTCTATCGTACGGTTGGAGATGGAACGAAGGAATTATCCGATTACAAAGAAGGTGAGATGGTCAAAATCTTAGGACCTTTAGGAAACGGATTTACACAGAAAGACAAAAAAGCAATTTTAATCGGTGGCGGAATCGGAATTCCTCCGATGTTAGAATTAATGAAGCAGTTAGATTGCGACAAAACAGCAGTTTTAGGATACCGTGACAGTGATATGTTCTTAAAAGACGAATTTGAGGCAGTTGGAGATGTTGTGATCTCTACAGAAGACGGATCTTTTGGAACGAAGGGAAATGTCATTGATGCGATCAAAGAGCAGGGCGTGGAAGGAAGCATCATCTATGCATGTGGTCCAACACCAATGCTTCGAGGAATCAAAGCATATGCAGAAGAGATGGGGATCGAAGCACAGATTTCCATGGAAGAGAGAATGGCATGTGGAATCGGTGCATGCTTAGCCTGTGTTTGCAAGTCAAAAGACGTGGATTCCCATTCACATGTTCATAACAAACGTGTTTGCAAAGATGGGCCAGTATTCGACGCCAGGGAGGTGGAACTATAATGAATTTATCAGTTGATATTGCCGGAGTAACAATGAAGAACCCTGTGACAACAGGATCAGGAACATTTGGTTCCGGAGAAGAATTCAGTGAATTTGTTGACCTTTCCAAATTAGGAGCAGTGACAACCAAAGGAGTTGCTAATGTTCCATGGCCGGGGAATTCTGTGCCTAGAGTTGCAGAGGTATATGGTGGTATGTTAAATGCGATCGGATTGCAGAATCCTGGGATCGATGTGTTTGTTGAACGAGATATTCCATATCTTAAGAAAGCCGGAGCAACGATCATTGTTAATGTTTGTGGAAAATCCGAAAAGGATTATCTCGAGGTTGTAGAAAGACTTGCTGACCAGCCAGTAGATTTATTAGAGATCAATGTATCTTGTCCGAATGTGAAAGAAGGCGGGATTGCTTTTGGACAGGATCCCAAAGCGTTATATGATATTACGAAGGCAGTGAAAGCAAAAGCAAAACAGCCGATCATCATGAAGTTAAGCCCGAATGTCACAGATATCACAGAGATGGCAAAAGCTGCAGTTGATGCAGGAAGTGATGCTCTTTCTTTGATTAATACATTAACAGGAATGAAGATCGATATTGAAAGAAGAGATTTTGTGCTTGCCAA
>OHUF01000438.1_pt1 | contig 20639 bp, 15 predicted proteins | sample 1579131 | NCBI WGS metagenome assembly OHUF01 (sample SAMEA3879553, study PRJEB24766) | human gut metagenome | biome: human-associated habitat; feature: feces | place: USA | collected 1985/1987 | reverse complement strand
CGTCAAGGAGCTTTTGAACACGCACTTCACCGGCCGGAGCGCCGATGAGATGAGTGCAAGGCTGATGAGCCTTTCCGAGCAGCTTTCGCCCGAGCTATTTTTAGTGGTGTCCAAGGCGGTCGAATATGCGATCGGTGTGCTCGAGCAGAGCGCGCAGCGCAATGTGGAGACCGCGGGCGCGAGCCAGATCTTGAAAATGCCTGAGTACCGCGATGTCGACAAGGCGCACGATCTCGTGACATTCCTTGTGGATAACAAGGAAGAGCTTCCCGTGCCGGATGACGGCGCGCCGCTCAAGATCCTGATCGGGCCGGAAAACGTGAACGAGGCGCTCAAGGAAACGAGCGTGGTCGTCGCCAGCTACGATATCGGCGACGGGATGCGCGGCCTCGTCGGTGTGGTGGGTCCCACCAGAATGGACTACGCCACCGTGACGGCGCGGCTGAGTTATTTTGCAGACAGCCTGACGCGGATGTTCGGCAAGAACGAGCTTCCGCCCAAGGAAGAAGATAAGGAGTAAGAAATGGGTAAGAAAGACAAGCAGAACGCGGCGGAGAGCACGCCGGAAAAGAACACGGCGCAGCAGCCCACAGCAGACGAGGCGGCCAAGACCGCAGAGACCGCCAAGGCTGACGAGACCGCTGAGAAGAGCGCGGAGCCCGAGACCTTCACCGTCACGCGCGAGCAGATGGAGAAGATGGAAGGCCTTGCCAAGTCGCTTGCCGACGAGCAGGACAAATACCTGCGCCTTGCCGCCGAGTACGACAACTACCGCAAGCGCACCGCGAAGGAAAAGGAAAGCCTTTATGCCGATGCGAAGATCGACACGATCAAGGCGCTGCTGGGCGTTTACGATAACCTCGAGCGCGGCCTTGCCCAGTACGGCGACGAGGAGTCGCCCCACCGCAAGGGCCTTGAAATGGTGTTCAACCAGTTCAAAGAGAGCCTCAAAAAGCTGGGCGTTGAAACGATGGACGCCGCCGGAAAGCCCTTTGACCCTGAAAAGCACAACGCCGTGATGCATGTGGAAGACGAAAACTACGGGGAAAACACCGTGGTCGAGGTGCTCCAGCAGGGCTTCACGCTGGGCGATAAGGTGCTGCGATTTGCCATTGTAAAAGTGGCCAATTAAAAGTTCCTCAAAAATGTGTGGCACACATTTTTGAAAGGGCTTGCAGCCCTGTGCAGCGCACTCGCTGCGCTCGCACATTTCAGGGCTGAGATGTGTTTTTTCTGACGCGCACGCCCCAGGGCGGCTTCTCTTGCCGCTTTGCGGCAATTCACCTTCTGTCGTCAGAAAAAACGATTTGGATTTGTTTCGCGTCTGCGGACGCGAAATGAACATATAAAGTGGTTAACAAAAAAATTAAGATAGATCTTAGGAGGACAACATTATGTCTAAAGTTATCGGTATTGACCTTGGTACTACCAACTCTTGTGTGGCCGTGATGGAAGGCGGCGAAGCCGTCGTCATCCCCAACGCCGAAGGCAACCGCACCACCCCGTCCGTCGTCGCGTTCAGTAAGACCGGCGAGCGTATGGTCGGTCAGGTCGCAAAGCGTCAGGCCATCACCAACCCCGAGCGCACGATCTCTTCGATCAAGCGCGAGATGGGCTCTGATTATAAAGTCGAAGTCGACGGCAAGAAGTACACCCCGCAGGAGATCAGCGCAATGATCCTGCAGAAGCTCAAGAGCGACGCGGAGGCTTACCTCGGCGGCCCCGTGAGCGAAGCCGTCATCACCGTTCCCGCTTACTTCAACGACAGCCAGCGTCAGGCAACCAAGGACGCAGGCACCATTGCCGGCCTGAACGTCAAGCGTATCATCAACGAGCCCACCGCAGCTGCTCTGGCTTACGGTGTGGATAAGGAAGATGACCAGAAGATCATGGTCTACGATCTGGGCGGCGGCACCTTCGATGTGTCCATCATCGAGATGGGCGACGGCGTGACCGAGGTTCTGGCCACCAACGGTGATACCCACCTGGGCGGCGATGACTTCGACCAGCGCATCATCGACTGGATGGCAGATGCTTTCCAGAACGAGAACGGCATCGACCTGCGCAAGGATAAGATGGCTGCACAGCGCTTGAAGGAAGCTGCTGAGAAGGCAAAGATCGAGCTGTCCAGCGCAATGAGCAGCCAGATCAACCTGCCCTTCATCACTGCTGACGCTACCGGCCCCAAGCATCTGGATATGACCCTGACCCGCGCAAAGTTCAATGAGCTGACCGCTGATCTGGTCGACCGCACCATGACCCCTGTCCGCAAGGCTCTGCAGGATGCAGGCCTGCGTCCCTCTGACCTGAAGAAGGTCCTGATGGTCGGTGGTTCCACCCGTATCCCCGCTGTCTACGACGCCGTGAAGAAGGAACTGAACTGCGAGCCCTTCAAGGGCATCAACCCCGATGAGTGCGTGGCTGTCGGTGCTGCTATTCAGGGCGGCGTTCTGAACGGCGAGAAGAAGGGTCTGCTGCTGCTGGATGTCACCCCGCTGAGCCTCGGCATTGAGACTCTGGGCGGCGTCTGCACCAAGATCATTGAGCGCAACACCACCATCCCCACCAAGAAGAGCCAGATCTTCTCCACTGCTGCTGACAACCAGCCCAGCGTTGAAGTCAACGTTCTGCAGGGCGAGCGTGAGTTTGCCCGCGACAACAAGAGCCTGGGTACCTTCCACCTGGATGGCATCGCTCCGGCTCCGCGCGGCGTGCCCCAGATCGAAGTTACCTTTGATATCGATGCCAACGGCATTGTGCATGTAAGCGCTAAGGACCTTGGCACCGGCAAGGAGCAGAGCATTACCATCACTGCTTCCACCAACATGAGCAAGGACGACATCGACAAGGCCGTTAAGGATGCCGAGCAGTATGCTGCTGAGGATAAGAAGCGCCGCGAAGATGTTGATGCCCGCAACAACGCCGACCAGATGGTGTTCCAGACCGAAAAGGCTTTGGGCGAGCTGGGCGACAAGGTCTCTCCGTCCGAGAAGAGCGAGTGCGAAGCTAAGCTGAACGCCCTGAAGGAAGCCCTGAAGGGTACCGATATTGAGGCCATCAAGGCAAAGCAGGACGACCTGCAGAAGGCTTTCTACGCCATCAGCGAGAAGGTTTACCAGCAGGCTGCCCAGCAGCAGGGCCAGCAGCCGGGCGCTGACGCCCAGCAGGGCCCCACGGGCAATGCCGGTTCCGCCCCGAAGGATGACGGTGCTGTTGACGCTGACTTCCACGAGGTGTAAGATAACAGAATAAACAGGGGAACATCCCTGTAACCCAAAAGGCCGCCGCCAGGCAATTCCGGCGGCGGCCATTGTGGGGTTAAGCCCACAAAGCTGCGTCCCGTCCGTAGGGGCGCACAGCGTGTGCCCGCAGTGAAATCACGTTGCCGCTTGCAGGCACAGGCTGTACGCCCTTACGGACAAAGAACCGGCTGTTCCCATAGGGGAAAGGAATAAAAGTCAACTTACTTCAACACATAAAGGTGTGATCATATGGCAGAAAAAAGAGATTATTACGAGGTGCTGGGCATCGGCAAAAACGCCACGGATGCCGAGATCAAGAGCGCCTACCGCAAACTTGCCAAAAAGTACCACCCTGACCTGAACCCCGGCAATAAAGAAGCCGAGGAAAAGTTCAAAGAGGTCAACGAAGCCAACGATGTGCTTTCCGACCCTGAGAAGAAGGCCAGATACGATCAGTTCGGCCATGCCGGAATGAGCGGCGCGGCAGGCGGCGGGGCCGGCGGCTTCGGCGGCTTCGGCGGCGGAGGGTTCTCGATGGAGGACATCTTCTCGCAGTTCGGCGATATTTTCGGGGGTCATTTCAGCGGCGGAAGTTATCGGACCTCTTCGAGCGGCGGCCGTCGCGTAAGCCGTGGTACGGATATCCGTGTGCGGGTGAAGCTCTCCCTGGCGGAGATCGCTGCCGGAACGGTCAAGAAGCTCAAGATCAACAAGCAGATCGCCTGTCCTAAATGCGGAGGTACGGGAGCCAAGGACGCCAACTCCTATTCGACTTGTTCGACCTGCAACGGAGCGGGGTATGTGAATCGTGTCGAAAATACCTTTTTCGGTCGGATGCAGACCCAGAGCGTGTGTCCCACGTGCGGCGGTACGGGCAAGGTGATTACCAATCCCTGCGACGAGTGCAAGGGCGAAGGGACGATCAAAGGCTCCGAGGTGGTGGAGATTCGGATTCCGGCCGGTGTGGGCGATGGAATGGTATTGACGGTGTCGGGCAAGGGAAATGCGGCTCGTCACGGCGGTGTGAACGGTGATTTGCAGGTGGTGATCGAGGAGGAGCACAATCCGGAACTGGTACGCGATGGCAACGACCTGATCCATAATTTGAATATTACGGTTCCGACGGCTTTGCTCGGCGGTTCGGTCGAGGTTCCGACGGTCGATGGCCGGGCGCGGATCAAGATCGCGCCGGGTACGCCTGCGGGCAAGGTGTTGCGGCTGGCCGGCAAGGGCTTGCCCGACGTGAACGGTTACGGACGCGGCGATATACTGGTCGTGGTGGATGTTACGGTCCCCGCCAAGCTCAATGCCGAGGAGAAGCGGTTGGTGGAGCAACTGGCCGCACAGCCTTCCTTCCAGCGGGCCGAGGCGTCCAAAGGACACAACATTTTCGACAGGATGAAGAGTTTCTTCCGGTAATCTACGGTCGAAAAGTCAGATCTCCCGGAGTGACATGGCTGGTTATTCCGGGTGTTTTTCGTATCTTTACCGAAGAAATAACCGGTTTGGACGGCTGCATTCCGATCGGGCGAAACACGATGTGTTGCCGGCTCCGTATTTTTTGCGGATGACGATGAAGCGTGCCGGTGCGATTCGTCGATTCGGAGCCTTGTGTGGACCGCTGCTGTCTTTACCTTAAAAAACAGAATTTTATGTCCGGTTTTACGCCGTTTAAGAAACACGCCAATAAATTCAACTACCTGCCGCGTTACTACGATCCCGAGAAAGAGGAGCGCGACCGGCGTCGTGCCGAGCTGCGCGGCGAACGGGCCGAGGATGCGGGCAAAGAGTATAAGCCGGGACAGTATATCCGTACGCAAAGTCAGGCCCGGGCGGCCCGTCGCCGCGAAGAGATGTCGCGAGGCTCCGGCCGTATGTGGATGATGGTCGTACTGGTGGCGCTGGTACTTTTGCTTATGGTGTTCGGCTATCCGCGTGTGGTCGCGTTCATTTCCGATATGCAGAAACCCAAAACCCCGCAGACCGAGGAGTTCAATCCCTACACTCCGATTACGGTCGTCCCTAACGATTATGAGGAGTAATGGCTGACCGTATCAAATTACTGCCCGAGGTCGTTGCGAACCAGATTGCCGCCGGTGAGGTGGTGAACCGTCCGTCGTCGGTGGTGAAGGAGATGATGGAGAATGCGATCGATGCCGGAGCCCGCAGCGTGAAGGTCAATTTCCGGGACGGCGGCAAGGAGCTGATTCAGATCGTGGACGACGGTTGCGGCATGTCGCCCATCGACGCCCGTATGGCTTTCGACCGGCATGCTACCAGCAAGATTTCTTCGCTGGACGATATTTATGCGCTCAAGACGTTCGGCTTCCGGGGCGAAGCGCTCGCGTCGATCGCCGCCGTGTCGCAGGTGGAGCTGCGTACGCGCCAGGCGGAGGACGAAGTGGGTACGCTCACGACGGTCAATGGCGGCGAGTTCGTTTCGCAGACCCTCGCGGCTTGTCCCGTGGGGTCGCAGTTTTATGTGCGCAATCTGTTCTACAACGTGCCTGCCCGCCGTAAGTTCCTCGAAAAGAGTACGACTTCCACGGGGCAGATCAAGTCCGAGTTTCAGCGGGTCGCGCTCTGCAATCCGCAGGTGGGGTTCGAATTGCTGATGAACGATCAGCCGCTCTATCGGTTGCCCGCTGCTTCGCTGGCTTCGCGGATCGTCGATGTGGTGGGGCGTCATATCAAACAGAACCTGCTGGAAGTCGATGCCGACACGTCGATCGTGCGGGTGACGGGCTTCGTGGGCCGTCCCGCTGCCGCCAAGAAGAGCAATAGTTCGGAACAGTATCTTTTCGTGAACGGGCGTTATTTCCGCTCCCCCTATTTTTTCAAGGCGATCCTGAAGGCTTACGAGAAGCTGATTCCCGATGCCTGTTCGCCCTCCTATTTTCTCTACCTGACGATCGACCCTTCGCGGATCGACGTCAATGTCCATCCCCAGAAGACCGAAGTCAAGTTCGCTGACGAAGAGGCCGTGTGGCAGATCATCAACGCTGCCGTGCGGGAAACTCTCGCCAAGACGGGAGCGGTGCCGCTCATGGATTTCGATCAGACGGACAGCGTCGAGATTCCGGTGCTGACCAAAGGGGCCGTTTACCGTGAACCCAAGGCGATGTCGAACGAGAGTTACAACCCTTTTCGTGCGGATTACGCTTCCGATGTGTCGGAACGGATGCCCGACGTGGATTTTTCGGGCTTCGACGCTCCTTACGACGGGGAGATGCCTGCCGGAAAGGGTGTGGGGGCGGAGGATCGATACGACGAGATGATCCCTTCTGCCGGGTTCGCTCCGACCGAAATGGAGTTCATTCCTTCTGCCGGGGAACCGGTGCAGCAACGGCTGATGGATGGCCCTGCGGCTTGTTTCAGCGGTGTGACGGTGCTCGGCAACGGGTATGCCTCGGCGCTGTACGGCGGCAAGTGGGTGGTCGTGGACCTGCGCCGGGCGCGGGAACGGGTGTTGTACGACAATTACCTGCTGCTCCTGACCAACGGATCGTCGGTCAGCCAGCAGCTCCTTTTCCCGGAGCGTCTCGCGTTTTCGGAAAACGAATATGCGTTGCTCGAGGAGAATGCGGTCGATTTCGCGGCGTTGGGTTTCGACCTGGAGTTTTGCGGCGGCGGAGCCGTCGAGGTAAAGGGCGTTCCGGCCGACATTCCGCACGATACGATCGACCGGTTGATTTACGAATTGCTGCAGGAGTTCGCCGTGCCTGTGGACGTTCAGGCATTGCGGCGCGAGAAGATCGCCGCTGTCATGGCTTGCAGCGGAGCCCGCAGCATGTCCCGTACGATTTCGACGGAGGAGGCCGAATCTCTGCTGGGGCAGCTCTGCGAAGGCGGGAATGTCAGCTTCACGCCTTCGGGCAAGGCGGTCATGGCCGAAATCACACTGGAAGAAATCCGCAATAAACTTGGTTGAGAGGTTGCCGGAAGGGATATAATCGTTACATTTGCATCTAAATCTTACTTTGTCTATGAATAATAGCCGCTATTTTTCTTCGACGCCTCCCGTAGTGCTGAACCTGATTATCATCAATGCGTTGATGCTTCTTGCGACCGAGCTGCTGCCTGTCGGGAACAGAATCGTCGGGGCGCTGGCGCTTTTCAACGTCGAGAGTCCGTTGTTCCATTCCTACCAGTTGGTGACTTATATGTTTCTGCACGGTGGATTTTCCCACTTGTTTTTCAATATGTTCGCCTTGTGGATGTTCGGTCGTACGCTCGAATACGAGTTGGGGTCGAAGCGCTTTCTGACCTACTACATGGTGTGCGGCGTCGGTGCCGGGGTGTTGCAACTGTTGGTCGGCTGGCTGGAATACCGCTATGGCAATGTCGGTATGATGGCCCTGATGGTGCCGACGGTCGGAGCTTCGGGTGCCGTGTTCGGTCTGCTGCTTGCTTTCGGCGTAATGCACCCCAATGCGGTCATCATGCTGCTCATTCCGCCGATTCCGATGAAAGCCAAGTGGTTCGTGGTCGTGTATGGCGTGATCGAACTTTTCTTCGGCATTTCGGGCCGGATGGACGGTGTCGCCCACTTCGCCCATGTCGGCGGTATGTTGTGGGGATTCCTGCTGCTCTATTATTGGAAACACAAAGGGGTGATCCGCTATTGATCGATGAGCAGGGAGTATTACGACGATTACAGACACGGTGCTTCCCGGAAACGTCGGAAAAGTTTGCCGGGCAGCGTGTTCAACGGGGTGATGCTGATCCTTTCGGTCGCGACGGGTGCAGCCATGATCGTAACGCTGCTGGCGCCGTTCGTCCACCCGGGGCGAATCTGGATTTTTCCGGTGTTGGGGCTGGTCGCTCCGGCGGTTTATGTATTCACCCTGCTGATAACGTTGTACTGGATCATTCGGTGGCGGTGGCGCATTGCCCTTCCGCTTGTCGTACTGTTGCTGGCGGGCCTTTTCAAGGTGCCGCTCTTCCTGAAGCCGGAGTTGCGCCGTCATTACGGCGAAGAGACGAGCTTCGGCCGGGGGGTGATCACCCTGCTGACTTTCAATGTTCGCAGTTTTTATAACGACCGGGGACAGTGGAGTTTCGACGGGGTGACGGAGGTGATCCGCCGTGTGAATCCCGATATTGTCTGCTTACAGGAGTTCAACCGTACCTCGAGCAAGGCCGAAGAGTTGGATTCGCTGTTATCCGATTACGATCGTACGGTGGTTATGGAGGGGAACAGACGGGATCCTGTATTTCCGCTGGCGCTTTATACCAAATACCGGATCCTCGGAAAATCTCATTCGATATTGGGTCCTATGAAGCAGGACGGGCAGTCGGTATGGGTGGATCTGCTGGTGGGGGACGATACGATTCGGATCTTTAACAACCACTTGCATTCGACCGCAATTACCGTGCATGACGATAAGTATCTTTCGGAGCATCAGTTTCTTACGGATACCGCTGGCGGAGCGAAAATCAAGAATATCTTCCGCAGGTTCCGCGACAACAGCATGTTGCGGGCGGCACAGGCGGACACGATCGCTCGGGCGATCGCTGCGACTCCGGGCTGTAAGATCGTTTGCGGTGACTTTAACGATACGCCTATGTCCTATACCTATCGGGTGATGGCACAAGACCTCGACGATGCTTTCCGGGCGAGCGGTAAGGGGTATTCCTATACCTTTCGCGGATTCATGGATGTTTTGCGGATCGATTACGTCCTCTATTCCGAAGATTTGGAGTGTCTCGATTACCAGGTTTTGTACGATGTGGATTTGTCGGATCACTATCCGGTCGTGGTCCGGTTGAGGCCGGTCAAAAGATAGTTGTTGTTATGATTTTGGATTCATTGAGAAACTGGGCTTTTTATTGCGGGGCCGATTCCCGGTTGAAGCGGGCGTTGGAATACCTCGCTGCGGCCGATTTGAATACTCTTGAGCCGGGGCGGTACGAGATCGAAGGAGCTGAAATTTTTATGAAAGTGACAGAAGGGGAGCTCAAACGGGAAGAGGAGGCTTCGCTGGAGGTGCACGATAAATATATCGACGTACAGGTATTGATTGCCGGCGAAGTCGAAACGATGGGTTGGCGGGAGCGTCGGGAGTGCCGTGTTCCCCGGGGGCCTTTCGATGCGGAAGAAGACATTCGGTTTTTTGCAGACCGGCCGCAGCTTTTCGTCGGGATCAGGCCCGGACAGTTCGTCGTTTTCGGTCCCGAGGACGCCCATGCTCCGATGATCGGTCGGGGACGGATCAAAAAGGCGGTCGTAAAGGTGATGAAATAGGGGCTTGTGCCGCGGTCGCAAGACTCAGAAAGAGATAGAAACTAAACAGGGACGGTGCCAATGACGGCACCGTCCCTGTTTATTGCGGACGAATCGGGATTTTCTACCGGATTTTTTCGGCAATGGCTTTGGCAAGTGCCGTGCAGCATTGTGCCCCCTGATCGTCGTATCCCTGTTTCATTTCTGTCGGCTGGCAGATGGCCTCCCATTTCATTTTCTGGGCGAATTCTCCCAGCAGGCGTACCGCTGCTCCAGCCCAGGTATAGGAGCCGAAATAGGCGAATTTCCGGCAGGGAATGCAACGTTCGCTGATTTTTTGCAGCAGGGACCCGACTTCGGGGAAGAGTTCGCCGTTGTAGGTCGGAGAACCCACGATCAGCGTGTCGTATTTGAAAATGTCGCGGATGACATTCGAAATGTCGGCATACGAAAGGTTGTAAACGATGATGTTTTTTACACCCTGTACGGCCAGCTCCCGAGCGATTTTCTCGGCCATCTGGGCCGTATTGCCATACATCGAACCATAGGCGATCACCACACCCGGTTCGCCTTCGTAGCGACTCAACTGATCGTAGATACCTATTACGCGCCCGATTTCCTGCTGCCATACGGGGCCGTGCGTCGAGCAGATCGTTTCGATGGGAAGGCCGCTCAGTTTTTGGAGGGCTTTCTGTACGGGGGCGCCGTATTTGCCCACGATGCAGGCGTAGTAGCGGCGCATCTCGTCCCAGAAATGGTCCAGCGAAAGCTGGCTGTCCAGGATACCGCCGTTCAGGGCACCGAACGTGCCGAACGCATCCGCCGAGAAGAGTACCTTGTGTTCGGGGCAATAGGTGACCATCACTTCGGGCCAGTGAACCATCGGCGCCATATAGAACGAGAGGTTTTTTTGGCCGAGCGAAATGCTTTCGCCCTCTTTGACTTCCCGGGTGAGGGTATGGATGCCGTAATATCCGTCGAGCATCTGAAGGGTTTTGGCATTGCCCACGATCTGCATCTCGGGGTAGAGCAGGCGCAGGGTTTTGATCGAAGAGGAGTGGTCCGGCTCCATGTGATCGACCACCAGGTAATCGATCGGCCGGTCTTTCAGGATCGCGCGGATATTGTCGATGAACTGTTCGCCGAACGATACTTCGACCGTGTCGATCAGAGCGACTTTTTCGTCGATGACCAGGTATGAGTTGTAGGAAACGCCGTAAGGAAGCGACCACAGCGATTCGAAACGGGTCGTGGTGCGGTCATTGACGCCGACGTAGTGTATTCCGGGTAATATTTCTGTAAAAGCCATAAATTGTTTAGGTTTTGATTCGGCGCGAAGATACGAAAAAAATCGTTTCGATCCATTGCTGCCGAATTTTATATATTATAAGGTGTCGAATAAGAGCGGGGTGTAAAACCGGTATTTTTCCGCTGCTTTGTCGGGCGAATGGCTTTTCCGCGCCGTTTTTGTCGCAAGTCAGATCTTAAATTGGTCAATATGGGATTTGAAAGGAGATAAATCCGAATATACGTGCTTTTTTTGATTATTTTGAATACGGTTATTTGCTTATGAAGCAATTAATTTCTATATTTGCTCGGAACTTTTTATTTCAAACTCAATTTTTAAATTAACGCTTATGATTAAGAAAATTGTACTATCGTTAATTACTGTACTGAGTTTCTGTTCGTTGGCTCTTGCGCAAAACAAGCAGGTGACGGGTACGGTTACCGATGAGAAGGGAGAACCTATCATCGGTGCTACGGTTGTGGCAGAGGGTACGTCTGCCGGTACGACGACCGGAGGAGACGGGCAGTTTACATTGACGGTTCCCGCCAATGCGACGCTCTCGATCTCTTTTATCGGTTACGAAACCCAGAAGGTGAGCGTAGCCGGTAAGACGCATATCGACGTGACTCTCGGGGAAGAGGCTACGGGCATCGAGGATGTCGTGGTGATCGGTTATGGTACGGGTAAGAAGATCGGTTCGGTGATTGGTTCTGTAGATCAGGTGAAGTCCGAGAAGATCGAAAACCGTCCCAGCACCAACGTCGTGGACGCTTTGCAGGGTCAGGTAGCCGGTCTTCAGATTATGACCGGTAACGGTGAGTTGACTTCGACTTCTTCGATCCGTATTCATGGTCTGGGTTCTATGGGTGCCGATACGTCGCCGCTGATTCTGTTGGACGGTGCGCCGATTCAGGCTTCGACGCTGCAGACGATCAACCAGAACGATATCGCTTCGGTGAACGTCCTCAAGGACGCTTCGGCGACTTCGATCTACGGTTCGCGTGCTGCCAACGGTGTTATCTATGTGCAGACCAAAACCGGTCGTCGCAACCAGGAGAGTGTCGATGTGACGCTTACGGGACAATACTCCATGTCGAGTGCCGTATCGCCTGAATTGAATATGATGAGTGCGAACGAGATGTTGGATTATATCGGTGCGGCTGTTGCCGTTCGTTTGTCGGGCGATGCCTTGACGACTCCTGATAAGATTGCGTCCGGCCGTCAATATTTTATCCGTAATTTCGGTCTGGCTAAGTTCATGGATGAGAACTATAATCCTATGAATGACTACAAGTGGTGGAACGAGATTCTTGAGAGAAATGCGCCGATGTATCAGGTCGATCTGTCGGTTTCGGGCGGCTCGGCGAAGACCTCTTACTATTTCTCGGGTAACTATGCCAATAAGACCGGTATTCTGCCCGGTTCGGAGTTGGATCGTTACAATTTCCGTACGAATATCGATACCAGGGCTAACAACTGGCTGCGTTTGGGCTTGAACCTCGGTTTGGGTTATCAGCACAGTTCGATTGCTGATACGAATGAATCGATGGGCAGTCTGTATGTATCGAACCCGGTGATGGCATCGTTGATTACGCCTCCTTACCAGCCTCTCTATGACGATAACGGTCAGATGCTCAACTTCTTCGATGCTACTCAGGCTATCAACCCGTTGATGACTGCGGACTATATGCCTCGCTGGCAGAATCGTATTACGATGAATGGTATGGCTTTCATTGAACTGACTCCGGTGAAGGGGCTGACGATCCGCTCCTCTCTTGCTGTGGATGCTTTTGACTGGCGTTCACACGGTGCTTCCAGCCCTGAAACTCCTACTCCTTCGGGTAAGTTCGGTACTGGTAGTGCCAGTGAACTGTTCCAGCGTTTCTATGAATGGACTTGGACCAATACCGCCGAGTACAAGCATACTTGGAATGAGGTTCATAACTTTACGGCGCTGCTCGGTGAGGAGACTCTTTATCGGAATAACAACAGCTTCGCTGTAACTTCGACCGGTATCACTTCTTCGCGCTTCCTGAATATCGCGATGGGTACAGAAGTTTCCGGCGGTCTGCCGACCTATAGCATCGCACAGTCAGCTTCGAATTCTGTATTCGGCCGTCTTGAATATAACTTCGCAGAGCGTTATTTCATCAGCGGTTTGTTGCGTAACGACGCAAGCTCGCGTTTCGGTGAGAACAACCGCAATGCGCTTTTCTGGGCTGTCGGCGGTATGTGGAATATCAAGAATGAGACGTTCCTGCGCGACAATCAGACTATCAGTGATTTGAGTCTGAAAGTGTCTTACGGTACACAGGGTAACTCCGGTATCGGTGACTACAACCACCGTCAATATATGGCTGCGGGTTCGGCTTACGGCGGTTACACGACTTGGATGGTATCCGGTATCGGTAACCCCGACCTGATGTGGGAAAGCCAGAATACACTGACCGTGGGTGCCAATATTGAGTTGTGGAAAAAACTCTCTCTCTCGATTGAATACTATCGCCGTCAAACCAACGATATGCTGATGTCCATTCCGTTGGCTCCGTCAGGTGGTTACAGCGGTCGTGCCGGTAACGTCGGCGGTATGTGCAACTCCGGTATCGACCTTTCGTTGAACTACGATATTTACGCTTCGAAAGACTGGTTCGTGAACTTCCACGCGACTTTCAACTACAACAAGAACCAGCTGACCGATCTTTGGGAACCGGGTCTTGAATTCGCTTATATGGGCAACGGTCTGCAGGCTTACAGCGTAGGTGATCCGTTCCCGACTTGGACAATGCAGGAGTGGCGCGGAGTCGATCCTGAAACCGGTCTGGATACCTGGACTACGGCAGACGGCGGCATTACTTCCGATTTCAACCAGGCTGCTTTGGTGAATCTGGGTACTTCGCTTTATGCGCCTTATACCGGCGGTTTCGGTGTGACAGCCGCATGGAAGGGACTCAGCCTGACGGCAGACTTCTCTTGGGTTCATGGCAACTACGCGCTCAACAATACGATGTATTTCGTTGCTAATGCCGATATGGGACTCTCTTCCCAGTTCAACCAGTGCGACCTGGCATGGGACTATTGGCAGCAGGAAGGCGACCAGGCGAGATATCCCCGTCTGGACCAGGCGATCAATTTTGACAGCCGTATGCTTGAGAAGGCTTCGTTCCTGCGTCTGAAGTATATCCAGTTGGCTTATACGCTCCCGAGCCATATTATGGAGAAGACGAAGTTCATCAAGGGCCTTAAGGTTTGGGTCGGTGGCCGTAACCTCTGGACTGTGACGGGCTATAACGGCCTGGATCCTGAGGCTGCAGAGAAGGGTGTCGATGTCGATACTTATCCGAATACGCGCGAGTTCACTTTCGGCCTTGAGTTTAAGTTCTAATTTTCAGTGTTCATTATAAAAAAATAAATACAAGGCTTAGACTATGAAAAAGATAATAAATTCGATTTTGGCATTCGTTACCCTCTTTTCTGTGACGTCGTGCGACTTGGATATGGACCCCGAAACGGCGATCCGGCCCGAGGATGCGTACACCATGGAATATTGCGAGGGTGTGAGAGGTTACGTTTATGTGGACCTGAAAGCGCTCCTTTCCGGTAGTTTCTACTCGATACCGGACCTTTATGTGGATGTTCTGAATGTTTGCATCGGTAGCGGTAATCAGGGTATCTATTCTTTCAACTGGCGTTTGTATCCCACTGATCAGGATGTAACGTCGTTCTGGTCCAGTTATTATACGACGATGATGCATATCAACTATGCGATCCGTCATATGGATGCAGCTTATGAATATCTTACTCCCGACGAGCAAAAGAAAGTGGATGTTTACAAAGGCGAGATGTATTTCTTCCGCGCCTATGTAATGCACCGTGCCGCGCTGCTTTTCTGTGAGGACTATGATCCGGACAAGGCCGCTGATCAGTTGGGTCTTCCCTATCCGAAAGAGTGGGAGCCGGAAGCGAAACTGGCTCGCGGTACGTTGGCAAAGTTGTATGAGAACGTAGAGGCAGACCTCGTAGAAGCTGAAAAAACCGTGACTGCTCAGGGTACTCCGACGGATCAGATTTACCTGACCAAAGATGCCATTACCGCATTCCGCGCCGAGCTGGCACTGCATCTCCACCAGTACACGGAGGCCAGCCAGTATGCCCAGTCGCTTTACGGCACCTATCCTTTGGTGACAACGGCTGAAGGTCTCGAAAGAATGTGGCGCGAGGATACTTCTACCGAGAATATCCTGCAGTTGGAGGTATTGCGTACGACCATGACGACTGTGAACTCGTTCGGTAGCTATCTGAACAGCAGCTGGGAGCCGAATTCGGGGGTATACTTCTATGCTCCTACCTATATTCCGGAGCAGCATATTGTCAAGTTGTTTGAAGATGCCGATTTCCGTACGAATATTTTCCTTGTTAAGAATGCCAATGTTACGATCAGTGGAAATAAGGGGGTCGGAGTTCTTATTGGTAAGTTCCGCGGTAACAAGAATTTCCAGACCAATACGACTACGTTGGTTTATCGCAACAGACCTAAGATGTTCCGTATCTCCCAAATGTATCTGGTCGATGCCGAGGCGCAGTATCGTTTGGACCCTGCTAAAGGTTTGGATCCGCTGAACCAGTTGCGTACGGCCCGTGGTCTGACAGCCCTTACGGCGGATGATGTGAAGGATGATGTTACGTTGCTTGACGGCACGAAGATATCTGGACTTTTCAATGCTATTCAGGAAGAGCGCGGCCGCGAGATGCTTGCCGAGGGTACGCGTCTTTTCGACCTGAAGCGCTGGGGACAAGGTTTCAAACGTGATATCAATGCCAAACTTGCTCCTTTGGTTGACCAGGTGTCTTATTTGCAGACTATGAAACAGACTGCTGGTAGCCCGAAGTTCGTATGGCCTATTCCGAATAGCGAGCTGACGCAGAACCCGAATTTCGGTAGCCAGAACCAGGGATATTTGTAATAGATATCTTTGATCTGACAAGATATGTGAAGGATCGACCCGTTACGGGTCGATCCTTTTTATTTTGCGATCATATTGAAAATGGAGTGGTATGGATTCTCCTTTTTCGTTGAGAGGTTCAGCTTCTCTTTTCTGACGCGGTTTGGAAATGGATTCGGGATTCCGGATATACTGTCGCAGGAGGATTTTCGGACCTTGCAGTCTGATGCAAATAATCCGGAATAATGCAATATGCTTGTTTTTTCTTGGTGATAAGTGGGCTTTATCGGTCGGGATATTTTTGTCAATGTGGTGCGTGTCCCGGGGTGTTTGGGAAAGCGGTGATATTTATGTGTTCGTTCGTAGCACACTTCCGGATTTTGTTGCCGGGCACGAGCGATGCCGGTGGTGTTGTCTTTTCTCTCTTTTGGGTATAGGGAAAAGGGAGGGGAGGATCCGCAAAACAGTGTGTCGGAGGCGGGATTCAGGCTTTTCCCTTGCTTCGGGTAAGGCCCTGCGGCAGGGCGAGCGATAGCCGTGAGAAGCTGACGACGGAACCGGCCAGGGCAAACCCTCCGGCAAGCAACAGGGCGATATGGCAGCCGTTTTCCGGGTCGATATGGAACAGCAGGGCTACCAGAGCCGCTCCGGTCGTCTGTCCCGTGAGCCGGGCTGTTGCCAGCATACCGCTGGCGCTTCCGCTTCGCTCGGGCGGTGCGGAGGCGATCAGGATGCTGTTGTTGGGAGATTGGAACAGGCCGAATCCGAGGCCGCAGAGCAGGAGTCGCCAGACGATGTCGGCGACGTGGGGTTGCTCGGGCAGAAAAGCCAGCAGAACTACGCCCGCCGCCATGATAAGCAGTCCTACGCCGCCCATGGCTCCTGCGTGGATCCGTTCGACCAGCAAGCCGGCGATCGGAGCCACGACCATAATGATAGCGGGCCAGGCAGTGAGGATCAGGCCCGTATGTACTTCTGTATATCCGAATGTCTTTTGCAGGTAGAAGGGAAGCGCGACCATAGCGAGCATCTGGGCGATGAACGAGCAGATCGAGGTGATCACCGAAACGGAGAAGATCGGGATGCGCAGCAGGTCGAAGGGGAGGATCGGATAGGGTTTGTGGAGCTGGCTGCGCACGAACAGTGTGCCGATGAGGACCAGCAGGATGACGCTTATTCCGATATAGCTGGGTTTGAGGCCGTGCGAGTAACCTTCGATCGAAGCGATCAGCAATCCGAAGGTGAGGGCGTTCATCAACCCGTCCCGCCAGTCGAAGTGGCGGCCCCGGATGCGTACCGGGTTTTTAGGTAGGAATCGGTAGCTCAACAAACACGCGATGAGTCCGATCGGGATGTTGATAGCGAAAAGCCAGGGCCAGGTGGCGATGGAGAGAATACCCGAAGCCAACGTAGGGCCGGCCACCGAGGAAACGGCTACGACCGTAGCATTCACGCCCATTCCGCGTCCCAGGTGCCGGCGGGGGTATATCAGGCGGATCAGTGTGGTATTGACGCTCGTGATGGCTGCCGCCCCGAATCCCTGGCAGACGCGGGCCGTGACCAGCGTGGCGAGAGAGTCGGACAACGTGCAGCCCAGTGAGGCGACGATGAAGATACCCAGTCCCCCGATGTAGATTTTACGGTAGCCGATCACGTCGCCCAATGCTGAAAACGAGAGCAGGGAAACCACGATGGCTAACTGATAGGCATTGACGATCCAGATCGAATTGGCCGACGAGATGCCCAGCATACGGGCCATAGTCGGCAGAGCGACGTTGGCGATGGCTCCGTCTATGACCGAGAGCGATACGCCGAAAGCTACGGCGAGGATGCCCCAGAATCGGGTCGGCATGGGAAGGCCGTCCCACTCCCTGTTGCCGGCCAGACGGGGTGCTGCACCCTGTATCGGAATTTGTCGCAGACCTGCTTTCATCGTAAAAGAATCCTCTTGCAAAGGTGCGGAAAAAGCCGCGTGCAAGGTAAATTTATCGGCATTTTGCCGGGCGAAGTACCTAAAGCGGAGGCAAAGGTACGAATAAATACGGTCGGATGGACCGTCCGTCGGCATTTTCGGGTGTCTGGAAGCAGCCGGATATTTGTGGGAGAAAACGACCGGTTCGACGTTTTGCGGGGCAGGATGTGCCGGTCAGAGGATTTTCTGGAATGCGATGCGAGGATCTCCGGCGTAATGTATTTCTCCGCAGCGGACGAAGCCGAATTTGGCCAGCAGGCGGAGCATGCAACGGTTGTCGAAGTTGGTGTCTATCCGGAAGCTGCCTGTGCCGCGCTCCCGGGCCAATGTCATGGTGCGGCGCATGAATTCGGTCGCTATGCCCTGTCCTTTGACCTCCTGTGCGACGGCCAGACGGTGCAGGACGACGTATGGGGCTTGGTCGAGCCACGTGCCGTCGATTTCGGCATAGGCCGGTTCGCCGTCGAAGACGACAGCCCCGTAAGCGACGACGAGTCCTGTGTGAGTACATAGTACGTGGCCGTATCCGCGGTCGATGTCGTCCGTTATATGTGCCGCCGCCGGGTAGCCGTTCTGCCATTGGCGACTTCCCCGCAGGCGCATCTGCGCCTGGGCCTGGCGGATGATCGTGCAGATACGCTCCAGATCGTCGGGAAGTGTCGGGCGGAAGAGCAGACTGTCTGTCTGAAGGACGGTTGTCGTTGCGTTCATCGTCTTGCGAAAAATTTTTAGGAAGGGACGGGCAGTTCGGTCGTGCAGGGTGCGGGACGGAAACCGCCGGATTTATTCCGCCGTAACGAACATCCGGCCGAAGTCGAAGACGATGCGGTCGAACTTTTCGAAAAGGTCCATTCCGAGCGAACCGAAATAGGGTTGTTCGGATGCGGGGCCGAAGTCGGCTGTGACAGTCACCTTTTTCAGGGTGCGGGAGCCGTCGCCGATCGTGAAGGTTATATTCTTCAGGTCGTAACCCGTACCTCGCAAAATTCCGCCGAAACCTCCTGCGGCCGTTTCCCGCTTTTTCCCGCTGCGGTCGATCTCTTCGCGGTGCAGGGTGTAGTAGTTCGGCGAAAGTCCCGTGCGGGAGTTGCCCGTGTCGAAGACCATCGGGACGGTGTCTTTTCCGGCGACCAGCGTGTTGAGAATATATTGTCCCGAGGAGGTGTCGTGCATCAGGTTTCGCCCGCTTGCAGGTGTATGGGGGTAAAAACGAAATGTGTCAAAATAGAAGACAGCATTAAGAGGGTAAAACCAATGTAAAACAGAGAGATAAGCACAAAGTAACCTCGGACGGTTGCGCGATCGAAATGCGACAAAGCTGTTACTTTTGTGTTACATCCGGAGGCATTTGAACGGTCTGTTCAAGCGATAAATGTTACATGCCCTTAAACAGTTCCGGAAATGGGCTAAAATACGGCGGTGAAAGATCCGCATCGAGAAACCAAAAACCCCGTCAGAAGCCAATATAACGGCGATTCTGGCGGGGTTTCATTATGGGCGGTCGGGATGGTGTGACGGCAAGGTGTTCAACCGTTCAAACCAGTGTTCAAACGGCTAAAAATATCCTTTCAAACGACCATATCGGTAAGAGCAACGATATGGTCAGTTTTTTATTTAGATGTTCATTTAGATGTTCATTTAGATGTTCAATCAACGCCATATCTAAAAAACGAAAAGTTATTATAAGATGTTCGTTTAGATGTTCATTTGGAGAGTAGCTACAGGTGTATTGGAGTAGGTATAGAGACATTTTGGGTGGTCTTTTTGGGGTGTATGGAACTATTCGAGGGGGGTATATTCCCAATCACGAATAAATACACATATATATAATGGGCTAATACATAAATAATTCGGAGCATCCGATCGTGACGGATACCCCGAAAAGCGTGTGTGTGACGTTTATATAGCGATCAAAAAAACTTCTTTGCGCATCCAAGAACTGCCCAAACGCCCATTATCAATCTTTTGTCGAGTTCTATCGTGTCGAAATCTTTATTTATCGGTTCCAAGAGGACTTTTGCAGGATCCTGGGCCTTTCGAATCCGTTTGACTGTACGGTATTCATTGGTCATAATACCGTATATCTCTCCATATAATAAGTAAGACTGCCAATCCTCGACCTTTCGCAGGGCGATGATATCTCCATTGCTGATCAGCGGTTCCATCGAGTGCCCGGTGATCCGTGCCCAACTGTCAGCCCTATTGTATTGAGGAAAGTCTATATACCCCGTCGGAACCGCCGATTGGTCATTCACCATCATATCAAAGCCTCCGCAGAAATCTACATCATAGAAAGGAACGCCGTGAGACTGTTCCGAAAACGATGCTTCGCGTGCATCAGTATTCAGCATATTGCCTTTGCCGGTCAGTAGCCATTCTGCCGATACATTTTCACATTTTGAGTAAATCAAATCAGCGTCTAAAGTATTACGTGCAATCCAATTACTGATGCTTTGTGGTTTAAGTCCAAGTTTAGCGGCAAAAGCAGTTTTACTTCCGCCTGAAAAATAGGCTATTAATGCGTTTATCTGCTCGCTTTTATTCATTTTGAAATACTTATTTCATCATTTTGTTTGTTTTTACACAAAATGAATATATATTTGCATCGAAGTTTCAAATGAAACCTTTGTGACAAATATACGAAAATAATTGATTTTATGGCAAAAGTACTTGTAGAACATGGTGAGATCGTCAAGCTGGCACAGTTGCTCGGGGTTGCCCGCAAGACCGTCCGGGAAGCTTTAAGCGGCCAGACGAATACCCCGTTAGCCTGCAAAATACGCAAACTGGCCCTCGCCCGGGGTGGCGTCTTCAAACCGACACAAAATCCGACACAACTATGAACGAGCAGTGGATTATCCGCGAGAACTACGTCGGATCGGTGATATTCGGGATCCTGGCTCTCGGTGGAATCTTCGGCGTGTGCGCCGGGAACTTGATTCACCTGTTCACGATCATTGCCAGCGGCTCG
>OHUF01000419.1_pt1 | contig 21317 bp, 17 predicted proteins | sample 1579131 | NCBI WGS metagenome assembly OHUF01 (sample SAMEA3879553, study PRJEB24766) | human gut metagenome | biome: human-associated habitat; feature: feces | place: USA | collected 1985/1987 | reverse complement strand
GGTAAGCAAAGATAGCTAATTTTAAAACTTACCAACCAGATATTTCCGCTGAGCCCAACTTTTCCTGATTTTTCTTTGAGTTTGTGGCACGTGACATCTGCTCGTTAAAGTATTCGCAAATGTTGGTAACCTCTTTTTGCTGGTTAGCGGACAATTTCAAATATTTGCTCAGCTTGCTTACATTGATGTTACCTTCCCAACTTGCAGTTGTTGGCTGGTTTCCTGCTGCGAATGTGCTGGCAGACAGACATACCGCTGCCACTAATGTTAATCCAAAACGTTTCATAATACCTACTTTTTTAATTGTTATACCTAAAAACTAATCTAATAAAAATCTAATACCTACTGAAAACAGTCGTAAGCGTTTAGCTTTTCTTTTTACCTATGCAAATGTATGATTATGTTTTATAACACAAAAATGAAAATAAAGAAAAGTGCAGGTTTTACCTTCATTTCTTGATTTATATCAATTGGTGATTGTGAAAATGCACAAAAACAGTTCTGTTTTGTAATGCAAATGTAATATTAAAGGGTATTATGTGTTAATGTGATAGAGAATGTGCATTATAAGTATACAAAAAGAAATGCTTGTAGAATGGGGTGGAACGCTTTCATTCTTCTACAAACATTAAATCGCTGATAATGCCATCCGATACAAAAATCCCTTTACGGCTAAGACAGAGACGGTTGCTGTCGTATATTTCCAGATTTCCACAGTCCAGATGCGGATATGATGTTTCCTTTAATTGGTTTATTTGCAGATTTGACTTGAAAACTTGTAATGTATCCGCAGTAATCTTTGTTGGCATTTTATATATTACAGTTTTTGCCAAAGCTTGATTTACATCTTTGATTATATTCTCTTTTGCTTCTGCATAATTGTTGTATCCAAGGAACAATGCAGGAAACATCAAAGAGAAAAATACTATGATTGCTGTTATTGGTTTCATATCTATTATTTGTTGTGGATAGGATGTCTCAAATTGCTCACTGATTATCAGATGCCAATTCTTTCTCGATTTCTTCAATAGTAGGCAAACTACCTCGGAAGTCTTTCGGTAAGGCGTGCCCTAATTCATAATCAGAGATTCCGATAGGCTTCTGAATATCACGCAAGGCATATTCAGCCTTGATACGGTCTTTGCTCTTGCAAAGCAACAATCCAATCGTTCGGTTATCTCCCTCTCGACAAAGAATATCATCCACGGCAGAACAATAAAAATTCAATTTGCCGATATATTCCGGCATGAACTCCGTATCTTTCAATTCAATCACTAAATATCTGTGCAGGAACGCATTATACATCAATATATCGATATAATAATCATCGCCCGACACCTCTATGTGATATTGCCGCCCCATGAAGGCGAATCCAGCTCCCATTTCCACAAGAAATTTTTCTACATGCTTCACCAAGCCGATTTCCACATCACGCTCATTGTATTGGTCGGTGAAAGTCAGCATATCGAATATATACGGGTCTTTGAGCATGGATTTCACATCGTTTGCTTCCGGTGCTGGGAGGGTTTCAGTGAAGTTGTTTGCTAACGCTCCGTGCTTGCCGTAGTCGTCAAGTTTGATGGCTTCTTGCAGATAACGTGTATTCCAATGCGATGTAATGCTCTGAATCATGTACCAATAACGTGCCCGAATGTCCTTGACCTGTTGTAAGAGAATAAGATTATGCGTCCATCCCAAATGCTTTATGGGGAGGGTGAAATTATATTCTTCTAATTGCGCAATCAGTGATTGCGCAATTGGAGAAACTGTTCCTTTCACCATCGTAAGTTCCTGATTATATTCGTTGAAGAACTGTATCATGCACTGCATATTGCGTACAGAAAAGCCCTTTATCTCGGAATAATCATTCTTCAAATCCACAGCCAACCGTTGCAAGGTTTTCTTGCCCCAACCGTCTGCATCTTGGCTTTGCTGTAACATTTCGCCAACATCCCAATACATCCGAAGCATTTCTTCGTTGGCGGCATAAATTATCCGTTGCTGGGCAATCAGTACCCGTTGCTTGATTTTGCGAAGCAATGCCGCATAACCACGGAAGTTATCCGTCAAGTTATCAACCGTTTGTATCTTTGTGATCTTAGCCATACTTTTCTTTAATTCGTTTACAAAGTTACTATATTTATTCAGTTGTGCATCAAATTCTTACGATTATAACTGATTACATTTACTCAATTATTATCTTCTCATCGAAAGCCCTTTCTGCTGTTCCTTTTGAAGAACTATTTCACTCAGTTGAAAAAGTATACTTTAGCTTTCTACAAACATTAAATCGCTGATAATGCCATCCGATACAAAAATCCCTTTACGGCTAAGACAGAGACGGTTGTTGTCGTATATTTCCAGATTTCCACAGTCCAGATGCGGACGCGCCATATCGATGCAGTATTGCCACAGTTCTTTGCCGAATTTCTGTTCTATATCATTCAGGGACACTCCCCAACGGGTACGAATGGAAGTCATGATGCATTCGTTATAGCAGGTGGTTCGGTCCAGGTGCTCCTGTTCGAACAAGCGTTGATTGTTTTCGATGGTATGTATGTATTTCTCCAGGGAAGCCACATTCCATTCGCGGGTATCCGTATTGAATGAATGTGCCGAAGGGCCACAGCCCAAGTAAGGAATTCCTTTCCAGTAAGATGTATTGTGGCGGGAATACATGTCCGAACGGCAGAAATTGGATATCTCATAGTGCTCGTAGCCGGCACTGCCAAGCGTATCTATCAGGGTGGAGAAGAATCGGACGCTGCTTTCTTCGTCTACTTCGCGGATACGGTGCGCTTGCAGCAGCTCGTAAATGCGAGTGCCTTCTTCGTATGTCAGGTGGTAAGCGGAGATGTGCTCTACGTTGAGGCTGACGGCTTGTTGTAAATCATGTTTCCAGCGTTCATCCGTTTCACCGGGCAGTCCGTAGATAAGGTCGATGCTTATGTTGTTGAAGCCTGCATGGCGGCAGTGCTTTACGGCATTGACGGCTTGTGCTGCATTATGGCGGCGGTTTAGCAGTTTCAGAGTGGAATTGTCGAAAGTCTGTATTCCCATACTGATGCGGTTGAAAGGCAAATTTTGCAGCATGGCGGCATAGGCTTCGGTCAAGTCGTCGGGATTAGCTTCGAGGGTAATCTCCCGGCAGTGTTCCATTCCATAGTATTTCCGGATGGTTTCAAATACTTCGCGGAAATCCTCTTCGGCAAGCTGTGAGGGGGTTCCGCCACCGAAGTAAATCGTTTCGACTGGCTCTCCCCTCAGATATTCTTTCCGCATCTGCAACTCCTTGCACAACGCATGGATATAGCGGCTTTTCAGTTCGCTGCGGGTGGTGGAGTAGAAATCGCAATAGATGCAGCGTGTCTTGCAAAAGGGAATATGGATGTAGATGCCTGCCATGAGCCTGTAAATTGGTTGGGGTGCAAATATACGATATTTTCTGTTTGTAGATTGAGTGGTTCTTCATCTTTACTTGTATTTAATATTAAAATGGATATTGAAATGCGGAAGAACTGCCGTATGGCAGCCGTTCTTCTTGGGCTTAGGTCAGCAATATATACATTATCAATATTATTGTTTCAATACTGTTTGATAACTTTTTTGTCATCACTTGGCATGGATTACGCTCTATCCCTCTGTGGAAAGGGGATAGAGTGAGTGATGACAACTGTGACGACAGTGATGACAATCTATTTGTCGTCACTGTTTTTTGCGGTATATTCTCCGCTTTTATATGCTAATTGCCTTATAATCAATATTGAAAGTTGCGTATAATGGATTGTGTTAATATCGGTTAAAGCATTGCATTTCCTTTATCATAGCCGCAAATATGGTATAGTGTACACGCTTTTCCTGTTATGCAATAGGTAAATTAGAGCGACTTTCTTCGGCTAATGATGAAAAAAGCTTCTTGCTTTAAGTTGTTATTCCTTGTTGTTTTTGTGATTTTGATAGATGTATAATGTAGTAAACCTACATATATAACTTCGTTTTCCAATTGCGGGCTCTACGGTTGCCAGTTGCAGGCTCTGCGGTTGCCAGTTGGAAACCCGGCAGCCCCCAATTGCGGAACGAGGTTTTCCTTGGTGTTTCACCTGGTTTTTGTACGTTTATAATAGGATTATGTACTATGTTTTTGCGGATAAACAACTGAGAAATAATTTTTTTTGCGAGTTGCAGCATGCTCTTTCGGCTGTTTGTTTTCTGTTTATTTCTATAGCTACTTGTACATACATATTTCCCATGTTTTCTTTTTTTTGACTTAAAACCCGGTTGGTTTTTGATTTGTTGTTTTTATCTTTGCAGCATACAAACCTGAATAAATAATAGATATCATGAAAAAACGAATTGTTACCGGATTATTTACTGCCCTGGCTGTGATGGCAAACGCGCAGTCTTTTACCGAATGGCAGAATCCGGAAGTGAATGCAGTGAACCGTGCCCCGATGCACACCAATTATTTTGCATACGAATCGGAAGGCGTGGCACAGACGGGAGTTAAAGAGCACTCTTCCCGTTTTATGACCTTAAACGGTACTTGGAAATTCTTTTGGGTGAAAGATGCAGACGCCCGCCCTGTTGATTTCTGGAAGCCGGGGTTCAATGATAAAGGCTGGTGCGATATGCCTGTTCCCGGTGTCTGGGAGCTGAATGGCTTTGGAGACCCTATTTACGTGAACGTAGGTTATGCCTGGCGCAATCAGTTCAAGAATAATCCGCCGCAAGTGCCTGTTGTGGACAATCATGTCGGTTCATACCGCCGGGAGATTGTAGTGCCTGCTACCTGGAAAGGTAAGGACATTATAGCTCATTTCGGTTCGGTGACTTCCAATATGTACCTGTGGGTGAACGGCAAGTATGTAGGTTACAGCGAGGATAGCAAACTGGAGGCAGAATTCGACCTCACCTCTTACCTGAAACCGGGACAGAAGAACCTGATAGCTTTTCAGGTGTTCCGCTGGTGCGACGGCACATATCTTGAAGATCAGGATTTCTTCCGTTATAGCGGAGTGGGACGCGACTGCTATCTGTATGCCCGTGATAAGAAACGTATCGAGGATATCCGTGTCACTCCGGATTTGGATGCTGACTACAAAAACGGCTCTTTGCGTGTGGAAGTCAGTCTGAAAGGTAACGGTAATACCGCCTTGGAGCTATTGGATGCCGAAGGCAAGCAAGTGGCAACGGCAACTGTACGCGGTAACGGGGTTGCCGTGATGAACCTTGACAATCCGCACAAATGGACAGCGGAAACTCCGTATCTTTATACATTACGTGCAGCTTTGCAAGGCAGTGGCGAGGTTATTCCCATAAAAGTGGGTTTCCGTAAGGTTGAACTGAAGAATGCGCAGGTATTGGTAAACGGCAAGCCTGTCCTGTTCAAGGGAGCCAACCGTCACGAAATGGATCCTGATTACGGTTATGTCGTTTCCCGTGAGCGTATGATTCAGGATATTCAGATTATGAAGCAGTTCAATCTGAATGCGGTGCGTACCTGCCACTATCCCGATAATAATCTGTGGTATGACTTGTGCGACCAATATGGTATTTATGTGGTAGCGGAAGCCAATATCGAGTCTCACGGAATGGGATATGGAGAATCCACTCTTGCCAAACGTGCCGATTACAAGAAAGCTCATATGGAGCGTAATCAGCGTAATGTACAGCGCAGTTTCAATCATCCGAGCATCATTTTCTGGTCATTGGGTAATGAAGCCGGTTATGGGCCTAACTTTGAAGCGGCTTATGACTGGGTGAAAGCGGAAGACCCGAGTCGTGCCGTGCAATACGAACAGGCCGGAAAGACAGGAAAGACCGATATATTCTGTCCGATGTATTATGGATATAACGATTGTCTGAAATATTGTGAGGATGATTCCATGAACAGACCTCTCATTCAGTGTGAGTATGCGCATGCCATGGGTAATTCGGAAGGCGGCTTCAAGGAATATTGGGATATGATTCGCAAATATCCCAAATATCAGGGTGGCTTCATTTGGGATTTTGTAGACCAGTCCGTTCGTTGGACCGGTAAGAACGGTAAGATGATTTATGCCTATGGCGGTGACTTCAACCGCTTTGATGCCAGCGATGTCAATTTCTGTAACAACGGGCTTGTCAGTCCCGACCGCGTACCCAATCCCCATATGTACGAGGTAGGACGTATCTATCAGAATATCTGGACAACTCCGGCCGATTTGCAGCGTGGAGAAATTAATGTATTCAACGAAAACTTCTTCCGTGACCTTTCGGACTGTTATCTGGAGTGGGAAATGCTGAAAGACGGCAAGGTGATGCGCAGCGGTCGTGTGGATGACCTGAATGTAGCTCCGCAGCAGACTGCTAAAGTCAAACTGGATTTGGGAACTGTCTGCCAGTGTGCCGAGTGGTTGCTTAACGTGTCTTATAAATTGAAGGAACGTGAAGGTCTGCTTCCGGCAGGGCATATTGTCGCTAAAGACCAATTGACGCTGAATGCCTATCAGGCTCCTGCAATGGATTTGAAGAACACGGAATTGAGCAACGTGGAAGTGGTTGCTCCCGTGATACAGGAGAATGACTGCAACTATCTTATAGTCTCCGGTGAGGCTTTCCGTATGGAGTTCAACAAGCATACCGGTTACCTGACCAAATACGAAGTGAACGGTCTGGATATGATTAAGGAAGGTGAGGCGCTTACGCCCAACTTCTGGCGTGCTCCTACCGACAATGATTTCGGCGCTAACCTGCAACGTAAATATGCTGTCTGGAAGAATCCGGAGATAAAACTGACTTCTTTCAGTCAGCACACCGAGAACGGACAAGTGATTGTGGAAGCGGCTTATAAACTGCCGGAAGCATCGGCGGAGTTAAGTCTGACATATGTTATCAACGACAGTGGCGCTGTTAAAATCACTCAAAAGATGGTTGCCGATAAGAATGCCAAAGTTGCCAACCTCTTCCGTTTCGGCATGCAGATGCCTATGCCCCGCAGCTTTGAAACTGTAGAATACTACGGCCGCGGTCCGGTGGAGAACTATGCAGACCGTAACCATTGTACCGACCTCGGTATCTATCGCCAGAGCGTATCGGAGCAGTTCTATCCGTATATCCGTCCGCAGGAAAATGGCACAAAGACGGATATTCGCTGGTGGAAGATGCTGGATGCAGCCGGTAACGGTATAGAGGCAGTAGCTGCCGCTCCGTTCTCCGCATCGGCTTTACACTATACGATTGAATCTTTGGATGAAGGCTGGAGCAAGCGCCAGGGGCACTCTCAGGAGGTGGAAGAGGCGGATTTGACAAACTTCTGCATTGATAAGGTTCAAGCCGGTTTGGGATGCGAGGATAGTTGGGGACGCATAGCCCGTCCTGAGTATCAGGTGCCTTATGCTGATTATGAATTTACGTTTATCCTGACTCCGGTACGTCATAACATCGGAATACAATGAGGAAATCGGCAGGAAGTAAACGTTTTCCGTAGAGGTACGTTGCATCCAGCCGGACTCTTCTGATATGCAAGGCATCGGACTGCCATCCCAAAGTCGGTTATAAGGCTTTCGGGGGAGTCCGGTGCTTTGTTCCGTTTATACCTTAGGACCGATTTATTTTGCTCCGTCCAGATACCCTTTTTTGAACATATTGACAAAGAGAAAGAAAAGGGAAAGTAGTAACGGGCCGAATATGACCCCCATAAATCCAAAAAGGGAGAGGCCGATAACAACTCCGAAGACAGTGATGAGCGGATGAATATCGGCCATTTTCTTTTGGATGACGAAACGTATCAGATTATCGAGTTGCGAGATGACAAGGGAACCGAATATGACCAGTCCGATTGCTTGGAACCAGTTGCCGATAAGTGCCATGTATATGGCTATGGGAATCCATACCAATGCCGTACCTGCCATGGGTATGATACTGGCAAAACCTGTAAGAAAGCCCGAAAACAGAATATTGGGAGCATCGAATATCCAATAGCCGAGCATGGCTACTCCGCCTTGTATTACGGCAAGCAAAGGTATGCCGATGGCATTGGAACGGACAATCATATTGATTTCGTGTACTATCTCCTGTGTGTTGGTTTCATTGAAAGGAAGAAGTTCGTTGACATATTGCTCCATTTTCTTTCCGCCTATCAGCATGAAGTAGAGGACAAATACCAGTACAAACATGTTGACGATGAAGCTGCTGATGCCTCCCATTAATGTCTGTCCGATGCGTGGAAGGGATGAAATGAAGAATGAAAGGCTGTTTCCGCTTAGTACATTGTATCCGGTTCTGGCCTTGATAATGGAGGCGGCTTCTTCAAAAGGTGCAATGACTGCCTGCGGATCAAGGTTGATGTTCTGCAGGTTTACTACCGCCAGCCATACTACCAATGCCAGAGGAACGAGAAAGCATAAAATAGCTTCTGCCGTAATGACGGTGGCAGCTATGGTCCGTTTTATCTTTCGCTTTTCGGACAGATAAATCATCTGGCGCCTGACCAGTATATAGATGGTCAATGCGCCCAACAGACCGCCTAAGAAGGGAGTGATTTGCCTGGCGAGGATAATCCCCAACCCGATAATGATGGTAATCAATGAATATTTCCAGTATTGCTCTTTTGTACTCATAGAATATGTTGTTTCTTTGAAAAAGAAACATTATAAGAGCCGGAAATGTTTTTGAGAAATATGCGGAGATTGAATTTTATCCTTCATCCAGCCAGCCTTTTCCCTGACGTACGATTTCTGCCTCGCCACCGGTGCAGTCCACCACTGTGGAACCCTCTATGCCACCTATTCCACCGTCGATAACCAGGTCGACGATATTGCCGAACTTCTCATCAATCAGTTCGGGGTCGGTGCAGTATTCGATGTCTTCGTTTTCGTCATGGGGGAGTGTGGCGGTCATGATAGGGGCATCCAGCAGGCGTGCCAGTTCCTGTATTATCGGATGGTCGGGCATACGGATTCCTACTTCTTTCCGGTTGCGGAATATCTTCGGCAGACGGACTGTGCCGTTTAAGATAAAGGTGAAAGCGCCCGGAAGGTTGCGCTTCATTAATTTAAACGTGTTGTTGTCGAACTTGGCATATTCGCTGATACTGCTCAGGTCGTAGCAGATGATGGAAAGGTTGTTCTTCTTGGGGTCGGTATTTTTGAGCTGGCAGATACGTTCTATCGCACGTTCCTTCAGTCCGTGGCAGCCGATGGCATACATGGTGTCGGTGGGGTAGATGATGATGCCCCCGTCGTTCAGAATGTCGATTACTTGTTGCAAATCTGCCGGGTTGTTGTTCTTTTCATAAAGTTTCAGAAGCATGATATTGTCGGACTTGGTTTAAAAGTATATTACAAAAGTAATAATAAGTTTCTTGAAATCAAATGTATAAGGATGGATTTTATTTTGAGGAGCGCTTTTTGCGGAGTTCTTCCGCCAATCGCCATTGCAAGGCTGCTTCAACCTCTTTTCCGGCTTGCATCAAAGCGTCTCCGAAGAGTTCGTGAGCCCCGGCATGTTCGGGCTTTAGGGTGGTGGCTTTATCCAGGTCGGCTATGGCATCTTCAATGTTTCCGAGTTTAAGCCGCAACTTTCCACGGTTGTACACGGTTTTGAATTCGGCGGGGCGCAAGCGTACGGCACGGTTCAGGCATTCTTCGGCTTCTTGGTATTGGTTTTCGTTGAAGAGGGTGACGCCTTTTCGCACCCAGGCATCCGTGTATTCGGGATAAAGTTCAAGGGCTTTGTCATAATTGGCAAGGGCGGCACGGGCGTCGCGGGCTTGGGTGATGCACTCGTTCCCCATGGCATAATATTCGCGGGCGTAGTCTTGCAGGCGCTTCCGCTGTTTTTCCATGTCTTGTTTCAGGCAGGCGTTGTCTGCTTTCAGCCGGTTGATGATATTCAGCTTCTTGCGGATAAGACGTTGCACTACGGGTTTCTCGATGTCATAACGGGAATGGATGGCCTTGAAGAATTCATTGAGGAAAGTCTCGAAGTCTCCCTGGTCGAAGGCTTTGGCTGCCGCTACATATTGCACATCTGCCTGTGCCTGCTTCAAGGCACGGTCAATGGCCTGGCGGTTGTTGAAGCGTTGGGCGAATCCTACAATTTCGGGACGTATGAATACATCGGCGCGGCTGATGGGCTTTTTCAGTTGTATCCCTTCCAGCGATGTGCACCGGCTGAGTGCCACGTATGCTTGTCCACCGGCAAATACGCCACCGGTGAAATCGATGACTACCCGGCTGAAAGTCAGTCCCTGGCTTTTATGGACAGTGATGGCCCATGCCAGTCGTACAGGATATTGGGTGAAAGTTCCTAACTCTTCTTCCTCAATCTGTTTTTTTTCTTCGTTGTATTTGTAGCGGATATTCCGCCAGGACTCCCGTTTCACATCACATTCCTTGCCGTCGTCGGTAATGATGTAGAGTGTTTCTTCAATAGGGTCGAAGCCGCTGACAATGCCGATTGTACCGTTTACCCACCGGCGGTCGAAATCGTTTTTAATGAAAATGATTTGAGCGCCCGGTTTGAGTACCAGTTCCTGAGAGGTGGGAAGGCTGCTTTCGGGAAAGTCGCCCATGATTTCACCATGAAACGTAACGGGGTCTCCCGGAAGCTCGGCAAGTTTTTTGTCATTGATATAATCCACATTATCGCGGCGGGTGGCGAGGGTGATGTACATATCGGATTCGGACTGTTCTATCTGTGTACCGTAGCGGGTATTGAGGAGTTGCAGGTCGGCAGCGCCCACTGTATTGCTCCGTATATGGTCCAGTACGTTGACAAATACCTTGTCGGTCTGGCGGTAGACGGTTTGCAGTTCAATGGACACGAGGTCTATCTGTCCGAATACTCTTGCAGAGAAGAAATAAGGGGTAGGATAGAAACGGTTCAGTATTTCCCGTTCGTCCCCTTTCACTACGGGTTCCAACTGGAATACATCGCCCACCAGCAGGATTTGTTTTCCGCCGAAAGGCTCCCTGAGGTTGCGTGAGTAAACCCGCAAAATACGGTCGACGGCATCGATGATATCTGCCCGTACCATGGAAATCTCGTCGATGATAACCAGCTCCAGTTCTTCAAGGAGCTTGCGGTGAGGTTTGGTGTATTTAAAGAATTCGTGGATGCGTCCCCGTTGCAAGCTGAAATTGGGGTCATCGGGCAGCAGAGGATAAAACGGCAGTTTGAAGAAACTGTGCAGCGTGCTTCCCCCCGCATTGATGGCGGCAATTCCCGTAGGAGCCAGCACAACGTGTTTCTTCTTGGTATGTTCGCAGATATACCGGAGAAAGGTAGACTTTCCCGTACCCGCTTTCCCCGTCAGGAAAACAGACTGGCGGGTGTACTGTATGAGGTTCAAGGCATCTTGAAACTCCTTGTTCTGAGTGTCGGGTACGAAGGACATATGCATAGCTGGCTTTCAACCCTCAACTTTCGATTATTCCGTATTGTTTTAGTGCATTGGCTATGCCGTTGTCGTCAACGCTCGTAGTGACGTAACCGGCTGCGGCTTTAACATCGTCTTTGGCATTACCCATAGCCACTCCGATGCCTGCATGACGCAACATGCTGATATCGTTTCCACCGTCGCCGAAAGCCATCGTTTCTTCCAGACGGATGCCGAAATGCCGGATTATCTCGTCGATGCCGCGTTGTTTGGTATTTCCTTTGGCGGTGACATCTACAAATGCCGGATGCCAGCGTCCCATTTCGCAGTTGGGAATGGAAGGCAGCAGGAGTTGTTCTTCTTCAATATCGATAAAGGGCGTCAGTTGGTAGTACTCCTTGTCCGAATGGTTGTCTGTATAGGGTTTGGGTGGGATGGGGTCTGTTTTGAGTTGTCTGTTGAATATCTCTGTTACGAGTTCGCCCGGCTGATTGACGCAAATATCGTGTTCGCCCACCAGTATGCAGGGGAGATTGCGCTCGTGACAGAAGCTTGTCAGTGCATCGACTTCGGCTGTCGGTATGGGACTTTTGTAGATAACGGTATCGTCCACAAAACAATAGGCGCCGTTCATGGTGATGTAGCCGTCTATCAGTTTCCGTTCCTGCAGGGCGGCGAGGTTATTGATGATGACACGCGGACGTCCGGTAGAAATGAATATCTGTATGCCTTTGGCTTTGGCGGCTTCCAGCGCTTCGATGGTGGAAACGGGAATCTGGTGGGTCTTGAAGCTCACCAGTGTACCGTCGATGTCAAAAAACAGGGCTTTAATCATATATGTCTCTTTTAAATTGGTTGGCAAATTTACTCAAAAGCAAAGATATTTCGTACTTTTGCGAATAATTTTATATACTGTCGTTAAACTCGGAAACTCAATTAAAATAGCTTGAACCTTATGAAGTATAATTTTGATGAAGTGATTGAACGCCGCGGTACGGACTCCGTAAAATGGGACGGCGTGGAGAATGTATGGGGACGTAAAGATTTGCTTCCCATGTGGGTGGCCGATATGGATTTCCGTACGCCGCCTTTTGTGATGGATGCGTTGCGCCGTCGTCTCGACCACGAGGTTTTGGGATATACTTTTGCCTGTGAGGAGTGGTATACCTCTATTTGCAGTTGGTTGCACAAACGCCACCAGTGGGATGTTACGCGTGATATGCTGACGTTTGTTCCCGGAATTGTACGCGGGCAGGCCTTTGCGCTGCAATGCTTTACCAAACCGGGTGACAAGGTCATGGTAATGACTCCGGTGTACCATCCTTTTTTCCTGGTGACCGAACGTTTGGGACGCGAAGTGGTCTATTCTCCGCTCGATTTGTACGACGGGCATTATCATATCGATTTTGAGCGTTTCTCTAAGGATATCCGGGGATGCAGGTTGCTTATCCTTTGTAATCCCCATAATCCGGGCGGACGTGTATGGACGGTCGAAGAGCTGCGTCGGATAGCGGATATTTGTAAAGAGAGCGGGACTATGGTCGTTTCCGACGAGATACACGCGGATCTTACCTTACCCCCTTATAAGCATCATCCTTTCGCCACGGTGTCCGAGGCTGCCGCACAGAATTCTCTTACTTTTATGGCTCCCAGCAAGGCTTTCAATATGCCGGGATTGGGCAGTTCGTATGCCATAGCGGTGAATGAGGATATTCGTCGGCGTTTCCGGGAGTTTATGGAAGCGGGCGAGTTCTGCGAAGGGCATTTATTTGCTTACATCGGCGCTGCAGCTGCCTATACGCACGGTGAAGAGTGGCTGGAACAGGTACTCGGATATGTACAGGCCAATATCGACTTTACGGAGAATTATCTGAAAGAACATGTTCCGGGCATCGGTATGATACGCCCGCAGGCCTCTTATCTCGTTTTTCTGGATTGTAGGGCATTGAGGCTGCCGCAAGAGAAGTTGGCAAGTCTGTTTGCAGAAAAAGCTCATCTGGCCCTGAATGACGGGACGATGTTCGGCAAACCGGGAGAAGGCTTTATGCGGTTGAATGTAGGCTGTCCCCGTTCGGTGCTGCAAAAAGCGCTGGAACAACTGTCCGCAGCGGTTAAGGAAGAGATGGCAAAGGGATAGGGCCGGCAGAAATACATAGTTGAATGGCGGCTTTACCTATTTATAATGACTGTTGTTCTTTAATATACCTATATCAGGTGATTGCGGCATCGGGTGCGATGCCGTATCTTTGCAACATCAGATTTAAAGAATGAATTAGTTAGTCATAATTACGTAACCACTTTTATGAAGATAAAAGGATCCCCGTTTTCCGATGCGACATCGTGAAGCGGGGATTTGTTTTGTGGCGGATGTGGCGGAGATACCTGCCGGACTGATGAAGTTCCAGCGGCAGGTCAATATGTTTTTCTCCTATGGGGAAACGGGTTTTGCATTCTTTCTTCCGACAGACTGTGTGGAAGAAAGGATTATAAAGTGTCTTTAATATCGCTCAGTTCCACCAGCTTGTTCACAATGGCATAGATGGTGAGGCCTGCGGGAGAATGTATCTGCAGCTTGCGTGCAATGTTGCGGCGGTGGGTGATGACGGTATGGATAGACAGATACAGTTTGTCGGCAATCGCCTTGTTGGTCATGCCTTTTACGACGCAGGTAATGATTTCCTTTTCACGTTGGCTGAGCGTTTCCTGTTCGCTGTCCTTCTCATCTTCTTCTTCGGTATGGAGAAGACGGTTGATTTTTGTGGTAATCATTTCGATATCGTCACAGATGGCGATGCTTTCGTCATACTCTTTCAGCGCGTTATTGTCGATGACGGAACATACCAATGCGATGTATTTGATACTGTTTCCGTTATGGTTTGTCTTGAAAGAGTGCAGGTCGAACCAACCGCCGAAAGTAGGGTTTACGATTACAATATCGGGAGTGTGCAGATGTATAAAGTTCTGCAATGCTTCCGGTGACGACACCTCGATGGGGTGCGCATTCAGATTGGGAATGCGTTTGAGCACTGCCGCAAGACCACTTCGTACAATGACCGAAGTTTCTGCAACAACTATTTTCAGAGAAATATTATTGTTCATCTTTCAGTCTTTTTTCTATTTGCGCTACGGCGGGAACAAACATATAGTCTTCTACCTGGCAATGCGATGCAAGGTCCTGTTCGCAATTGAAGATGTCGAAAAGGACGGCGTTCAGAAGATTGTTGTTCTCTTTTTCCGGATAGTACTTGATGATGATGTTTTTCAGTTCCTTCAGCTTGGTGTCTATCTGGTTGTGCTTGCTGGCGAAAGTGGCGATGTTGTACACATCGGACGGTCTGCCTTGCAGCAGTTGCTCCACGTAAGTGAAGACGGCTTTGTTTTCGTATTCCATGTGGCGGCGCACTTCTTTGGCGTATTCGTCAAAGAACTTAAGGATGAGATAAGCCACGTCATTGTCTCTGGAGCAGTCTATGGCTTCTATCAGCTTGCGGCGCATGGCAGGCAGGTTGAAGTCGAGGAAGTAGGCGTGTGCGCGTTTCAGATAATCCATCAGTGCCGGAATCGAGAATGAATCATTGTCCGCACTGTACGAGTATTGCTCCTCGCTGATGAAATTGGCTACGGCGAGGAAAGTGCGGTAGTCTACATGCTGGGCTTCGCAGACATCCTTTACACTCTTGTCTCCGAAGCCGAGCGACAGCCCGAAACGGCTCATCACCATTAATAAGGAGTAATTGTCACAGATGAGGTCGCTCATCTTGTCCGTAGCCCGATATTTATGTTGTTCATTCATTGCAGGTTATTCCTTTCCACTCTATGTTTCGGGCGCAAAGTAACGGCTTTTCTTCGAGAACAGCAATCGCTATTTGTAGGTATTTTGACCGGTGTGATATACTAATCCGGATTGATTTTTTATCTTTGTCGAGATTAACGGTAAAACTTCTTTGCTATGAAACGGACTTTATTGGCTTTGATTGCCGCCATTGTATCTTTGGGAAGCGCCGGGCCGCTTTCCGCCTGTACTTCTGCCGTAATTTCCGGCAAGGTTACCCCCGACGGACGTCCTTTGTTGTGGAAGAACCGCGATACGGACTTTCCGCAAAACAGCGTGAGATACTTCTCCGGCGGTCGCTATCCTTTTGTAGCCGTTGTGAACAGTGTGGAAGACAATCCGACGGATGTGTGGATAGGTACGAACGCCGCGGGTTTTTCCATTATGAATACGCAATCCTATAACCTGGTCGAGGTGAAACCCGGTGAGGAACGTGGAGAGGCCAACGGACGGGTAATGCGGCGTGCGTTGGAAGTGTGTGCCACGGTAAAGGATTTCTGCCAATTTCTCGATACGCTGTCCAAGCCCAGCCTGATAGAGGCCAACTTCGGCGTGATTGATGCCAAAGGCGGTGCTGCTATGTTCGAAGTGGATTATTACGAGTATGTGATGTACGATGCCAACAATCCTAAGGATGCGCCTTGCGGATACATTGCACGCACCAACTTCTCTTTTTCCGGCAAGGTGAATGAGGGAGCGGGTTATGTTCGCTTTATGCAGGAAGATAAGCTGCTGATGCCGGCCTCTGCTACGGGACAGATTACGCCGCAATGGATATTCAGGGAGCTTTCCCGCTCTTTTGCCAATCCGCTGTTGGGGATTGATTTGAAGAGCGGGGATTTCAATCGTCCTAAGACAACGGGGTGGTTTGTAGACCAGGACTTCATCGCACGCAGCAGTACGGCAAGTTCGGTGGTGGTGCAGGGCGTGAAAGAAGGGGAGCGGCCCGAACTCACTACGATGTGGACAATTCTGGGGTATCCGCCTACCGGAGTGACAATGCCCGTCTGGGTGAAAGGGGCGGACAAGGCTTTGCCGAGGTTGCTGGTTCGTGATGAAGCAAAGAAGGTTTCTCCTTTGGGCAATTGGTCGGTAATACTGGCAGGGGATGTTTTCTCTTACGGGCAAGGTATGGGCAGCAACCGCTATATGAACTGGGAAAGGCTTTATAATGCCGATAAGAACGGCTATATGCAGTTGCTGGCTCCGGTAGAGGATGAGGTGTTCCGGCGCACCGTACCGGTATTGAAAGAGTGGCGCAGGAAAGGGGAAGCGGATGTAAAGGCGATGCAGTCGCTCTATAATGAATTGGATGCGTTCATTGAAGCCGAATATGCGGAATTATTTGAACTTTAATTACTTATTATTGATTTTATACATGAAACACAAACTGATTATCTGCATTTCCGCTCTTTGTCTGGGGCTTGCCGGAAATGTGCAGGCGCAAAACAAGAAAATGTATCGGAACGGTTGGATCGATTTCAACAAGAACGGGGTGAAGGACATTTATGAAGACCCTTCCCAACCGGTTGAAAAGCGGGTAGCCGACCTGCTCTCCCAAATGTCAGTGGAAGAGAAAACCTGCCAACTGGCAACTCTTTACGGCTACGGACGTGTGTTAAAGGATTCCCTGCCCGTTGCCGGTTGGAAAAACGAAATATGGAAAGACGGCATTGCCAATATCGATGAGATGCTGAACGGCGTGGGAAAGAAGTCTGCGCAGGTTCCTGGTTTATTGTACCCTTTCAGCAATCATGCCGAGGCCGTCAATACCGTGCAACGCTGGTTTGTGGAAGAAACCCGTTTGGGGATTCCCGTTGACTTCACGAATGAGGGGATTCACGGACTGAACCACACCAAAGCCACGCCGTTGCCTGCTCCTATTGCCATCGGAAGCACCTGGAACAAAGAGCTTGTTCGCCGTGCCGGTGTCATAGCCGGACAAGAGGCGAAAGCGTTGGGATACACCAATGTGTATGCTCCCATACTGGATATTGTACGCGACCCGCGTTGGGGACGTACATTGGAGTGTTATGGAGAAGAACCCTATCTGATAGCGGCTTTGGGAACGGAAATGGTGAACGGCATCCAGTCGCAGGGAGTAGCTGCTACTTTGAAGCACTATGCAGTTTACAGTGTGCCCAAAGGCGGGCGTGACGGGAATTGCCGTACCGACCCGCATGTGGCTCCGCGCGAGTTGCACGAACTGTTTCTTTATCCTTTTAAGAAGGTCATTCAGAACTCGCATCCTATGGGAGTGATGAGCAGTTATAACGATTGGGACGGTGTGCCCGTATCCGCCAGCTACTATTTTCTGACGGAATTGCTGCGCGAGGAGTATGGCTTCGACGGCTATGTGGTGAGCGACAGCGAGGCTGTGGAGTTTGTGGAGTCCAAGCATCATGTGGCGGATACCTATGATGAGGCTGTGCGTCAGGTTTTGGAAGCCGGCTTGAATGTGCGTACCCACTTTACTCCGCCTTCCGATTTTATTCTGCCTATCCGCCGGTTGCTGGAAGAAAAGAAGATTTCAATGGCTGTGATAGACAAGCGTGTGTCGGAAGTGCTGCGGGTGAAATTCCGCTTGGGACTGTTCGACCAACCTTATGTAGCCGATACGAAAGCCGCCGACAGAGTAGGCGGGGCAGACCGGAATATGGATTTTGTGAAGCAGATGCAGCAACAGGCACTTGTGCTTCTGAAAAACGAGAATAATATCCTTCCGCTGGATAAACGGCAGATAAAGAAGGTGCTGGTAACCGGCCCGTTGGCTGATGAGGATAACTTTATGACCAGCCGTTACGGCCCTAACGGACTGGAGACGGTTACCGTGCTTGCCGGTTTGCGTAATTATCTGAAAGGCATTGCCGAAGTGGATTATGCCAAAGGCTGTGATATTGTGGATGCAGGTTGGCCTGCCACGGAGATATTGCCTGCGCCCATGAGCGAACAGGAAAAACAAGGCATTGCCGAAGCCGTAGCAAAAGCCGGTGAAAGTGATGTCATTATTGCCGTGCTTGGCGAGGATGAGTACCGTACGGGAGAGAGCCGTTCGCGTACTTCGCTCGACTTGCCGGGACGCCAGCAGCAATTACTTGAGGCATTGCATGCAACGGGAAAGTCGGTGATACTGGTGCTGATAAACGGGCAGCCGCTCACCGTCAACTGGGCAAATGCTTATATCCCAGCCATCTTGGAGTCGTGGTTTCCCGGTTGTCAGGGAGGAACGGTGATTGCGGAAACTCTGTTTGGCGAGCATAATCCGGGCGGCAAACTGACAGTGACTTTCCCTAAGAGCGTAGGACAGATAGAGCTGAACTTCCCTTTCAAACCCGGTTCGCATGGCGCTCAACCGCATTCCGGTCCAAACGGTTCGGGCGCAACACGCGTCATCGGCGAACTGTATCCGTTCGGTTTCGGTCTGAGCTATACGACTTTTGCTTACTCCGATTTGGAAGTCTCTCCGTTGCAACAGCATACGCAGGGCGAATATATGATTAAAGTCAACGTTACGAATACTGGAAAACGTGCGGGTGACGAGGTGGTGCAATTGTATGTACGCGATAAGGTGAGCAGTGTCATTACCTACGATTCGCAGTTGCGCGGTTTTGAGAGGATATCCTTGCAACCGGGTGAAACCAGGCAGGTCACTTTCTCCTTGAAGCCGGAAGACTTGCAGATTCTGGACCGCAATATGAACTGGACAGTGGAGCCGGGCGAGTTTGAGGTTATGATAGGCGCATCCAGCCAGGACATAAGGCTGAAAAAGACAATAACGGCTTTGCCTTGACGATAGCCGGGGTGCAAAGGCTCGGAAAGGTTTTAGGGGCTGTGCCGGTTGCGGGCAGGTTTACGATAGCTGGGAACGGAGATAGGCAAGTATCTCCGTTTCTTGTTCCGGATGAAACCAGCGTATCTCTTCGTCCCTCTTGAACCACGTCATCTGTTTACGGGAGTAGATGCGTGAATTCTGCTGGATTTTCTCAATGGCAAAAGGCAGTGTCCATTCACCGTCCAGATAGTTGAAGATTTCCTTGTAGCCTACGGTGTTCAGTGAATTGAGTGCACGGTGAGGGTAGACACTGCGGGCTTCCTCTACCAGTCCGTCCGTTATCATCTGTTCTACGCGTTGGTTGATACGGGCATATAATTCTTCACGGTCACGGGTGAGTCCTATTTTGATGATGCGGAAGGGCCGTTCTTTCTTTTGCTGTGTGCGGAAAGAGGTGTAGGTCTTGCCTGTCATATAACAGATTTCCAGTGCGTGGATTACCCGCTTATGGTTCTTCAGGTCTACGATTTTGTAATATTCCGGGTCCAGCAGTTTCAGTTCGGCACAGAGGTGTTCCAAACCTTCCGTTTCGTATTTGTGCAGCATAAGCCGGCGGGTTTCGGCATCTACGGTAGGAATGTCGTCAATGCCTTTGCATACGGCATCTACGTACATCATGGAGCCGCCGGTCAGGAGTACGACCTCGTGCCGGGTATAGAGTTGCTCAAGAAGTTGCAGTACTTCGGCTTCATATTGGGCGGCACTGTAATAGTCGGTCAGTTGCAGTGTGCCTACAAAGTAATGCCGTACCCGTTGCAGTTGTTCCGGGGTAGGGGCGGCCGTACCGATTTTCAAATCGGCATAAAGCTGTCGTGAATCGGCGGAAATGATACATGTTCCGAAGTGTTCCGCCAGTCGGAGACTAAGTTCTGTCTTTCCTACTCCTGTGGGGCCTATAAGTACTATCAATGTTTTCATGAGATTGCAACAAAATAATTCGGGCGAAAAACAATTGCATCCTTTGAAACGAATGTATCCTCAAGGGAAGTCTCGTTGTCATTGGAGCAGGTGCTATTCGCCCGAACCGGTTTATCAGAATTTGTCGTCTTCGTAAGCAATACCTGCGGCTCCATCGTCCAAACCGCCGAATCCTTCTTTATCGAAGTCTTCCATGTCGAAGTCCTGGTCGCCGTAGAAACTTTCGTCCAAGTCGAGCGAGCCGCTGGCAGCAGCCATTTCTTCAAAGTCAACGGTCTGCTTGGGAGCCTCTCCGGCTTTCTTAGTGCATTTTGCTCCGGTCATATTCTTGCCGGTGATGATTTCGGAGAGTTCGATGAAGAAACAACGTTCTGTCATGTAGTCGAACACGTACAGGAGTTTCTGCTTTTCGTCCTCTACCAATTCGCTGACCTGAGTGTCTTTCATCACCCAACTGTCTATTTCCGGATTGTCGTCCATTTCTTCGAGGGTAACTTCTTTTTCCTTTTCCCAATCATCGTCGCAGATAAAGAAAGAGGTCATCTGGTCATCGGTATAACCTACTGATTTCACGATGGCTTCGTGAAAATCATAGAACGTGGCTTCCGGGTCAATCTGTATTTCTCTGATGAAGTCGTCCGCTTCATCGGAGATGAGGGTAAATCTATATATCATATTATTAACTTTTTATTTGCTTGCAGGAATAATGCCGCGAGCCGATTCGCGTATAAAGTTTACAATATAGCTGATTTCTGGGGTCATTTCCATTTCATTCTCAATCTTTTTCAAAGCTTCCGTATTGTTCAGTCCGCTTTGATAGATAATGCGGTAGGCGTTGTGAATGGCCTCGATGGTTTCGTTGGAGAAACCGCGACGGCGCAGTCCCACGATGTTGATGCCTGCATAGCAGATGGGTTCCCGTCCGGCTATGATGTACGGCGGTATGTCTTTGCTGAAGCGGCATCCGCCCTGTATCATGCCGAATCCGCCTACGTGGCAGAACTGGTGCATCAGTACGTTGGCGCTGATGATGGAATTGTCGTCTATGACAATCTCGCCTGCCATTTTTGTGGAATTGCCGATGATGCAACCGTTGCCGATAAAGGCATCGTGTGCAACATGTACACCTTCCATCAGCAGGTTGTTGCTGCCAACGATTGTCTTTCCTTTGGCAGCCGTACCCCGGTTGATTGTCACGTTCTCGCGGATAGTATTATTATTGCCTATCTCGGCGGTAGTCTCTTCTCCCCGGAATTTCAGGTCTTGCGGGATAGCACCGATTACAGCTCCGGGAAAGATTGTATTCCCGTTGCCGATGCGTGAACCGTACAGAATGTTGGCATTCGCCATAATCTTGTTGTTATCGCCGATTA
>OHUF01000392.1_pt1 | contig 22388 bp, 31 predicted proteins | sample 1579131 | NCBI WGS metagenome assembly OHUF01 (sample SAMEA3879553, study PRJEB24766) | human gut metagenome | biome: human-associated habitat; feature: feces | place: USA | collected 1985/1987 | reverse complement strand
ACATTTGTTGTTCTAGGTTGGCTTTTTGCTGGTTGTATATTTCAGTAGAATCCAATATGGAAGCGTTATCCATCTTTTCAGCAAGATTATCTATAGCATTCTTTAAATCTTGATTCGACGTTGTCAAAAGTTCTATGTCTTCTTCTAATCTAGGATCGCTATCTCCGCTATTAGTCCATGAAGAAAAACCGCCCCAAGTTATTGCATCGAATATTTTGCTGACTCCCTTAACCAATGATTCTCCAATTGTTACAAATAAATCTCCTGACAAAACATCGTCAATAATTCCGCTAACGGCATTAAATACAGCATCAAGCAATCCACCAATGACATCGCTTAATCCATCTTTGAAAACATCAATAATAGCTACTATCCAACCAATAATAGGAACATCTTTCAGGTTCTTTGTAACTTCGCCAATAGCCCCTTTCATAGCTGAACCGGCTTGCAACAGCCCCTGATAAGCACTACTTATTCCACCAGATGCAAGTTTAGAAAACCCCTCAACAACATTGTTCATATTGGCTCTGAGATTTGTAGCAGTATTAGTTAGATTCTGCTGACTTTCGTTGGCAATGTCTGTTTGTGCTTGAACATTTGCGGATGCTGTATCTGCATTTTGTTGTGCCATGTCAAGTGCATGTTGGGCAGCTCTTTTTTCTTCTTCTGTGCCATTCTTTAAAGCCTTTTCATAATCTTCCTGCGCTTTAATAAGTTTATCTTGGGCTGTTTTTTCATCTTCAATAGCGATAAGACGGTCTTGTTCAGCCATTTGGTATGTTTTTATGTCCTGACCAAGTTTCTTGAAATTCAAACCACCGGCTTTGCTCAAGGATTTTTCCATTTGGTTTATGGCATCAATCAGTGCTTTTTGGCTTGCTTGGTCGGAGTTCTTGAACTTGTCGGTACGGACATATTTTTTTGCTTCTTCCAAAGCGGGTTTCACCATATCATTAAACATTCCGCCAAACTCACCAAATACAGTAACCCAATCAATGTTTGCCTTTATTGCTTCTGTCTCCTTGTTCTGTATGGCAACATCCCGTTGTTTCTCCAGTAATTTAACTTGGGCACTGTTCACTCCGTTTTCTTCCTGTGCTTTTTTAATCTTCTCAGCATATTCTTGAGCTATCGCAAGCTTCTGTTGTTGGAATGTACCATATTCTTTCAGATAATCATTTAAAGCTTGCTGCTCGGCTTTAAGTTGTTCCTTGGTTATATCAGCCATTGCTTTGTCTCTCTTGTTTTCAGCGTTTGTATAACGGTCGGAAATCTCGATAGATTGTTCCGAGGTTAATTTCCCCTTTTGCTTTTCTGATAATTCTTTTTCTTGTTTCTTGATGGCGTCAAGTTCTTTTTGATAGTCAAGATCAATCTGTTTCAGCTTTTTCTCTGTGCCTTCCTTCATAAGGTCGATTTCCGCTTGTTGGTTTTGGCGACGGAGAGACAAAAGTCCTTCGGATGTCTTTTGTTGTTCTTTTTTTTGCTTTTTAGCAGCGGATTCCTGCTTGGAAGAAGAATCATAAGTTTTTAATTCTTTTTCTGCGTCTTTCAGCTTTTTGACGTTATCCTTGTAGGACTTTATAACGGAAGCATTTATTCCTTCAAACTTACCAGCGTCCAGCAATTTCTTTTGAGAAGATGCAATGGAGTTTAGATTGTACTTAAGTGCATCTAATAGTGTTAAAGCTGCTTTGTGCACAAGTACAAATGAATGGGTTCTTAAGTCTGAAGAATAGCAGGGGGTGTGACCATTGTATTATGTTATCTCAGGAGTAAATGGTAACCTTAAAGCTTTCTTAACTTTCATTTCCTGGATTGATTCCTTTGATAAGGATGCGGTGTATATACATTTAGGAGATTTCATTGGTGAGGATAATGGTTGGGAGTTTATGAATTGGGCGCAGGAGAATATAACACCAACCGGTAAATATCAAGCTGTACTAAGTAGAGATATACAGATGGTACTTGATGCATGCAATCCCTCTAAGAAAAATGAAATTGCTATCTATAGTGCTAAGCAGAACTATGGTCTGTTTTATCTGCAGGCAATGGTACCAAAAGATCGAAAAGAACTGATAGGTTTTATGGAGAGCCTACCTGTGTGTAAAGAGATTACTTGTACAAATAAAACATACTATGTTGTCGAGTCTTGGTTAGATGAATATGATTTATACCTTATGAAGCATGGTATACATTCTGGCATAAATAAACATGAGTTGCGAATGCGTTGCCTTTATGCTGGAATGAATAATGACAATAAAATTGATTTACAGGGGGTTTTAATCAGAAATAATAGACATAAATGTATTGGAATCTTTGGAAATGTGATCCATCTTCCAGCAAATCAAGGGATTCAATGTTTCTGTTTAGAAAAAAGACAATTCCTTAGTAGGGAGGTATCATGAAGAGATTAAAATATTATGGCTTGATGCTTTTTGCTGCTTCTCCAATAGTGCTTGCAGTTGGTCTACTTATTTTTGTGTGGTTTATAAAAATTCCATACAACAGCTCTTATTACTATTATAGTAACGATGTAAGATGCTCAGAATGTGATAAGCCGCTAGGCTCTCAGGATGAATACTGTTCCATTTGTGGGAAAGTAGTGAAGGATGTTGGTGTGGTGAAGCAATATTCATACTGCGCTGTATGTCGCAAGGTGTACAGAAATGCAGATTCTGATTATTGTAAAGAATGCGGTGCTGCTTTAGAACCGGAAGTTTATGTTAGGCTAAGTTCTTTGGGATTTAGTACTTGTAGAGAATTCAATCGCGCAAGAATGAAAGATAATCTATTTAGGCTATTAAATAATAAGATAGCTATTACATTGTTTGTGATTCCAGCAGCATTAATTATGAGAAATATAATAATAGAACAATACAGAAGATGGGCTATGAAGAAAATTATTATGTCTGATAGCTCATATCAGGATAGGAGATGATAAAGTGGAGTCTATAAGGGAGTACAATATTGTGAAGGATTTGTACGAATACTCTATAGGTAAGAGAGATTCAGTTGATTATGGTACAGCAACTTTGATTAGCTCATTAGATAGTGCAAGATATAAGATTCTGATGGATAAGGATGCTTTGATGGATGGTAAAGATGATTCTAAAAGGGAAGCTGTCTTATCTGTACTTTCTGATGTGCAGCACCTGTTACAAGGTGAAGATGTTACATTAGGATATAAAGCGAGATTCTATGAATTGAATATGAAAGCAGCTTTAGATTATTTAAGAAATGCGAAATAGGAGGGTTAACTATGTATGAAGTACGATCTGTAGTTAGTGACTACGGTATTTATGAAGAAAAAGAAGATAAGCTTATTGCAATCATGAACAATTACAATAATGCAAGAATGGTAACTGCTATTATGAATTATGATGCTCTTCATAATGGGCAGAAAATGATGAGTCAGCAGATGCCATTGGAAGAATTAGCAGAGAAACTTAATTTTAATTTGGCGGAGTATATGACTCCACCAGCAGAAGTGAAAGAAATGAGGTGTGTGTAATGAATTGTCCTAATTGTAGAAGTCAGTTAATTGATGGTAGTATCTATTGTCCCGTTTGTGGCACACAACTTGCGCAGGTGCAGCAGGTGAATTATCAGCAGCCAGTTCAGCAACCAGTTCAGCAACCAGTTCAGCAGATGGCAAGTAATGGTAATTATGTGCAGCAGCCAATACAGTCACAGATGCAGCAGAAATCTCTTGGTATGAAGTGGTTTAAGTTTCTGATATATTTTCAGTTATTTATTGTCAGCCTTGTATCTCTTTTGACTGGAGTTTTTCTTTTTACTGGTAAGATATATACAGGAGCTTCAGCAGAAGAGGTAGAGTTGTTATACATGTATTTTCCTAATTTGAAGATTTTCAATCTTTGTATGGGAGTGGTATATGTCGTGCTCTGTATTCTTTATCTGATTACACGCTTTATGCTTTCGGGATACAAGAAGGCAGGACCGGCTATGTTAATTGTTATGTATGTTGGAAGCTTTTTGATATCAGTTCTACTTGTGCTCATTACACTTAAGCTTGTTGGTGGGGTTGTATATGAGATCAATGTAACTACTATAGCTTCTATTGTAACATCAATTGTTATGATTGTTTGTAATATTATTTACTTTAAGAAGCGCAAACATCTATTTATAAACTAAGACTAGGCTATCAGTGGTAATACGCTGATAGCTTTTTGCTGAATCTTTAGTTGTAGTAAGGAAGGCTTACTATAGTTAAAGAAAGAAGGGAAAAGAAATGAATTTTGACAAAATTTTTAGTGCCCCTCCCACACAGTTGTGCATGCCATATTTTTATAAATCCATTAAAAATAGCTGCCAGAAATCAAGGATTGATTATGATCGGTTATTTCAATCCGCTGTAAGAAATGGTGATGATTATGAGCAGTTTATTATTGATGTGAATGATGAGGTTAATAAGAATATTGCATGGATACTGAAAGTGTGCTCTGGAGGAAATCATGATGCTGAATTGGAGCTACTTAATCTGAACAATGGATTGGATAGTATTTATTCACTGATGCACAATAAGCAGTTTGTCTACAAATGCAATAGTAACAGCACTATGGAGTTTTTACTGAATGGAATGCATGAGCAGGATGACGCGGGATATGATTTTATGCAGTTCTTCGATGATTTTGAAGACTCCTTTTATAACTTTCGGCTGAATAATGGATACGCGGGGATATACGTACATGCTATAAAGACACGTTATACCTTCAGCAGCCACAAAGGTGATAATCTACCAGCTATAGCTTTTTCGATACTTACATTGAAAGACAATAAGTTGCCATGTGTACTATGTCAGTTCGTAGTAGTTAAGGGCATTTATCCAAATCTATTAGTGGACAATAAGTCCACTGTTATGCCATGTGTTGCAGGAGAAAAATGTAATAATAAGGTACGTTTAGATGTTTTGTTACGAGAAGAAGAAAACGAAATGCCTATGTCTATGCAATACTGTTATTTAACGCCTAAGAAGATGAATCGTTGTGACTGCCTTGGAGGAGCATATGCACCATACAGTATTTTAAATCTTGTGGCTTATGTTAATGAGATGTATCGTCATAGGAATACACTGACCAGAAAGAATTCTAAACGTGCCGGTAGCTACAAGAAACATGAGGTATCTGCAGTAGTACAGAACAGTAAAGAACATGTTGTACGTATTCATGACTTAGTTAAATATGAGCAGTACGACAGGACTTGGAAAGGCGGACATCATCAGTCTCCAGTGGAGCATACACGTTCTGCGCACGAGAGAAGAATATTTAACAAGGACGGAACACTGAAAAAGGTGGTTATGGTTAAAGGGTCTATAGTTAACAAAGGCAAGGGTAAAGCAATTTATGAAGTAAAAGGATCATGAAAACCTATAATTTCATGGCTTAAATTTATTAAATAAAAGAAGGGAGATAAAGAATGGAGCGAGAGGCTTTTAAGAAGAAGTTTGATGCAGCTGATACAACATTTTATAAAACATGGGTTGAGAATGTAGTTTCAGAATGCGGTAAAGCTAACAGGGCTTTACAAAATGAGGATTACAATCATGCATTGCAGTTAGCAGCTGAAGAGTTTGCAGAGATGCAGATTCAGATTTTTCATAAGCTTAGAGGGAAATCTGATAGATATGAATTGCTGGATGCAGTAGCAGACACTTATCTGGCTTTGATGTTTGTAAAGCAAGAATTTGGTATTTCAGAAGAAGCCTTTGCAAAAGCAGTACATGTTAAGACAGAACATTTAGCCGGGGTTTTGAATGAGAAAGGAGCGTACAAATAATGAGTATGAAAAAGGAACATCCAGTTTGGAGTATTTTACGGAAAACACGTTATGTTCCAGAATTTTATCCTGAAGCTGAAGCGATATATGATTTTATAAAATCATTGTGCATGAAGGCAGGGAGTATAACATACAAAGGGGTAGAGGTTTCACAGATGAAGATTTTCTTTAATCTGTGGAATGAATACAATTCAGAAACTTTTCGTATTTTGGATCATTTAGTTAATGATACAGAGAATGATAAAGAAGAACCTTTGAACTCTATGACTTGCTTTGATGGAGATGTTATGATTGTGGTGCCAGTAGAGGAGGAATATTAAATGACAATAACGAGAGAAAGATTGGAAGAAATCGCTACAAGGGCTTTACAGGCTCTTGTAGAAGATGATGAAGAGACAGCTAAGGAGTTCTTTGAGACAGAGCTTGAGCTTGACGAAGAAGAGATGGAATACTTCGGTATCGAATTCGATGAGGGGGAAGATGATGAATAATCAGCTGTCTTTTCTTTTGTGTGCAATTAGTAATGTGTCTTTTGTATTAGCCTGGATCATGCAATCACGCAGAATTAAGCTGTCATTTCGTACTATGAAGATACTGTATTTATTATTGTTGACAATTAGTGTAATAAGCTATTATGTATCCTACGCATTCATTACGGATGATACTGTTCTCATAAGGCAGCGCTCCCTTATGATATTAGACACATGTCGTTATATTTTTTGTTTGATTGTTGGTGCGTACTGGATAATAAATAACCGGAAAAAAGATTCCTATTATAGATTTAGACTCATACCTAATCAATACGAGATAGTCACTTTACTGGATGTGTCTAATCTAGGTATGCTAGATGATCAGATAAATCCCTACGGAAATGATTTTATAAAAACAGAGAAAGATATCTATATTTCCTTAGTGGAAACTCCCTTACGTAGCAAACATTATGTTGATTTGGTTGTTGAAAGCAATGATAAGGTCAACAATGTTTACACCTGTAAGGATTTGAAAATTATAGATAACAAAATAGGCAGAGAAAGATTTGCCTTTGTGTTTTCAATAATACTATCCATATGGGTAATGATACTATCTGTTTTATTAGGCTATTTAGCCACTCATATAGCTTTACCATATACGAGAGCGGAAAATAGTATTAGTGAACCAGTAGTCAGGTTGCTAGAAGCTTCTGTGCTTGGTTTAATCAGTACATGGGCAACTATGGTAAACACATCAACAACAAGTAAATTAATGAGGATTCTGTGGCTGATTTATGGCGGTGTTCTGATGAGTGCTGCCATATTTATGTTTATTGGAACAATTGTGATTTTTTGGTAAATGTTAATACTAACAGAAGTATGCTGTTAAAACTATTGAGAGAGGAAGATGAATAGTCTTGATTTCAATAGGGGTTATACAACTTCAATAGGGAGTGCAATAGATTTCGTTGCCGATTTACATAATTTATCCATTGATGAAGTGAAACGAGTGATGGATGGAGAACAATATTGTCGAATATGAAATTTGCATTTACTAGGAAAAGGAAACAAATATGTATAGAGGGTTTATTTGAAGATGGGAGGATATTATGAATCTATATGATGGTTGCGAATCAAATAATGAAATCATTTATAGTTTTACTTCACTTGATTTCTACGATAAGTTAGAAAAGCGACAAAACGAAATTTTATCACAAGGAAAGAAGGTTGTGTTTGTAGAATCAAATACAAGTGTTCATTCAGGTGCAAGAGTTGTTATATATTCTGATAAAATCCCTGAAATCATGCAGAATTATAAACACAGATATGTCAAAATCAATGGAAAATGGACAAGAAATAGTCTTCTTGGATATTGCGATTGCTGTGGAAAATATACAGAACTTATTTGTTTGAGCGATAAAGGAAGAACATGTGAAAATTGTTCAGACTTGAGTTTCTAATAAATCTGAGATTCCTTAGGAAAGGAAGCGTGAGGTGGGCAAAACTTTTTATAATAGGGTACGGATAGTGTGATACTAGCTGTAGTAATGGTAGCAATGACGATAATAGAGTTTTAGGAGGTAGAATATGGTAAATATAGATTTGGGAGAAGGCTTAATGCCTATGGTTTTAGGTTTTGGCGATAATAGAGCTGAGTCCGAAGAAAGAAATAATGATGGTTTAATTCATTATCAAGGGGAACTCGGAGACTTCTGGTATAATCCTAAGGAGTTTGAAGTCTTAATACATGAAATCATGGAATTTGAGTATCTACATTATGTAGGTAATAGCGGTGCTGTGGATTTGCCTAAAGGGTGCATCAATACGAGATTTATGTTTAGAGAATGCATTTTGCCTGATGGAACCACATTAGGAAATGATTTTGATACATCAGAAGTGATAGATATGCAGGGGATGTTTGCTGAATGTGAAATACCAGCAGGATTCTTTCTAGGAGATAAATTTAGCACAAGTAATGTTACTAATATGCGCGGTATGTTTAATGGATGTAAAATGCCAGTTGGCTTTTCTCTAGGAGATAAATTTGACACTTCTAATGTTACGGATATGTCTTCTATGTTTTATGAATGTGAATTACCAGAAGGTTTCATCTTGGGCAATAAATTTGATACTTCTAGTGTTACTAATATGAATAACATGTTTTATAAATGTAAAATGCCAGAGGATTTTACCTTAGGGAGCGGTTTTACCATTCTTAACGCAGTTGACCCCTATGACATGTTCACTGAGTGTAAGTTGCCAGAAGGTAAATCTTTAAAAGATTTCAATAAATCTTCATATCACATCATCTGCTGGCTGAAGCAAAGAAAGAATTATTTACAGGGAAAGGAAAAAGTACATTATGAGGGAGCACTAGGCAACTTTGATTATGATCCTAGAGAATTTATAATTACGCCTGATGAGTGCTTATGCTATTACGGTAACGGAAATTCGGTAAGCTTACCTAAAGGGTGTGTCAATACGCAGTATATGTTTAAGGGATGCGTTTTACCAGATGGTTTTAAGCTTGTTGATTTTGACACATCTGAAGTGATTAATATGTCTTATATGTTTTATGGTTGTAAGTTACCAACTGGATTTTCTCTTGGCGACGGTTTTGACACTGCCAGAGTAAAATATATGGGACGTATGTTTTATGGTTGTGAATTTCCTCAGGGTTTTAATTTAGGTAACAAATTTAACACTTCTAGCGTAATTGAGATGTATTCCCTGTTTGAATCTTGTGTATTTCCGAAAGGATTTTCTCTCGGCGATAAATTTGATACTTCAAATGTCACTGATATGTCAAATATGTTTGCTAAGGCTAAATTACCTGAGGATTTTACTCTTGGTGAAAAATTTACTTTTGGGACAGCAACAAATCTTAGTAATATGTTTTATTGCGTGACAATTCCAAAAGGATTTTCCTTGAATGATTTTACTTTTACAGAAAATCAGGATTACGCTGATATGTTTTCTAAATGTGAGTTTCCTACCGATTTCCAAATAGGTTGGTTCTCTGCTAAGCAATTGAAGGAGATTGCTGATATGTTTTCTAAATGTGAGTTTCCTACCGATTTCCAAATAGGTGTGTTCTCTGCTAAGCAATTGAAGAAGATTGCTGACTCATGTCAACACGTGTCCGTATATGTAAGTAGGGGGTGAGCATATGGAATCAATGAATTTATTTGAAAAGGGTAGCGCAGCACCTAAGGCTAACCTAATACATTATCAAGGAGAGCTTGGTGACTTCTGGTATGATCCTATGGAGTTCAAAGTTTGTCAGACTACTACTGTGCCGTCTGAGATAGAGGGTCACGAACGTAATGAGGAGCATGATTATTTATGTTACGTGGGAAAAGGGAGTCAAGTAGGCTTGCCAAAAGGTTGTATTAGTACGCGTCATATGTTCCGTGGGAGTGCACTACCTGAAGGTTTTAAGTTAGTGGATTTTGATACTTCCAATGTAATTAGTATGGAAGCTATGTTTTGTGACTGTATTTTACCAAAAGGATTCTCTTTAGGAGATAAATTTGATACCTCAAATGTTAAGCGGATGGATGATATGTTTGCAGAGTGCAGTTTAAAGGGAAATATTTTTGTGGGAGCTAAGTTTGATACATCTAATGTAGTTTATATGCATGGCATGTTTGAGGGTTGTGAGTTACCAGAATGTTTCTCTCTTGGTAATAAATTTGATACTTCTAATGTTATTGATATGTCTTATATGTTTTTCGGTACTGAAACGCCTTATGGCTTTTCTTTAGAAGACAAATTTGATACTTCTAATGTTACTAATATGGAAGCTATGTTTGATCAGTGTGAATTACCATCTGGTTTTACTTTAGGTGATAAATTTGATACTTCTAATGTTACTAATATGCACTGTATGTTTACTGAATGTGAATTACCATCTGGTTTTACTTTAGGGGATAAATTTGATACAAGTAATGTAAAAAATATGCGTAGTATGTTTACTGAATGTGAATTACCATCTGGTTTTACTTTAGGAGATAAATTTGACACTAGCAATGTGATGGACATGGAAGATATGTTTTGTAAATGTAAATTACCAAAAGGATTTTCTTTAGGAAATAATTTTGATACTTCGAGTGTAACTAGCATGTCTTATATGTTTCAAGGTTGTGAGTTGCCCAATGGTTTTACTTTAGGAGACAAATTTAGCACGAGTAATGTTACTGATATGTATTATATGTTTGGGGAATGTAAAATGTCAGAAGATTTCTCTCTAGGAAATAATTTTGACACAGGGGAAGTGGAAGCCATGGCTTATATGTTTCAAGGTTGTAAATTACCCGATGGTTTTACTTTAGGAGACAAATTTAGCACAAGCAATGTAAGAAATATGAGTAGTATGTTTCGCCAGTGTATAATGCCTAGTGGGTTTTCTCTCGGAAACAAGTTTGATACTTCCAAGGTCATTGATATGTCTTGCATGTTTCAAGAATGCATAATGTCTAGTGGATTTTCTTTAGGGGACAAGTTCGACATTTCTAGTGTTGCCAATATGTTTGACATTTTTAAGATGTGTGTTCTTACAGGAGACAGTACTTTTGCACAAATTGAGGACACAGAAGCTAAGATTGACTATTTACGAGAAAAGCGTCCAAATATTGTTTCAAATGCACAGTCTATTGCATCCGAAAACAAAACACTACTCAATGATTTCTTAAAAATTCTTGGAAAGAAGCCGGATGAATACTTTTGGTTACAGTCAAACTACGAGAAACTTTCAAAAGATCAGTTACTTTCAATTATAACTTCCTTTATGGTTGTTATAGAGGGCAATGCACTTGAGAAGTTATACGATAAGGTACGTGATAATTACGAAGGTAATTAAAACGTAGCACATTTGAGAGAGGAAGATGAATAGTTATGCAGGAAATGGATTTATTTCTAAAGAGAGGAAACAGAAAAGGCCAGAGTATATATAAGAAAAAAGTAGAACTGAATACTGATTTTATAGCAAAGGATTCCTATATCTTAGCAAATTTTAGTAAGTCTTCTTTAGCCAAAGAATATCATATGCAACTATTTGGTAGTTTAAATGCTTCAATAGCCACTTATTATGAGTTCAAAAATCAATCATCTATTTGTATTACAATTGAAAACTTTTTTGTCATGGAGTCTTTGTGGATTAAATGCTGCTATTATATATTTTTGTGATGATATTAGCTATATTAGCAACAATCAACGTTGGTTTATACACCGTATTGGAAAAGGTGATATTATTGCAGATATAAATGGAAATCTAATTTTCCTATAGATAATTTGGAGGTGATACATGTATAAAATTAGTCTATTTGACTTAGGTAATGTTTTGGCAAAACCCATAGATGATTATAAGTTATATTCTAGACTGAATTGTAGAGTTTCATATGAAGATTTCTTAGAATATTGGTGGTATGATGAATTAGTAATTAAAGCTCACAAAGGATTAGTTTCTGATGAAGATCATATAAGGGGTTTATTAAATTTTTGCAACAGTGATCTAACAGTTCAGGAATTTTTATCTATATATAGAAATTTAGATAATTCTTTATATTCTGATATGGTAGAATATATAGGAAATTTAAAAAGAAAAGGGTACAGTGTGGGAATCTTATCTAATTTGCGGTTAATGGATTTCAGTCGGTATCGTGAATCAATTATTCAAATAAAATTTGATTATTTATTTTTCTCGTATGAAATGAAAGCAATAAAACCTTCTAAAGATATATATTTGCCGGTGATTAATACACTTAAGTGTGAGCCAAATGATATAATCTTTTTTGATGATAGCCTTGAAAATGTAAATGCTGCTAGAAATATGGAAATAAATGCTTATCAGATAAACAGAGCTGATATAAGAGATACTACCATTTTGAGTAAAATTTTAGATCAATATATAAAAGAGTGCAGTGAATAATGGGTTATGACTTTGTGACTTCTTTACGTAATAAGAGATATATTAATATCGAGCAGGTGTTACTTGGATATTAGGACAGCTTGTCTAATGCTGGTAGTTGCGAAGCAGATGGAGTATTTTGGACGTGGAAAAAATGATGTGAACTTTTGTAGAAAACTCGGAAAAAGTCTAGGCTATGTATCCAACCATAGAAAAAGGTTTATCTTACTCAGAGATAATCAGAAAGTGCATTACTGATGACGGTAGTGATTCCGGAAACCCAACAAAGGACATGTCATTATTTAAGAAAGATGATGATGGGAACGATTAAGTAATTATTCTGCAGCTATTATTAGGAGGAAATTATGATTTTTATACCAATAGGCATTTTATGTGTGTGTTTCTTATTAGCTTTTATAATGAATCAATGTAGAAAGCAGGCAGAAAAGCGTTTATTTTCTAAGAGGGCGCGTTGTACAGCCAGTGCTATTGCTACAATACAGGATATACAAAGGCACCACCTTAGGAATCACGATAGAACTACATATGTATATTATTTGGTCTACCAATTTTATGTAAATAATGCAATGATACAGGCTAAAAGTACGATAGGTGTTAATCCAAGGAACTTCAGTATAGGACAGCTGGTTACTTTATTTTATAATCCGTCCAACCCTACAGAGATTCACGTTCCTATTGAAAATGAGGAAGCCACCGCAAAAAATTTTAAAGTGGCTACAATAGTTATAATAATAGCAGCTGTTTTAGCGGAAATCATAACATTAGTCGGGTTCACTATAATTGGTTGGGAGGTTATACTATCATGAGTGCTGACAATGAACAATGGCTTACAAATGGTGTTTGCGAAAAGTGTAGAAAGCAGAAATACTGTTCTAAGCCGTGTACAAGAAACAAAAGAAGAACATCAGCAGAGCTACGCTCTGCAACTATACAAGCTATGGATGCTCATTCTGGCGGAGCATACTCTAGTGTTTTGAAAGCTCTTGACGAAGTTTCTAAATTCTCATGAGAAACACCTTAAAAAAATATTTTTCCGGCGCACTTGTATTTTATCAGACATTAGCTCTATAATTATTATAAAATAAATTAAGGTGGTTTATTTATGTATTATAAGCAGATAGATACTGAGCAAGTAGAGAAACTTTTATTAGAAAAGGATTACAATCAAATTCTCAGAATTTTCTTCGATAGTTTAAATATGTCTATAGTGCAGTTTGCTGCTAGAATGAAATGTTCTAGAAGAGCAATGGGGCGTTATTTGTCTGGAGAACGCCAAGTTCCTATGGCAATTATAAAGCAGATAATGGGCAAGTGTAATATTACATTTAACGAAAAAGAAACGGAGGATGAATTTGATAAGGAAGGATACTTTAGATGGTATTCCGAACTTGATAATTTATTTAATACATTATTTTTATATCGTACAAAAGAATTAGGCATTTCCCGGTTTCAGATGGCGTGCGATCTTAATATTAGTAGTAATGTTTTACGGGAATATGAGCATGGTATTAAACGCATCACCCCATCAGATGTTGATAAGATTCTTGGCACGTATGACTTAAGATTAGAAGAGCTTTTCCCTATGTTAGTCACCTTTGATGGAAGAAGCACTTTTTTGCCACTAAAACCCCTAAGTTGTGTGATCTTTAATGGGACAGAATATGATTTATGGGAAAGTGTTTATTCTGAGGATGATTTGTGTAATATCTGGCCTACATTTCCTATGCAACGTTATGATAGTAGATGTCAACTACTAATGAAATATATGCCAGAAGAGTTAAGCTTGGATGAATATGTCAATGCAACAGATATGGTTTTTGATCTTGATGGTGGTTATTACAGTCGGGATTTGAATAGTGTTAAGCTACCTCCTAGTTATGAGCATTTACAAAGATGTACTTCTAAAGTATTCAGAAGTGATAGACCTTGTGAACATTTTAATGTACACGTTAGTAAGATCCAGTTTATTGATGATTACTGCGTACAGATTTTAAGTGATAATGGAGCTGAGACTTTTAGTTTAGAAGACTATATATTCTCTGATAGCAAGTGGTACAACTTACTGCAAGATAAGGAATACTTTAAGCAGGGAAAACTTGTGATGATAGGAGAACCTTGTTGCATAAATCAGTGCATTACTTGGCCGGATAAACAGTTTGTTCGCATAATCGAATTATACAAGGATAAGTATCCGCAGAGATTATATGAAATAGAATATGCAGAAGTTTCAAATAAGATATATGAGCGATGGATTGATTATCGTTCTTCTAGTGGTATACGATACTCTGATTATGACGAAAAAGATTATTACTATTATCAGTGTAAAAAGGACAAGACTAAGTATAAACATAGTATTTCAGTAAATGGTAAATTGTGGCAATTTGATTCTGTAAAAGAATTAGCACAGAAGCTAGACAAGGCTCCAAGCACTATATACTATTATCTAAAACGCGGTCTTAATTATAAAGACATCATAGAGAAAGTTACGATGTCTTTTAAGGCTGTTACAGTGGCAGGCATTGATTATGTATTTTGCAGCGACAGCGATCTGAGTACCAAATTAGGAAAGAGCTCTTCGTACGTAAATGTATATAGACGAGCTGGGTTGAGCTATGAGGAAATAATAGTGAAAGCCTTACACCCAAAAGGCTAAAAATTAGCAATTTGAAAACCTGTTTATGAGTTATTCATACTTATAATAAATTATAAGATAATAACAAAGAGAGTTTGTGATTGTCTTAGTTATTTCATCCTAGGAGGTTCCTTCCACATCCTAGATTTTAGCTTCTGTTGCATAATGCAGCAAATTAGCAATGAGCACCGGAAATGTATCACAGACAGCCATTGCTAAGAACCTGTGATGAGTATGATAGGTACACAGTAGATTGGCAATGAGCACCGGAAATGTATTACAGATAGCCATTGTCGGTTGTGAGCATGCGTACCGACTTATCACTTTTGTAATGTGAAAGATTTTCATTATTACAAAATTCCTCTAAGTAAGGGCAGATAGGTGTAAAAGCTTATCTGCTTTTTTGGAGAATACCTATAAGGGTAGTCTCTTGTGAGCAGACTTATGATGTCGAGTCTGCTGTGCCCTTGGGTTACTGCGCGGGTAGCTACTGGGCGCGTGTGATTAACTGGAGCATTGCTTCAGTACCGGCGGGATTTAGTCCCGATTAATGTAGTCAGGCAGAGTCCTGACATCCTTGTGCGTGTGATGGGAAATCATCATGCACTCTTTTCTCTTTTGTTGGGGGCGCATCAATAAGCGCCCCTTACAATGTAAGCAACCAACTTTTCATTGGGAGGGGGTCCTGTGCCCTCTCTCCTCCTTTAATAAAAATGGGAAAGTGGTTTATTATAGATAGGTGAATAAAATTGTCTATCAGGCAGTGAGGTAAAACTCGCTGCCTTTTCTATCTTAAATATTGTTATTTCGTAGCGCAAGAAAAAAGCCATCTGTCACTAAAAAGGGGTTCAGATGGCTTAATTTGAGATATTCTCAAAATGGGTATGACCAGAGTATAGCTAATATAAAAATAATTGTCAAGGAGGTTACTAAGATGGAAGAACTAATCCTTATAATTACTATGTGGATTGTGACTATATGCACATACATATCTTATATTCCGCAAATAGTTAAGCTAATAAAAACAAAGAAATCAGAAGATTTATCTATTATAAGTTGGCTTCTATGGACTGTTAGTTCCCTTGCGAACTTGATATATTCAATAGTATTAGGTAGAACAGAACTTATAATTGCAAGTATATCCGAATTTCTTTTAATTTTAGTAACCTTGATATTAACAGTTTATTATAACTACAAAAATAATTACTATCTTGAGTCAGAAGCAAAGTATCAAGAAAGAATAAATAAAATTCAGGCAAAAGATGGGAACCATATGATTTTAATAACGGCAATTCAAGAAGATAGAAAACGGAGAATAAATAATTGCAAGAAAATTAGTATTAAGAATAAGGAGTGCAAATATGATTAGATTTGAACATTATCAATACAATTTTCATAAAAATAAAATACAGTCTATTTATGAGAGGTCATTTCCTAAGTCAGAAAGATTTGACTTTGATATTCTTAAAAAATGTGATAGGGAATTTAATGTGCATTTAAGCTGTATTTTGCAGGATGATGAGCCTGTAGGCATGCAATTTACAGTAGAATTACCAAATGATATTACATATCTTATGTACTTTGCCGTAGATAAAGAATATCGTAACCAAAGTATAGGTTCAAAGGCACTGCAAAGACTTGTTTCTTCAAAAGATAAAGTAATGCTAATTATTGAAAGACCTACGGATGAACTAACAGAAAGGCGAAAGAACTTTTATCTCCGCAACGGATTCTATAGCACAGATATTTTCTTTGAAGATACGGGTGTTCACTATGAGGTATTAATATCTGATAAGAACTATAAACTTACAGAACAGGATCTATTAAATAGATACCGTTGTATGACTAATAACGAATTAACTTGGAAAAGGATTAAAAGTACATTTAATGCTGAAAACATAAAATTTATTGAATAGTGGCAACTATCGAGAGTTTACTAAATAATTGCAAGTAGGAGGTTTAGCATATGGAATCAATGAATTTATTTGGAAAAAATAGTGAGGAGCGTAATGATGGACTCGTTCATTATCAAGGTGAACTCGGAGACTTCTGGTATGATCCTAATGAGTTTGAGGTCTTAACACACGAAAGAGCAAAGTTCTGGTATGATCCTAAGGAGTCTGTGCTCACAGCACATGAGAAAGTAGAATTTGAATATCTGCATTATGTGGGTAATAATGGGGCTGTTGATTTACCTAAAGGATGTACCAATACCAGATATATGTTTTGGGACTGTGAGTTACCAGAAGGTTTTCAATTAATTGCGTTTAATACCTCTAACGTAGAAGTTATGGAACATATGTTTTATAGATGTAGAATACCTACAGGATTTTCTTTGGGAGATGAGTTTAGTACAAGCAATGTTATCGATATGTCTTGGATGTTTGCTGGATGTAAGATATCTACCGGATTTACGTTAGGACATAAATTTGATACTTCTAAAGTTAAGACTATGGAAGGTATGTTTTATGGTTGCGAGTTCCCAGAAAAATTCACTTTGGGAGATAATTTTAATACTATCAACGTGGAAGATATGGATTCTATGTTTTATGGTTGTAAATTTCCACATGATTTTTCTTTCGGAAACAATTTTAACACAGAGAATACAGGTAGCTTTAGAGGTATGTTTGCATCTTGCGTGTTTCCGGAAGGTTTTTCTCTTGGAAATAAGTTCTCTATAGCAAATGGATATTTACAGCCATATCCTGACGATCCTAAGCTTGCTTATCATATAATTGTAACCGCGGAAGGTATGTTTGCTTATAGTACGATACTTGGCGATTTTGATTTAGGTGAAAGCTTTAAAGCCGAATTCTTTACTACTAAAAGAAAAGATATGTTCTCTAATTGTATATTACCAGCAGGGGCAAAGCAATCACAATTCCACACAGATTCAGCTATCATTAAATGGCTAAAAGCAAGACATCTTGATAAGATTAATCAAAAGCAGGATCAGTAAATTATCAGAGGAGGTAAGATAAATGGAATCAATGAATTTGTTTGAGAATAATACTACAGAAAAAGCTGAAGAAAAGAAAAATAGTATGAATAGAAAAATGATAAAAGCATTAAAAAACAAATATATTTATGTAGATATAGATGGTACTATAGCTGAATACCGATTTAATAACCACGTAAATGCAAAAGATGGAACTACTAACGGGCAAACTATGAAAGAGATAGAAAATCATATTTTCCTGTATAGTAGACCATTAAAAACAGTCATTCAAACACTTAAAAGAGCAAAGAAAGAAGGCATTTGGATATGTGGTGCTATTATATCACCTGTGGAGTTACTTGATAAGATTGTATGGCTTGAGGAAAACTGTAAAGGTATTGAGTTCAATGGAAATTTTTGGTTTGTGCCAGAAGAATATTGGGATAATTTTCTTGAATATTTTGACCATAATAACAGCTTAGGGTACAAACTTGCTTCGAATGATACCTGTATTGAAACTAAATATGGAGTAATTATGAAAGGCTCTAAAACTCGCATATGGGATTGGATTATAAGTCACAATTTTCACAAATTAGAAGAAACCGTATTTATTGATGATGTATTATCATATTTAAAACAGGCAGAAGAAAAAGGTGTTACAGCTTATCATATAAGTAGTTTTATTGAATAATTACATAAAAACAGATTTGATATTTCAAATGTTAGCAGAAAGGATTTTCGTTGAATGACTTTACTTTTACGGCAAATCGTGATTACGCTGATATGTTTTCTGGATGTAAGTTCCCTGCCGGTTTCCGAATAGGTGGTTTTCCTATTAAGCAATTGGGAAAAATTATTTGTTCGTTTACATCTAAGATAGTACTTTAAAATAGTGCATGGTAGTAGAAATGCTGCCATGCTTTTTTGAGCATCAAAAACTGAGCATAATAGCAGATAGCCATAGATTTTTAGAAAAGAAGTTGTTATAATTAAAAATAGTGAAACTCTTACTGTTACTGTATGAGAAAGCCTGAACAGAAAGTACATACTTTCTTAGTATAAAAGTTTATGTTGTTTCAAAACACCAGGAAATAAAGGGAGTTACTTTGAACTAATGCAAGTTATAATGAGAAATGAAACAAATAACCCGCTCTTAAAAACCTTTATTCGTAAAAAATTACATTATTTATAATTAACAAAAAAGAAAAGAGAAATCGGATTCTGGTAAGCTAGAATCCAGCAAGGAGGAATTCATTATGAAGAATAAAGAAGAAAAGAAGAATAGGATTTGGGTCCCTATTGTAATTGGTGCACTTGCATGTAGCGCAGCTGTAGGAACAGGTATTGCTTTAACTCACAATCAGCAGAGACCAAAGGCGGGTACTGTTGCTACTATGAGCGATGCAGCGGACTTTAGCGGTTTGACAACTGAGGTTGCTGAGGTTACAACTGAGGAAGCAACGACTGAGGCAGTGATTGAGGCTGCAGTAAGTGGAAATGAAAAGCCGGAAGCAGTACCAGCCACAACAGAAATCGGTGGTGGAAAGAAGAAAGCTGAAGAGACTACTGAAGAGAAGAAGCCAAGTACAACAGAGTCCGCAAAGCCAAGCACAAACCATAATAATAGCGGAAGCGCTAGCAGCGGACAGAGCACAACACCAAAGCCAAGTAACAATGGTAGCTCAGGAAACAGTGGATCTAATAATGGTGGTAATAGCAACTCAACACCAAGCCCGAAGCCATCTACTCCAGCAACGACAGAGGCTCCAAAGCCATCTACTACGGAAGCTCCAAAGCCGTCTACTACAGAAGCTCCAACCACACAGCATCAGCATGTATACGATCAGGTGGTAGTTGACACTCCTGAACAGAGAATTGATTATCCTGAGCAGGGATACTATGCTCCAGCTATGCAGTGTCATGGCTGTCATGAAATTTTTACCAGTTCAGAAGCATACTTTTCACATCCTTGTGGTGATGATTATGGTTATAGTTCTACGCAGGTTTGGGTTAAAACCAAAGATCCATACACAGAAGTAATCCCTGCTAAAACTCATAGAGAGTGTAAGTGCGGAGCTAGAGAGTAATAAAATAGAAAAGTAGGACTCAGAAGTGTAAAAGCTTCTGGGTTCTTTTGATGCTATGAAAGAGTATAAAATGAAGAGTACTATGCTAAAGATTTATCAAAGAGATTAACTGAGTTTTCACTCCGGTAATCCCGGGAGCTTAAATAACTCCTACTAGCACTAGAGTTATTATAACTGCTAATGCAGGAATAATAAGAAACAATAAGCTTCCTACTAATCCTTTGAATAAATCTCGCATAAAATTACTCCTTTCTGTCTAAAGTTGGCACCATGAAAGAGATTTATAATATATTTAATTATAAATGTGCCAAGATTAGAATAGCATCTATGTTAAGAGATGTCAATGGTGTCTCAGAACCCAAAAGTGTAAAAGCTTCTGGGCTCTTTTGAAGTTAAATACTAATCAACTTCGTTTAATTTGTTCGCAGTTATTTGGACAGTCAGTAGTTTCTTTCTCATAACCACGTTCAAATGGAGGGTATTCACTTTCTTCTGTAGTTACAAAGTAAGAATAAATGAAGCCCTTACCGCATTTACAAGGTCTTTTTGATTTTAACTCACTGCTTTCGTGTGCAAGTGTATGCCATCCCATTCCCATAGAATCACCTCCTTTGGAGAATAATAGCATATCAAAAAATAATAGTAAAGGAGAATAAACATGAATGTTAATGAATTGTGCCGAGAGGACTTAATTGCTGTGATAAAGGAACATCCGTATCTTATAAAGTATTTGGATGTGCAGGATCCGGAAATTTGCAAAGTTGCTTTAGAAGCTAATTATCATGTTTTGTGCTTAATACGTAAGCAGACAGAAGAGTTGTGCTTATTTGCTGTGAAGCAGTCATATGTAGCATTAGCATATATCCGTAAGCAGACACCTACAATAATTAGAGCTGCTATTCAGCAGAGCAGTGATGCTGAATACTATGTTGATCGAGCATAAAGCAGAACCCAGAAGTGTAAAAGCTTCTGGGCTCTTTTTTAAGCTAATAGAAAGGGATTTTATGAAAGTATTAAAAAATGTTCTTATTACTGTAATTTGTTGCATTACCGCTATGACCATCAGTTCCGTTGCAGTGCAGAGTGTGCAGCAGATGTGTGATAACTAAACATGCTTGACTGGGTGTAAATTACATTTCATAGTATTTTGGGCATTGTTTCGTCTGCACACTTGATCCCAGAAAGCATTTGGAATCTTTTGGTTGTTACTTGCTCCACACAGCCAGCAACCACTGTGACTGCCGCCTAAAAAACCAACAAGGCAGTTTTTGGCTATATTTTGTTTCAGATACGGACATTGCATAATTAAGCTCCTTTCGTTTTTAGATATAAGACTAACACGATAGCTTATTTATGTCAATGACGTCTTTAGGGCTCAGAAGTGTAAAAGCTTCTGGGTTCTTTTGGTGCTATGAAAGAGTGAAAAAATGAAGAACCCAAAGGTCTACACCCTTGGGTTCTTTTGTGTATTCACAAAGTAATTAAAAAAGAGATCTTTCACAAAGAGATTAACTGAGAGTTACTTCAGGTAATCCCTAGGAGTCTAGATAACTCCTACTATCACTAGCGTTAAAATAACTGCTAGTACAGGAATAATAAGAAACAATAAGCTTCCGATTACTCCTTTCAGTAAATCTCTCATTTAATCACTCCTTTCAATCTATACTTGGTACAAAACCAAAAGAGATTTGATCACTATTCAGTTTTCCTTGTACCAAGTTCAGAATAACACCTATGATAAAAGATGTCAATGACATCTTTAGGGCCCAGAAGTGTAAAAGCTTCTGGGTTCTTTTGACACATGCAACAAAAAAGGCTACTGTTTGGACAGTAGCCTAGCACATTCCTCATAAAAGTACATGCATGTTTAGGTTGTATTTTGTAATAAGACGAGCTATAAGCATTGATTATTGTAACTTATTCTGTCTTTAAGTACGCCTACGGTTAAAACAGAGACGATGGTTTTATGATTAGCAAGCTTAGCCTAGGACGCTTGCTTAGGAGAAGGGCTTTATGCCAATTCTATTCATATAATTATGATTCAGAACATCTCCGGGAAGTGCAAAAAACAGCCTTTAAGATAAGTACGTATGTAGCATTCATACGTTACCCTCCTTTCAGTTGAATTAAGCACTTTGTGCTTATTTGGATGGTAACAAAAAATTTGCATGTTGTCAATTAGGATTTAGGAGTGTAACAGCTCCTAAATCTTTTCAGCATGCGCAACAGACTATTCATAGTTTAGCACACTCCTTGTAAATTGGATTTATGTTATATCCTTTGTGTTAAGTTATCTGTGTACAAAGTGGAATACATGCACGTTTTCGTCATTTCGATGTGTGTATTTTCGGTAGGCAAGATTAACTAAGTTTGCGCGTGTTAATGGGGTATGGGGACTAAAAGTCCCCAAGCCTTTTTCATTCACTTAAGTAATTCGGGGTGGCTTTTTGCCATCCCTTTTTGTATTTAAGTGTAGAATGAAGTGGTAAACTAATTTTGGACACAGAGGGGGGTATTTTGGGACACAGATATA
>OHUF01000384.1_pt1 | contig 22666 bp, 22 predicted proteins | sample 1579131 | NCBI WGS metagenome assembly OHUF01 (sample SAMEA3879553, study PRJEB24766) | human gut metagenome | biome: human-associated habitat; feature: feces | place: USA | collected 1985/1987 | reverse complement strand
ATGACCACCATGATGCTGATGGTTTCATCAACCTCTTTGGTCTTTCACTTAAGGTAAGAGCTATGAAGAAGCTTGAGAACGAAAAGAAGAATAACAAATAATACTTTAAAAAATATTATATAACAAGTATTATAAAACAAAATCAGGAGCTGCCACATATATATGTAGCAGCTCCATTTTTCATCTTTTATAATGTTTTATGAGTTTTTATAAGCTCTTATAAACTCTAATAAACTCTTATCAAACATTAATCTCAGATATTTCTATATTCTTTTTCTCCTGTTTTTCACAACCATTCCATATATCAAAGTAATAACATAAGAAGCTGCTGCCAGTATACACATAACACCCATAACCCTATAAGCAATCTGAGTATCTATAAACACAGTTCTTCCTAGATATCTGTTACTTACAGCCGCCATACATCTGTTTCCAATTATATTTGCAATAAAAATATATATACCACCTGTTATGACAAATATACATGGGAGTGTGTACCTTACAACCCTGACAGGATTAAATGCAATGATAACAATCAATAATGTGATATATATTAAAAGCATCAATATCTTAAACACAACAGACGTTATTATTCCATATACCTTTATAAGCGGCTGCAGACGATAAGATATATCACCATATATACCACTGGCATAATTATTTATAGCCTCATTTGCAGCATTTTTACTATAGCTAAGAGCTGCCCTGACTATTGTTTCCTGTATATTTCCCATATTGATATTAGATGCTATTTTGTTATATGTCATATCCATAAGCTCATCCAGCTCTGCATCTATATTAATCTCTATATCATCAAAGGATTTTTCTTTAAGCATCCCGTCAACCATAGCCGTTGTATATTTCTGTGCTATTCTGTCTACTATCTTAGAATCCTCTATACTTGTCTGAATTCTGGATAACGCCTCCATATTATCCCCAAGTGAATCAAAAACAGTATCCATAAAACGGTGCGATATAGCAGCTGACAGTCCTGCATCCTTTAACATGCTTGAGACATACATAGGTGCCGTTACACATACAATAAGTATAAGACCTGCTATTACAGATATTAAACCAACACCTATCTGTGTCCATCTATGAGCAGTATCCCTGTATTGTCTGTATCCATATGACATATATATTCCTTCTTTCTGTTTAGATATAACAATTCCGTAATCTTCCTACGCAATCACATTAAAACAATCACATTAACATAATCATATTAACACAATTATATTAATACAACCATAAAAAAATGTAATAGATTTAGTGCTTTCTTACATTTTCCTGAATCTGTTATACCGCTGTCTTGCAAGTTCTTCCTTGTCCATATCAATATATCTGTACATAAAATCACATATCATGCGTTTCATATATAATGTCACTCTTTTTATATTATTTTCATTTATAACCGGATATTCCGGAATGACCTTCTCTATTATGCCAAGCTCATATAAATCTGCTGCCGTCAGCTTCATTATTTCCGCAGCCTCTTTTGCTTTCTTAGAATCCTTCCACAGTATCGATGCAAAGCCTTCTGGTGAAAGTATTGAATATATGGAATTCTCCATCATCCATACCTCATTGGCAACACCTAGTGCAAGTGCACCACCGCTTCCACCTTCGCCAGTTACTATTGACAATACCGGAACTGTAAGACTGCTCATTTCATACAGATTCTTTGCTATAGCTTCTCCCTGGCCTCGCTCTTCTGCACCAAGACCGCAATATGCTCCTGGAGTGTCTATAAAACATATAACCGGTCTGTTAAATTTTTCAGCCTGCTTCATAAGCCTTAGTGCCTTTCTATACCCTTCGGGATTAGGCATTCCAAAGTTTCTTGATATATTCTCTTTAGTAGTCTTACCCTTCATATGTCCTATGACTGTTACAGGAATGCCGCCAAATGTTGCGATTCCACCTATTATTGCTTTATCATCACAAAAGTTTCTGTCACCATGAAGTTCAAAAAAATCTTTAGTTATTTTTTCTATGTAATCTGCGGCGTTAGGTCTTTCACTGCTTCTTGCTATTTCAACCTTTTCCCATACATCATACTCATTATACAGATTATTATCAGCCTCAGCCTTTTTTTCTTCTTCTCTATCTATCTTTTTGAAATATATATTATCAAGATACTCAAGATACTTCTTCATAATATCTGAATTGCTCCGGTATGTATCCACATTTTCTTTAACTTCTGTATAAGCTCCACTGTACTTATGTATGTCAAGCAGATGCGCAAGTGTCTTCTTTAGCTCATCCCTTTTAACTATCGCATCCACAAAGCCGTGCTCTAACAGAAATTCAGCTCTCTGAAACCCTTCTGGCAGTTCCTGTCCTATAGTCTGTCTGATAACTCTTGGTCCTGCAAAACCTATAAGGGCACCTGGCTCTGCAAGTATAATATCTCCAAGCATAGCAAAGCTTGCAGTTACACCTCCAGTTGTAGGGTCAGTAAGAACAGTGATATATAAAAGTCCTGCCTCATCATGTTTTTTTAATGCGGCACTTATCTTTGCCATCTGCATAAGAGATACTATTCCCTCCTGCATCCTGGCTCCGCCTGAGCATGTAAATATAATAACCGGCAGCTTCTGCTCTGTAGCCTTCTCAACTGCCCGTGTAAGCTTTTCACCTACAACTTCGCCCATGCTGCCCATAAGAAATCTTGTATCACAGACACCTATAACAGCTTTGCTGCCATCTATCTTTCCAACACCGGTTATTACTGCCTCATCAAGATTTGTTTTTCTTTTAAGATTCTGGATTTTCTCCTCATAACCTGGGTATTCACATGGATTGCTCTCTTCAATGTTAGTATCCCATTCTGAAAATGTATTCTTATCCACTACCATGGATATCCTTGTTCTGGCATCCAGCTTCATATAATATCCACATTCCGGACATACACAATTATTCAGATACATGTCCTCTGTTAAAATTATTTTTGAACAAACCGGACATTTCGTATATAATCCATCTGGAACATTTATATTACTGCTATCCAGATTGTTGATTTTATTTTTATGGATATTCTTTTTAAACAAGCCTTTTATCTGCATATAAATCCTCATTTCCACGCACTCTTACTGTGCATAACGAACAACTATTTTTTACATACCTGTGGATACTCCTCTGGTATGAAATCTGTACTGACATCACCTTTAATAAACTTCTCATTCTGGCATATATCATACATAAAATCTGTATTTGTTGTGACACCTTCAATAATAATCTCGCCAAGGACACTTCTCATCTTCTCAATCACTGTTTTCCTGTCGTTTGCATATGTCATAACCTTCATTATCATGGAATCATAAAAAGGAGGTATCGTATATCCACTATAAACTGCAGTATCTATTCTTACACCATTACCACCTGGTATATGTATATTCTTTATTGTTCCCGGATTAGGTGCAAAGTTCTTTTCAGGGTTTTCAGCATTGATTCTTATTTCCATGGCAGCACCATGTATCCTTACATCCTCCTGCTTAATACCAAGACTTTCGCCGGCTGCTATCTTTATCTGTTCCTTTATAAGATCAACACCTGTCACAAGTTCCGTTATACCATGCTCGACCTGAATACGGGTATTTACCTCCATAAAGTAATAATTGTCGTTTTTGTCAAGAAGAAACTCAACTGTTCCTGCATTTTCATAGTTAACTGCCTTAGCCACTGCCACTGCAGTATCTCCCATTCTCTTTCTTAATTCATCATTCAACGCAGGAGAGGGTGATTCCTCAACTAACTTCTGGTGATTTCTTTGTATTGAACAATCTCTTTCACCAAGATGAATTGTATTTCCATATTTATCAGCTAATATCTGGAACTCTATATGTCTTGGCTTTTCTATATATTTTTCTATATACATTGTGCCATCAGCAAAGCCATTCACAGCTTCTCTCTGTGCGTTATCGAATTCCCTTTTAAAATCTTCTTTTGTATATACAACACGCATCCCCTTGCCACCGCCGCCAAGTGCAGCTTTAACCATAACAGGATAACCTATATTGTCTGCAAGCTCTTTTCCTCTTTCTGCATCCATAACTGGTTCTTTGGTTCCTGGAATAACTGGAATACCTGCTGATATCATTGTATTTCTTGCTTCCTGTTTATTACCTGTTTTCTCTATGATATCTGAATCTGGACCTATAAATGTGATGTTACATTTTTCACATAATGATGCAAACTTACTGTTTTCAGAAAGAAATCCAAAGCCTGGATGTATTGCATCTGCATGTGTAGCTACTGTTGCACTCAATATTCTTTCCATATTAAGGTAACTATCCTTAGCTGCTGCCTTTCCTATACATACACTCTCATCAGCCAGCTGCGTATGAAGTGCTTCCTTATCCGCCTCAGAATATACTGCAACTGTCTGTATACCCATTTCCCTACAGGCTCTTATTATTCTAACAGCTATTTCGCCTCTGTTCGCTATCAATATCTTATTAAACACAGCTTCATCTCCTTATAATCATTCCATAATCCACATATTATATTTATAACATCAGACGGATTAACCTACCATAAATGTAAGCTCTGCTGTAAGTGCAACCTCGCCATCTACCGTCGCAACAGCCTTTCCCACGCCAACTGGTCCTTTTTTCTTTATAATCTCACATTCCATCTTAAGTTTATCACCAGGAACTACTTTTCTTTTAAATCTTGCATTATTAACTGCACCAAAATATGCTGTTTTACCTTTGTTTTCTTCCAGCGAAAGTATCGCAACAGCGCCTACCTGTGCGCATGCCTCTATCTGAAGGACCCCCGGCATAACAGGCTCAGCTGGAAAATGTCCTGCAAAATAAGGCTCATCATATGTAATACACTTATATCCTGTTGCCTTTATTCCAGGCTCAAGTTCATCTATCGTATCCACAAGCAGAAAAGGATGTCTGTGTGGTATAATATCCATTATTTCCTTTGTTGTAAGCATACTTAACTCCTTATATTAAATAATCGAATTTCATATATATAATGTCGGTATCAAAAACCCATGCCTTTGATACCGATGTATTGTCAGACTGGTTTTATAACAAACATAGGCTGTCCATATTCAACCATCTGTTCATTATCTACAAGAATATCAGTAACCACACCATCATAATCACTTTCAATCTCATTCATAAGCTTCATTGCTTCTACTATACCGATTACCTGACCTTTTTTAACCCTGTCACCTATTGCTACATATGCATCAGCTTCCGGAGATGCTGAACTGTAAAATACACCTACAAGTGGTGAATTAACAGTAAGCACATTATCATCAGAAGTTTTAATGTCCGATTTATTCAATCCTGATTCATTGCCGTTATCGCTATTAACTATATCATCAGCACCGGCAGTTTCTTTAACAGCTGCCCTGTCACTTCTGTCAGCGCCAAGCGAAAGCTTAGTGTCGCCATCTTCCATGCTAAAGCTTGTAAGTGAAGATTCTGATACAGCATTAATGAGCTTTATTACATTTTCTAATTCCATATATTATCTCCATTTCTTCATGACCTTTTATTCATATTCTGGTATTCCATATATCTCACCAGCAATCTACTTATGTACTTTAAGCGTTCATCATATTATGAATACTTTCTTACTATAAGAGTTGCATTATGTCCACCAAAACCAAGAGAATTCGTCATGACTACATCAACGTCCTTTTCGATTCCTTCATCCTTGACATAATTAAGATCCATTTCTTCCTCTGTTTCTGATAGTCCTACATTTGGATGTATATAACCATCCTGGATTGACTTGACACAGGCTATGAACTCAACTGCGCCCGCTGCACCAAGCAGATGTCCAACCATGGATTTTGTTGAACTTACAGGCACATTGTAAGCTGCATCCTTAAGTGCCAGCTTGATCGCCCTTGTCTCAAAAAGATCATTATGATGGGTACTTGTTCCATGTGCATTTATATAATCGATATCATCTGGTTTTACTTCTGCTTCCTTCATGGCACTTGTCATAGCATATGCAGCTCCACTTCCATCCTCCATAGGTGATGTTATATGGTATGCATCAGAAGAACAGCCATAGCCTGTGATCTCTGCATATATATGCGCTCCTCTCTTTAAAGCATGCTCCAGTTCTTCAAGTACAACCACACCTGCTCCTTCACCCATGACAAAGCCATTTCTTTCTTTGTCAAATGGGATAGAGGCTCTCTTAGGGTCTGTAGATGTTGAAAGTGCTGTAAGCGCAGCAAAACCACCGATTCCAATAGGAGATATAGAACTTTCAGTTCCACCTGCAAACATAACATCTGCCTCTCCATGCTGTATGCTTCTATAGCCTTCACCTATAGAGTTAGTTCCAGTAGCACATGCTGTAACAACATTTATATTCTTACCCTTTAAACCTAGCTGTATTGATACATTGCCAGCTGCCATGTTAGTTATCATAAGAGGTACAAGAAGCGGATTAATCCTAGATGGACCCTTTTCAAGAAGCTTCTTGTGATTGCTTTCCATAGCTTCAAGGCTTCCAACACCAGAGCCTACTGATACACCAACACGGAAAGCATCCTCTTTAGCCATATCAAGCCCCGAATCCTTCATAGCCTCATGCGCGGCCGCAACAGCATACTGGCTGAACTTTTCCATCCTTTTAGCTGCCTTGAAATCCATATAATTCTTAGCATCAAAATCCTTTACCTCTGCTGCAAGCTTAACCTTATAATCTGTTGTATCAAATCTTGTTATATTATCTATTCCAACTGTATTCTCTTTAACAGAATTCCAGAATTCATCCACACTTAAACCTATAGGTGTTATTGCACCCATACCTGTAACAACTACTCTTCTCATCAGATATTCATACCTCCATCTACTGATATCACCTGTCCTGTTATGTATGCTGCTTCATCTGATGCCAGAAATGCTACAGCATTGCTTATATCATCCACGCTTCCCATTCTTGAAAGAGGAATCATATCAAGTACTGACTTCTTCTGTTCATCAGATAAAACCTTTGTCATATCTGTATCAATATATCCAGGTGCAACTGCATTAACAGTTATTCCTCGCGATGCAAGCTCCTTTGCCGCAGATTTGGTAATACCTATCACACCTGCTTTAGAAGCACTGTAATTAACCTGTCCTGCATTACCAGCTATGCCTACAACTGATGACATATTGATTATTCTTCCGCTTCTTTGCTTTAACATGTATCTGCTTACGTGTCTTATGCAGTTAAATGTTCCCTTAAGATTAACATCTATAACTCTGTCAAAATCTTCCTCTTTCATTCTCATGATAAGACCATCTTTTGTTATACCTGCATTATTTATAAGAATGTCTATTCTCTTATATTTATCCATTATATATGTAATCATTTTTTCAGTTTCTTCATACGAATCAACCTGACACTTGTATTTTTCTGCCTTTCCGTTGGCAGCCAGAATATTTTCAACTGTTCTATCTGCTGCCTCATCATTACCACTGTAATTAACAATAACCACAGCCCCCTCTTTGGCAAAACGGGCAGCTATAGCAGCTCCTATTCCTCTGCTAGCTCCGGTTACAAGCACTATCTTGTTTTCATATCTTTTTATACAATTATCCATACACATAACACACTGCCTTTCATCGATACAATATTGCTAAAGCCTTACCAATATCTTGTCTGCATTTATTGCCTGTTATTTTATAACTACTTCCTTTTCCATGCTCTTAGCTATCTTTTTAACAAAGCCAGATAAAGTCTTTCCTGGTCCCACCTCAACAAATGTATCATAACCATCGGCTATCATTTTTCTGACTGACTGTTCAAAACGTACTGAACTATATACCTGCTTTGAAAGAAGTTCTTTTATATATCCACTGGATGTATTCTCATCCACATACTCAGCTGTACAGTTTGCCACATAAGGATACTTCACTTTATCAAAAGTAACTTTTTCAAGATCCTTCATAAGCTTATCACCTGCGCCCTTAAGAAGCTTTGAATGAAACGGTCCACTTACATTAAGAAGGAGTGTTCTTCTTGCTCCTGCTTCCTTAAGCACTTCCATAGCCTCCTGTACACATTCCTTTTTACCTGATATTACTATCTGGCCAGGGCAGTTGTAATTAGCTGCGGAAACTGTATCAGGATACATATCATTATCAGACTCTGTGTTCCCACTTTTATCCTTGTTATATTTAGCAAGTACACTGTCAACCTCATCTGATGTAAGCCCGATAACTGCAGCCATGGCGCCTATACCAGCCGGAACCTCCTGTTCCATATATATTCCACGGTTTCTTACAAGTCTTACACCATCTTCATAAGATAGCGCACCACTTGCAGTAAGTGCACTATATTCACCTAATGAAAGTCCAATAGCTGCATCATACGTAAGGCCCTGCTCAACCATATCAGCAAGCTGGGCGATTTCTGTTACATATAACGCAATCTGTGTATACTCGGTTTTATCAAGAAGATCATTTTCTTCAAATATTAAATGCTCCATATTGATACCTGTCAGTTCACCAGCCTTCTTAAAGCACTTTACTGATGAAGTGCAGCTATTATAGCTTTCTCTTCCCATTCCAGTACGCTGGCTTCCCTGTCCTGGAAACATTACAACTGTTTTTCCCATACCTTTTAAATCCTCATTTCCATACACTGTTTTATGCCAGCTTATTATGTGAATTATATACCTCAGAGACTTCCTTCATAAGCTCCTTAATAATCTCTTCACATGTCTGTTCCTTATTGACAAGACCTGCTATCTGACCTGCCATTACAGTTCCCTGCTTGACATCACCATCCACAACAGCCTTTCTTAGTGTTCCAAGAGTAAGTCTTTCAAGCTTTTCAAACTCAACGCCTTCTTTTTCCATATCAAGATACTCTCTTGTCATGCTGTTTCTAAGTGACCTTACTGGATGACCTGTACTTCTGCCAGTTACTACTGAATCTATATCCTTGGCAGCTATAACTCTGTCCTTATAATTCTGATGGACATTTGACTCCTTAGCCACAACGAATCTTGTTCCCATCTGTACAGCCTCTGCACCAAGCATAAATGCCGCACATACACCTCTGCCATCACCTATTCCGCCAGCTGCTATAACAGGAATATTAACTGCATCAACAACCTGTGGTACAAGTGTCATGGTCGTTTCCTCGCCGATATGTCCACCTGATTCCATGCCCTCTGCTACAACTGCATCTGCTCCGGCACGTTCCATCATTCTTGCAAGTGCAACTGATGCCACAACAGGAATAACCCTTATTCCAGCTTCCTTCCAGGCCTTCATATATTTGCTTGGATTGCCTGCACCTGTTGTTACTGCTTCTATATGCTCATCAATAACAAGCTGTGCTATCTCATCTGCATAATCACTTAAAAGCATAATATTAACACCAACTGGCTTATCTGTTATCTTTCTTGCAATATGTATCTGTTCTTTAACCCATTCTGCCGGCGCATTAGCTGCTCCAATAAATCCCATTCCACCGGCTTTGCTGACGTGGGCTGCCAGATTAGCATCTGCAACCCATGCCATACCGCCCTGTATAACAGGATATTCTATATTAAGAAGCTCTGTTACACGAGTTTTCATAACTTATCTTCCTTCCTGACATTTATAACTATTTCTGGTTAGCCTCGATATAATCAACAACATCCTGTACTGTAAGAATCTTTTCAAGCTCCTCAGATGGAATAGTTACTGAACACTCATCCTCAAGTGACATAACAAGTTCAAAAAGATCAAGTGAATCTGCCTTAAGATCTTCCTTGAAATTAGACTCAGGCTTAATAACTGCCTCATCTATACCTAACTGTGCTGCAACTAATTCTCTTACTTTTTCAAACATAATGTTAAATCTCCTTAATTCTTATTATTTTTTATTATATGTTGTCGGGGTCAAAAGCCCACAACTTTGATATCTATGGCAAAGCTTTTGCCATAAACATCTTATATATGTTAAAATGCCGCTTATCCGGCTGCCTGATATCTTTTAGTAAGCAGTCTGCAAATATCTATATAATAAGCTTAGCATCTTTAACCGTGCTACCATACAAGCAGAATACTTCCCCAGCTTAATCCTGCACCAAAACCGGCAAGTACAAGCTTCTCTCCCTGTTTTAAGCTTCCATTCCTGTTTAACTCATCAAGCAGAATAGGAATGCTTGCTGATGATGTATTTCCATATTCATTCAGATTGACTGGAAACTTATCTTTATCAGCCTTAAGTCTTTTAGCTACACTCTCTATAATACGTACATTAGCCTGATGCAATATGAACTTATCAACTTCATTAATATCCATATTATTATTATGTAAAAGTGTTTCTATAGCTGTAGGAACACTCTTTACGGCGAATTTAAACACTTCCTGTCCATCCATATGTATAAATATATCTGTGCTGCATGAATCAGAAAATCTTCTGCCACCTGTTAAAACAGATGCACCTGTTCCATCATTGTAGATATTGCTGTCAATAATTCCTCTTTCATGACCAACTAAGGCACCTGTAACATCTTCTGTGTTGTTATCAACTGCTTTAAGAACCACTGCACCAGCACCATCTCCAAAAAGCACACACACACTTCTGTCTTTCCAGTTAACTATTTCTGACATTTTTTCTGAACCAATAACAAGTGCATATTTATACGAACCTGCCTTTAACATTGAAGCTGCAATATCCAGGGCTGTAATAAAACCTGAACATGCTGCACTTACATCAAAACACATAGCATTTACTGCTTTAAGCTTTGCCTGTACAAGTGATGCCTGATTAGGAAAAGCATAATCAGGAGTTGACGTTGCAACTATAATCAGACCAATCTTAGAAGCTTCAATACGTGCATCCTCTACTGCATTTCTTGCAGCGTTATATGCCATATCAGCATTATCCATATCTTTTGCTATATGTCTGTTACATATACCAGTTCTTGTCCTTATCCACTCATCACTCGTATCTACCATTTCTGACAGATTATCGTTAGTCAATATATCTGGTGGAACATAGCTTCCTGTTCCTATGATTCTTGTTCTTATCATACTTTTTTGTCCTTATTTATTTGACTTACTAACAATTTGATTATCTTACTTTGATTTTCAAACATTATTTTTATACTACAAAACTTATGTGTTTGTCAAGGTTATTTTGATATTCAAATTATTAAAATATACTAAAGCAATAAAAAAAGACCTGAAACAGATTATTACATCTGCTTCAGATCCTTTTTAACTTTTAGTTTAACTTCTTTATCCGGCGTGAGCGATTCACATATCTTTCGTACCGCCTTCTGATATGACAACTTATCTAACTTTAAGCAGTCGGTATCTGTAAGATATTCCCACGTTCTTTTTGGAAATGTAACAAAACATTCCGCAAGAAGCCAGCCTGCTGCCATCTGTGTATAATATCCATAGGCCGAAAAATCCCTGTTTACAAGTGAAAATATATCATCAAGATATAAACCATTAGCACAATTTATTTCATCTGTGCTTTCTATATCTTTAATAGTAACCTTTTTCATTCTCGGTCTTTTCATGCCATGCATATCAACCTTTAAATAGTGGTCTAACAGCATTATAAGCCCTACTCTTGCCCTGTATTCATCAAACGATTCTATACATTCCTTTATGTATGGCAGAAACTCGTCCCGAAACATATCCATAACCCTGAATTCTACACAGAAGCTGTCGTTTACAGCCCAGTTGTTCACAAGAGGAACGAATGTGTTGAAGTCTTTTAAAGCCTTCTTAAAGTCTTTCTCCTTCGCTGTTCCCATTCCTATTATGTAGCTTCTAAGCAGTGTTTCTTCCTGATAAATATCCGGTTCACTAAGCAGCTGCCGGAAATCCTTATTCTCCTTTATCAGCTGTTTTGCATATTGCTTTAATACCGGTTGTCTTATTCCTATTATATTATCGCAGCCAGGAATAAGTGAGGATGTAAATGCTGCATATTCTCCTTTATCAGTCATCCCCAGAAGTTCATTTCTTATATATTCCAGCATTATTCATAAAGAGGATACTTGTCTGTAAGTTCCTTAACCATAGCCATAGCCTTAGCCTGATTAGCATCAACGTCATCTACAAGTAATGCAATAGCTTCTGCTACTACATCCATATCTTCTGTATTGAAGCCTCTGGTTGTAACTGCGGCTGTACCAAGTCTGATACCACTTGTTACGAAAGGTGAAGCTGGATCGTTAGGAATAGTATTCTTGTTACAAGTAATGTTAGCTGCATCAAGAAGCTTTTCTACTTCCTTACCAGTCTTATTCTTGCTTAAAAGATTAACAAGCATAAGGTGATTATCTGTACCACCAGATACGATATCAAATCCTCTGTTCATAAGACCTGAGCAAAGAGCCTGTGCATTGTCAACAATATTCTTAGCATAAGTCTTAAAGCTTGGGTCAAGGGCTTCCTTTAAGCATACTGCCTTACCAGCAATAACGTGCATAAGTGGACCACCCTGAATTCCTGGGAATACAGACTTGTTAAACTTGAACTTCTCAGCAGCTTCTGCTGATGAAAGAATCATACCACCTCTTGGTCCTCTTAATGTCTTATGTGTTGTAGTTGTAACTACATCAGCATAAGGAATTGGGCTTGGATGTTCTCCACCCGCTACAAGACCAGCGATATGAGCCATATCTACCATAAGATAAGCACCAACTTCGTCAGCTATCTCTCTGAACTTCTTGAAGTCGATGACTCTTGCATATGCAGATGCACCAGCAATAATCATCTTAGGCTTACATTCCTTAGCTATTCTTAATACTTCATCATAATCTATAAAACCTTCGGCTGTAACTCCATAAGGAACTATATTAAAATATTTACCAGAGATATTAACTGGTGAACCATGTGAAAGGTGTCCACCACAGTCAAGGCTCATACCCATAACAGTGTCACCTGGTTCTACCATAGCAAAGAATGCTGCTAAGTTAGCCTGTGCACCTGAATGTGGCTGAACATTGGCATATTCACAACCAAATAACTTCTTAGCTCTCTCAATTGCAAGTGTTTCAACAACATCTACATATTCGCAGCCACCATAATATCTCTTTCCAGGATATCCTTCTGCATACTTGTTAGTAAGAGGGCTTCCCATAGCTGCCATAACAGCTTTACTTACAAGGTTCTCAGAAGCTATTAATTCAATATGGCTTCTCTGTCTTGCTAATTCATCATCCATAGCTTTAGCTAATTCTGGATCATAGTTCAATACTTCATCAAATGAATACATATTACAACCTCCATTTTCTATAGTTGTAGTTATACAACCTGTATAGCTATTAATTTTATAGATTATTTAGCAATAAGTCAATGTATAATTATACATTTGTACAATAATTAAGTTATTTAATACAATCTTCATTAGAATATCCGCCTTAGAAAGTTATATAAGCCATTATTCCATACACCTGCCTCGTGTCCGCCGTGTCTGTAATAGAATATATGGTCAATTGAATGTTCTGTCATATATCTTGAATAATTCTCTGATGATACCCTGCAATATGGATCTTCATCACCTGTTACTATAAGTGTAAGAAGTGGTGCTTCCCCGCTTTCCTTAACAAGCTCAGGAAGAAGATATCCCCTGTTGCCATATAATGTTTCACCGCTTCCTGTATTAACAACTCCTCCAACAGGCTCAAATGCACCTACATACCCAAATATATCAGGGTGTGCAAAGCATAAATAAAGAGCTTCCCGTCCACCTAATGAATATCCCGCAATTCCTGTGTATTCCCTGCCTATCTTAGTTGAATAATGCGAATTAATATATGGAATAAGAGCATTAATCACATCATTTTCACAGGCATCATATCTTGCAGTTAAATCCGAAAATCCATAATCAGATTCCTGCTTTCCGTCAACATCCGTAAATACAGTAAAGCTTACTAATATCATATCGTTGCGGTTGTATTCATACACAATATTCTGTGCTGTTGGTCTTGCACCAAGAACCCTGTAATCTTCATATGTTCCACTCATTCCGTGAAGAAGATATACTACAGGATAGCTTTTACTCTTATCATATCCATATGGAAGATACACATTGGCATTTCTTGTAGCATTAGTAGTTGGAGAATAATATTCTATCTTCTCAATCTCACCATAATTGCCGCCAAGATGTTCTGAATTAAACGCTTCTGGTTCTTCATAATTAGTATCATTCTTATCATAAGAGAACAACATTACCGGATAATCGTGATTAATTCCAGCTTCGTCTGTTGTACTATTATTTTCATTAACACTGTCACCATTAGTATTTTGGTTGCCACAACTTGTTAACAACAGGCTTGCTGATAATGCAAATGCCATTATAAGTGCCTCTGTTTTTCTAATATTATTTCTTCTCATAATTAATCACCTCATATAATTATTAATTAAACCTGATTATTAACTCTACATTTTGATAATAGCATTTAGAGTTAACTTCAAGTCAAGCATAAAATATTCCTATATAAATAAAATATATGAAGCACCTTCTCACACTAAGCACTGTCGCTTGCGACAACCTACATCTTCGTGCAAGTGTGCATCATCGGCACATAGCACCTTTTATGTATAGGAAATTCTATCGAAATTCCCTATTACATAAAAAAACAACAGCTGTCTTTTATAAATAATGCAGACATAAAATGTCATTTGCACTCCTTATAATAAACATACTGTTGTCTTATAAATATTAATAACCCTGCAAAACCATCCTGATTATATTATTAATTACAACTTATAATAATCAACTGCTAGTCTTGCAATACATTGTAATCTGCTTAATCTCTTACAATCCATTTAGTTATCTACTGAACTCTTTAAATCCTCTGCAAGAAGATATATGTTATGTAATATATTCTTACAGTTCTTCATACTTTCAACTGTTGTGTCAGATACTTTTAGGCCTTCAGTTGAAGCAGCTGCTACCTCTTCTCCTGTTGCTGATAAATGTGAAATATTATCAGAAATAACAGAAGTTGAATCCAGTATCTTGTTAATGCTCTGCTCTGCAGAATCTATATTGTTCATAAGATTATCAACTGTTTTTCCTACGTCCTCAAAAGTCACTCTTGTATTATCAATAAGTTCATTCTGCTTATTAACTGACTCAACTGACGCTTTTATGCTCTCATTAGCTTTCTTCGTATCTTCATAAAGATTATTGATTATATCTGTTATGCTTGAAGATGCATTCTTAGTCTGTTCTGAGAGCTGTCTTATCTCTTCGGCTACTACTGCGAAACCCTTTCCGGCTTCTCCTGCTCTTGCTGCTTCTATTGAAGCATTTAATGCAAGAAGGTTAGTCTGGCTTGAAATCTCTACGATAGAACCAATAAATCCCTGTACATCATCAACCTTTTCTGTAAGACTGTTAATCACATCTACGATTATATTGCTTGCATCATGTACATTCTGTGCCTGTTCCTTAAGTTCAACTACTATAGCCTTACTATCATTAACAGTCTCATCTGTTCTGTGTGAAGCCTCAACCATCTCGCTTATCTCTTTTTCAGCAATATCAGTGTTTTCTTGAATCTCTGCACACATAGTGGCCTGTCTTTGTATGGCTTCTGCTGTGCTTTCTGTGCTTTCTGCTATATCTTTCATTGAATTGTGGTTTATATCTATGCTCTTTTCTAACTCATCAAGCATATCCATAGCCTGTCCGAAATGTCTGGTTATATTATCAGCTACAGCAACCATCTTCTCGTTATTCTCTTTCTGTATAACTGCTGCTGCCTCTATCTTATTCATATTCTCTGCAAAAAACTGCTTAAGCAGCTTTGTTACACTAAGAGATATACATGTAACAATAACCAATACTAATATAGCAAGAACCCTGCTTGCCATAGCCACTCCATTATACATATTATAATCCATAATAAGTCTTATGACATTAGCAGCTATCGAAACACCATCAGCCCACAATATTAGTTTTTCATTAAGATATACCATCGAAGCCATAATCAAAGGAAGTACATATGTCCATACACCATCAGTTGAATTAAGCAGTATAAGAACAACATATCCAAATGCCATTGATACCGCAATCGTTAATTCACACACTCTGGTCTTCTTCCTTAAAATATAAGCAGCTACTGATACAATAATTACCGCAAGTGCCACAACAAACTGTATTAAAATCTTTCCTTTGTTATGTCCGTCACCCACTCCTAATGCTGCCATCAGGGTCAGCGCAATATAACCAAATACTATGATAACTGTAAATAAAACAGTCCTGTTTGCCCTTATATACTGATTCTCTGTCATAATTTTTCTCCAGTCTTTTGTTATAGTTTTGCCAAGATTTATAAAAATAAGTATATACCCATGATTATCCAAACGCAATGTTTTTGCTAAAAAAAAGCTGATAAAGCCATTATTTTTATCCAGATTTAACAAAGTATTGTCTAAAAATATAGTTAAAAAAAGCATTTGAAAATATCCATTAAATACTTTCAAATGCTCTTAAAATATTATTCCTGTTCTGACTCTGTAATTCTGATAGATAAGTCTTCAAGCTGTTTTGCATCTACAACATCAGGTGCGTTAGTAAGAAGACATGTTGCATCCTTTACCTTAGGGAAAGCTATAACGTCCCTTATTGAATCTCTCTTAGCCATAAGCATAACAAGTCTGTCAAGACCATATGCAAGTCCTGCGTGTGGCGGAACTCCATATTTGAATGCATCCAGAAGGAATCCGAACTGCTCGTGAGCAGCTTCTTTTGTGAATCCGAGTGCTTCAAACATTCTCTCCTGAATATCATCCTGATGGATACGCACGCTGCCGCCGCCGATCTCATTTCCGTTAAGAACGATGTCGTATGCTTTTGCACGAACCTTTCCCGGATCTGTGTCAAGAAGCGGAAGATCCTCCTCCATAAGCATGGTGAACGGATGGTGCATGGCCATCAGACGGCCTTCTTCTTCACTCCACTCAAACATCGGAAAATCAACGACCCACAGACAAGCAAATTTATTCTTATCACGCAGTCCCAGCTGACGTCCCACTTCCAGACGAAGTTCGCATAACTGCTTGCGGGTCTTCATAGCATCAGGACCACTCAGAATCAGGATCAAGTCACCCGGCTTGGCACTGAAAGCTTCCTTCATCTGCTGAAGTACTTCCTGTGAATAGAATTTGTCTACACTGGATTTTACATTGCCATCAGCTTCCACACGGGCGTAAACCATACCTTTCGCACCGATCTGAGGTTTCTTGACAAATTCTGTTAATTGGTCTAACTGTTTACGGGTATAACTTGCAGCGCCTTCCGCACAGATACCACCAATATATGCCGCATCATCAAAAACAGAGAAGCCATGACCTTTCATGATATCCATCAATTCCACAAACTTCATGCCGAAACGCAAATCCGGTTTGTCACTACCGTAATATTTCATGGCATCGGCCCATGTCATACGCAGAAACGGTTCGCTCAACTCGACTCCACGTAACTCCTTGAACAAATGTTTTGCCATTCCTTCGAAAGTGGAAATGATATCTTCTTGTTCAACAAAACTCATCTCACAGTCTATCTGAGTAAACTCAGGCTGACGGTCTGCACGAAGATCTTCATCACGGAAACACTTTACAATCTGGAAGTAACGATCAAAGCCGGAAACCATCAGCAATTGCTTCAGTGTTTGCGGAGACTGTGGCAGTGCATAAAACTGTCCCGGGTTCATACGTGAAGGAACAACAAAATCACGGGCTCCTTCAGGAGTAGAACCTACCAACATAGGAGTTTCCACTTCCAGAAACCCTTTGCTGTCCAAATATCGGCGCACTTCCATTGTCATTTTATGACGAAGTTCCAAATTTTTACGCACACAATTACGGCGTAAATCCAAATAGCGGAATTTCATACGGATATCATCACCTCCGTCACTATTATCTTCTATCGTAAAAGGAGGAGTTACCGCTGAATTAAGTACATTCAATACCGATACGATAATTTCAATTTCACCGGTGGGAATATTCATATTCTTATTTGAACGTTCGTTCACTTCACCGGTTATTTGAATAACAAATTCACGCCCCAAGTGATTGGCACGTTCACAAAGTTCGGCATTCACCGCTTCGTTGAATACCAATTGGGTAATACCGTAACGGTCACGAAGATCGACAAACGTCATCCCTCCCATTTTACGTGCACGCTGTACCCAACCTGCCAACGTTACACTTTTGCCTGCATCGGAAAGTCTGAGCTCTCCGCAAGTATGACTTCTGAACATATATTCTTAAATTTAATCAATTGTTTGGCAAAGGTACGATATGTTTTCCATTGTACAAAACTGCCTACAAGAAAAAAAGTCCCGTAGCTGTATACCAACGGAACTTTTTTAATCTGGATGTACAGATCTCAATTCTTGAACATTTCAATGACATCCCTTAATTCTCCTGGAGATACTTCACCAGTTTTCTCCCACAACATCTTGCCTTTACGTTGGAGGACAAAGCTGGGAGCTATTTCTATTTCATAGGCATCGGCTACTTTCCGATTACTTTCTATATTGACTCTTACAATATTGACCGGTTTTTCAAATTCATGTAACAGCGGTTCAATCCATTCACAATGGGGAGACCAATCCGCATAAAACACAACCAGCAATAATGAGTCCGACTGGTTTACCTCTTCTATTTTTCCAGTTATATCCATTACTGTTTTCAATTTTAAATTATCCTCTACTTCCTAAACTGTTCACGTCAGGATTCAACTCTTTTACCGCTGCTTTCACCTGCTTCTTGGTAGGCTTACCAGTATTGGACACTTGTTCAACAGGAAACCGCTGACCACTATTCGTCAGCTCATCCTTTTGTTCCATCTTTTTCTTTTCTTCTTTACCCATATCTTCTCATTTTTAAGGTTTATGCTAATAATGCAACAAAATAGATAAAAAGATGGTTCACATAAAAAGTGAAAAAGGATGCCTGAAAATTATTCAGACACCCCTTTACTACTACATTTAAAACTACGTGAAATTGAGATTATTATACTTTACGGTCGCAATAACGTTTGCATTGTGCACAAATATCATACCCCAGCATAGCTCCAAGAATAAAATCCTGCTCGGGTGACAATTTGTTCAGTGGCTGATTCACTAGGAAACGAATGGCATTAATGCATTCTTTTCTACCGAAAAACAGGTTTATTTTATCATTTCCCACGGGCTGGATTATGTAATTAATCTTTTGATTGATCAGCCGTTTTACAGCAAAATCTTCATACTTCCTCTTGGTAGTATAGAGTACCATCTGACGTACTCCTTTTTTTAATTCATAAATATGATTCAGAAATACTTTCAATTCTACCGGGTTTATGTCTGAAGCTATCATAAGGCAATTGTCAAAATTACAGGTTCTTCTTTATTTCTTCAACCCAACTGTTAATACGTTCTTCAGTCTTGCCACTTTCGTTCACGTCATCAAGAGCCAAACCTACAAATTTCCCATCGATTATCGCTATAGAAGATGAATACGAATACCCATCGGCAGAAACTGCCCCCACAAAAGTGCAACCTGAATTCTTTAACTGGTCATATATAACTCCCATACCGTCACAAAATGTATCACAATAGGATTCTGAATCTCCACAGCCAAAGAGAGCAACTATTTTACCATTCAAATCTGCAGTCTTTATCGTTTTAATGGCGTCATACCAATCATCTTGCAATTCACCGTCTCCCCAAGTAGAAGTCCCTAACAATAAAATATCATAACTTTCCACTTTTTCTGTGGTAATTTTACTTGCATCAATTACATCAACTGATGCCACACCTAATTTTTCAGCTATTGTCTGTGCGATGCTCTCACAAGTTCCAGTAGAGGAACCATAAATTATACCCATTTTTTTCATACAGCAAATCATTTAATTTGTTTGTTGCAAAGTAAAAGGTTTGAAAGAGATTCTGAAATACCTAGAAATAGTGATTTTAATAAAGTTCAAGAGACAAAACTCAGTTTTTGAAAACATAAACTTATAATCTGAAATTTAAGCATCCTAAAAGACTAAAGAAAGGGTCGTATCATTACTCAAGACAGAGTTTGATACGACCCTTTTAAGTGTTATAATTACTATCTGTAACTTTTAGGAGCAGTCATTTTCGTTTTGACACATTAATATGTTTTTAGAACCGATAAGCAGCTCCGAAATTAATAACCCCTTGGTCAAAATCATCAACCAATTGGTATCTGAATTCAACATTCATAGCCCAGTTACGTCCCAAAGCGAATTCCGCTCCGGCTCCGAGATTAACCCCGATACGGAATTCATTATGGTTACCCCCATCATCAACATGGACGTGGTCTCCATCCCAGTCAACATCCAAATCATGCATGTCAAACATCCAGTTGGACATGGTCAGACCAAACAGCGGATAAAGTTTGACACTTTGAGCTACCGGACAAAGATAGTGGAAGTTCACATTTAAATCCAACATACTTACATTGTCATTCTCAAAAAAAATAATTGAATGAAGGTTCAATACGGAGAGGATTAGTGATATTGTACTGGTATTTAATTCCCAATCCAGCACTTTCAATTTCTGTTCCGTAACTTAATCCAAATCCAATTGCCTGTCTGCCTTTTTGAGCGTAGGTACTGCTCAACATGACAAACATCAGTCCTAAAAAAATAAAGATCTTTTTCATTTTTAAAAATATATAAGTGTGTTAATCGTCTTCATCGTCATCATCCCAATCATCGTCATCATCGTGCCATTTATGATGTTTATGACGCTTGTGTTTTTTATAATGCTTGCGATGATGCTTATCATGATGGTCACAATAAGAGCAATAATGTTCACGCCAGCATTCGCTATGATAACGAATCCTGTCATAAAATGGATCATAGTACATCGACCCTGGTTTTATGCCTATCTCTACCAATATACGATTCCAGCCATTCCGGTGGTAACGCTTGTAATAGTCACACACCTCCCGCATATGCCTGCCGGAAGTCTTTGCTATTTCAAGAGCCAAACCGACATTCCCCCAATTACTACCACATCTTCTGTAATAATCATCCAATAATTGATTAGATATATTATATTCTACGCATAAACGTTTCCGATAGTCGGATAACTCCACAGCTGCATACTTGTTCGCCCTGCCTATGAACAGAGAAAGCCTGTCTTGTGCAAACATGGAACAAGAAATGACTATAAATAATAACAGTACTTGAATTCGTTTCATATTAAAATCTGGCAATAAAACTATTGAAATTGCAAATATAGATATAAAAAAGCAATACACAATTTTTTATGGAGAATTTAGATACTGTCTAATTTTACATTTTGATAAAAAAACTACTTCTTTTTTCCTTCCCAATGATTGTTTTAAATGGTTTCTTGCTGGCAATAATGATAAAATAACCTGCATACATGATGGTAAAGCGGCCTTTATACTATTTTCTGAATGTCTCTAACTTTTTCAACTACCTTACTGCTATTTTCTTACTTTCGCCAAGAACTGACATCGGTTGTGAAAATTATAATAAAACCCCTCTCAAAACCGTGCAAACCAGCACAGACTAGAGAGGGGGGTATGAAAGAGTTTGCTTAGAATTTATATCCTAAAGTAATGCCTATATTTGCATTATGGGGGGCATCGCCATCCATTACCTTGCAAAAACCAAGTTGGGTATCAAGACCTACGAGAATCTTTCCGAACTCCACACCCAGACCGATGTTCCATCCTGCATCAAATCTGTTGTAATCCAGTCCGTCATCACCGAATGTGTCTATTTTGTCATCACCATTAATATGGATGCCTCCAACGGATGCGTCACCATCGAATTTAGCCTTACCACCTACTCCGCAAGCCAAATAAGGGCCTGTCGCGATGACAAGGTTGGTGTTATCTGCAATATTAAAACGAAACTGTACGTTAACAGGCAGTTCAAGATAGAGCTGGTTAATTTTCACATCAGCATCAGCATCTATTATATTTCCGTCAAATCCACTTGAATATTTTGCCCCCTTTTGCGAAAAAAACAATGAAGGCTGTAAAGATATCATATCATTAAACTGATACTCCATCCCCACTCCGATACGTGCTCCGGGTTTAAATTCGGAGTGATCTGAATTCTCACCAATATAACTACTAAGGTTAAGACCAGCCTTTACATTAAAAGACACCTGCGAAAATCCCATAGTACAGATTAACGCAAACAATACGGTTAAAATACTTTTTTTCATAATCATAAGTTTTGATTAAAGATTATTTATTTTATCATTGCTTCAACAATGACAATGCAAAGATATAACAATTATAAGTTCGTTGTCACCTCAAGCAGACTTTTGTTATGCACATTCTAAAGACTATATGGTTTATTTTTAAGAATCCAAAGTTTTTCATATAACTATAGAAATTATCTATAAGAAAAGAATATACTCCCCAACAGTTGTTTTTGGGGAACTTTATTATCATCTATTCTCCTCTTCCTTATTGAATTTCTCTCTTTGTTCTTTCTTTTGTACGATATTGATAAAAGAAGAACTAATGATACCGGTTGGAATGGCTACCATTGCCACACCTACCAGACAAATAATACAACCCAATAATTTCCCCAAAAAGGTAATGGGATAAATGTTACCATATCCGACTGTAGCAAATGTAATAATGGTCCACCAGATTCCGTCACCGATATTTTTAAAGACTTCAGGTTGTGCATTCCTTTCAATATA
>OHUF01000362.1_pt1 | contig 24008 bp, 23 predicted proteins | sample 1579131 | NCBI WGS metagenome assembly OHUF01 (sample SAMEA3879553, study PRJEB24766) | human gut metagenome | biome: human-associated habitat; feature: feces | place: USA | collected 1985/1987 | reverse complement strand
CTCCGAGGCTGCGCTGCTCCAACGGAAGAAGATTGCCGCGGGCATCCTTCAGATTGCAGACATAGTGGATAAGTGCCATCAGGAGGTTCAATTCCGCACGGCTCCAGAAATCATCCGCCTCCTTGGGGCCGGAGGTGTTTTGAATGATGGTGTTGGCCACGGTGGTCACAAGGTCAGGATTTGCTTCCAGTCCCGCAAGGCAGTTCCAACCGTCAGAGTGCGCCATATCGAGGAAATTGACCGCCTTGACATAGAAGCCATGCTCCCGAAAATACGGCGCAAGGTTTTCAAAGAGTTCGCCTTTGGGGTCGGTCACGACAACGGATTCATGGTGTCCGCCGCTGCTTCGCTGCGCGCAGCCCATGAGGAAGGGAATGATAAAGCCTCTGGACTTATAGGAGCCGGGTGCGCCGATGCAGAGGATGTTATTGTTTTCCCCGGGCTTCATGCGGTGCGCCACGTAGGTGGCGTATTTTTCCGGATCATCCGGCCGCGCCTTAATGCGTCCAAGGAGCATTCCGGTAACTTCTTCGGCGCTGCCCAGCTCCAGATGCTCAGCAAGCTCCTTTTTTGTCGCAAATCCGGAGGTGCCGTGAGTGCCGTCCGGCAGGATATCAAAGCCGCGGGCGTCCCGGGTAAATTTGTAGCCTGAAAACCAGCTGTAGCCTTTTTTCGTAATAAGGCAGACCATAAGGGCAATGAAAGCAGTCACGCCAATGCCAAAGGGCGTAAAAACAGCGAAGAGATTTTTGAAGGGGTTGAATACCCAGATGCTCTCAATCACTTCACCGGTGGTATTGAATACGGATTCCTTTCCCAGCTTGAGGGAGTTGAGGAACATTCCGTAGAGATACCAGCCGATGCCGCCCAGCACCGCATACAGCGGCGCACGAGCCTTGTTCCTCTCATACCAGCGCCCCCATTTATTTGCGATGCGGTCCTCCAGCTTTTCCAGGAGCTTTGATAAGCGGGGCATCGACAACATCTCCTTTCTCGGTGAGAAACTGTGTGCGCGGTGGGACATAAAGGTTAGGCGCACGGCCAAGCAGTTCGGACAGTACGTTTTCTGTGACCTTGTAGACTGTGGCACAGCCGGGATCTGCATAGCGCTGCAGCAGCACCGCGCTGCCTTGACCTTCCAATGCGGCAAGGGCAATCGGCAGACAGCCATGCTGCTTTGCCGTTCTAACGGCAGTGTCGATCCGCCGCAGATCCATATCCGCGCCAACTACAAAGGGATGACCGTTGTAGAGTCCATCCCATGCGGCGATGTCCTCCGGCGGTGGCTGATAAGCTGAACGCAGCATAAGCCTCGTAAGTTTTACACGGTAGTCAGGTACGGTCATAATTTGAAGCTGCTGCGCACCGGTCTCATCGCAGGAAAGCAAATGAATCGGCGCATGAAGGCAGTGATACGCTTCACCGTATCGAATCAGTTTCTCGTTCCTTTTTTCATCTTGGGTTTTCAGTTCCTCGATGACACTTTCATAGCTCGATCCAGCGAAAAGAAATGCGCGCTGGGTGTTCTTGCCAAAATTAGTGTGGTTATGGAATGCTGCCAGTTCATCATTCACCGCCATACGTCCGATTCCAGGACAAACATAATGAGCAGCATAGTAAATGCCGCCTAAACTGACAATAGCCGCAACTCTCGAACTACCCCATGAATTACGTCCGCGAGTTCTTGTAATTGATGTAAGAAAAAGAGAGGGAATCTCTCGGGCCACATTTACCTCGGACGCAAATACATCAATGCCCGCCCGATAGGCAGACAGCATCAGTCGAGATAAACGAATACGTCTTTCAATGGCGGCGCCGTGATAGGAAAGGCTCAGGCTTGGGATAGCTCCGTTGAAGATCAGCTCAAGAAGCGCCCGCCCGCTGCCGGTAAGTGTCAATGTTCCGCTGCGCTCATGCAGTTTAATAAACCCTAATGCCATCAGATTTTCACGCTCTGCTTTTGTAGAAATACTGTTCAGATCTTGGGGCCTGATGTTTTGGCACCAGCAGAGCAAACGCAGCACATCAACGTCTCGAACGCTGAAGAGCACACCGGCAGCACCTCCTCCTTTATTCCTGCGAACGCCGAAACTGTCCTTGCGCCATATGCGGCGCAAGAACAATTTCGGCATTCTTTGTCCGCCTCTATGCGGTGGCAATCTGTTACCCCCGCATAGTAGGCAGATAGGTGTATATTTTTTGCTGCCTGCGCCTGATAAAATCGCAAGCAGTCTCAATGCTTTTCGCAGCTTTATCCCCCAACAGGTCGGCGGCTGTGGAACAAGCCCCAGAAAATATCGGATTCGTGCAGGTATCTGTTGGGTGTCTACCCCCGATTCGCGCTTTTGCATTCAGCACCATTGTCCGGAATAGAAGTCTTGGCTGGCATAATCACTGGAGTGTGCCGCAAAGAAGTCGTGAGCATCCTCCAAAGGAAGCAGCGTAATGTGGCAGCACTCATGTTCAAAGCATTCCGTAGAAAGGAGTGCTACGGCAAGGGTATGCTGATCATCATCCGGAATGAGCCGGCCCTTGATAGCATTGCTGACGGCTTTCCATCCCTTGTTGTCCTGATCATAAATGTGGCGTCCCTCTATGCCGGTATGCTCATCGATCACGAGCATGGCTCGAGAATAAAAAGGCAGCTTCTTCCCACACGTCTCGTATTCGTCCAGCAGGCAGCGAATGGTATCGCTCAGCCAGTTGGGGGTCTGATACCGGCAGTGCGGCAGCAGCGTATGGAGCGTGATGTGGAGCCAGCCGTAGCCAAAGGACTCTACGCTCCCTGCAACATCCGCAGCGGGCAGCACCGGTTTATGGGCAAAACCGCCAGCCCCCGGCGAATATCGTTCGCAGAGCCGGCGCAATTCCAGTGTGGTCCGCTCGAATTGTTCCATCGTCTGCTCCAGCGTCTTTTGCAGTTTATTTGGGTTCATCTGCCCACCGTCAGTCAATGCCACTAATGATCCAGTCTCGCTGAAAGCCATCCCCACAAGTTCCTGAATACGGATCAGGTCTCGCTTCATGTCATTCATCCCCATGCTCCGATCTGCCCCTGCGCAGGTCAGTGGGCGATGTGGTGATTGCTTCATACTCCTTAGGAGTTGTGTGAAAGGCCACCGGCACGTGGTTATAGCCAATGCAAAGCAGTCCTTCACCGCGTCGAAAGCGGGTAATTTGACGTACCTCATCTTCGGATAAGTTCAACTTATCTTGAATGAGCCTTGCTTCCTGTTCTTCCATTTGCATGACGAGCTTGATACGGCTGGCATCCAGAATACCTTTGCCGTAACTGCCGCCATCCAAGCCGAAAAGGTCCTGCATTCCCTGCGTGCTCGTGACAGCAATCCCGCCAAGGCCGCGAATCGTCTTCACCATTTCCAGAACGAAACCGGCAGCCTGTGGATTGGCTGTAGCACCCACAAGGCTCCACAGCTCGTCTGCCAGCAGAGCGGAGAGATCGCTTTCACAGCTCATGATAAGGTCATAGGCAATGCTGGTCGCCCAAAAGGTGCCGTCAGCGATCATGTCATCCGGCATTCCCGAGAGGTCAAGAACAATGTACTTGTTATCAAGATCAATACTGTTTCGGCTTGCCATAGCAGCGGCAGAGCCTGTGACATAACGGGAGAGAACTACTGACAGATAACGCGTATCCGGATTTTGAGAAAGTACATCGTACCAATCTGAAATGATCGGCATGGTACGGAAATTCCCATTTTCATCCACGATGGAACTGTTATCAAAGGTAATGCCATAGCGCCCGTACACCTCTACCAGCGATGAATCGAGGCGGCTCTTATCCTCCTCGCTCAGATCCTTTTTCTTGAGTGCAAACCAGATAATAAGCTGTGAGATCTTATCGGCCAGCACGGAATCGTCGCGGGCGGCGATGTTTTTCAGCTTTGCGTAGGAATCCAGCGACTTGCGCCGAATTGCCATCAGGTTCGGACAATCCTTAGAGGAAGGCGACATTCGCAGGTACAGCCCGCCCAGCTTTTCACAGAGCGGGCGGAACTCATGCCCCTTTTTCGGGGCAATGATGATGACTCGCTTGCCCTGCTGGCGAAGCCTGCCGCCGAGGCACTGGAGCGTAACGGTCTTGCCTGCACCGGTAGAACCGCCGATCCACCAATTTCCGTTGGTGTACTTGTAGTCATCGTATGGGTCAAGGAATACCGGAGAGCGGTTATAGAGATTCAGTCCGAGGAATATCCCGTTGTGGTCACTCAGCTCATAAGAGGCAAAAGGAAATGCCGCAGCCACACCGGATGTCAGCGCATTGCGCCGAGCCTTACGTTCAATGTCCGGATCAAGGGCCAGAATGGGAAGCGAAGATAAAAACGCCTGCTCATTTTTGTAGTCACAGCGCCGGGCGATCATGTCCACGGACACACAGAGCTTTTCCACTTCCGTTGCCCGCTGTTCCAGTGTCTCGGGGTCAGGAGCCGTAACTTCAATGAGGGTGTGCATATAGTAAAAGTCCTCACCCTGACGGTTCATGACGTCCTTGAGGTAAAGGCCAGAATTGATGGCACTATCCAGTTCTTCGTAGTCCTGACGGGTATCGCCTACGTCTCGCATGCGGGAGCGGTTCACCATCGTCGTCTGAGCGATTTTAGAAAGGATCTTTTCTTTCGACTGGCGCTTGACAAGAAAGCTCATGTTTACTCCCTCACCAGCCTCTACCAGCGGGGCAAGCCAGCATGAGCCGACAGTGGTTGCATAGCCATACCCTGTGATATAAAGATAAGTATGGTATACGCCGTCTACAACAATGTAGTCCTTGCTTTTTGTATCCACAGTGGTCGGTGCCAGAATATCGAGGATCGTAGTAGATCCGGCCTCCAGTTCTGTGAGGTCGGGTCTCTCTTCACCGAAGATCACACGCTTCAAAAGCGGCTGTTCGGTTTGTTCTTTCTTTGTGTGCTTCTCTTTCGGAGGCGCCTTTTGGATTTTTTTCGCCGCTGCATTGCGGGGCTTCTTTTTCACTTGCATGATTACTCCTCATAAATGCCGTGTACGGCCGTCGTCATATCAAATACGCCATCCGGCAGCCGGACGCGCTGACTGGTTTTCTTACTCAGAATCTCATAGAGCAGTTTGAGGACAAAGTTATCACTATACTGAGGTTCCAGCACCTCAAGCTCGCAGACATCAAGGTATCGCCGCGCGGTATCAGCCTCTTCGTTGAGTCTCTGAATAATGGAATCTACCGTGTTGCGTTTGGCTCTCATACCTGCTTCGTATTGAAAGACAATGAAAAAGCGATGCCGCATGGCATCACTCGCGATCCCGTTGCCGATCTCCTGAATGTTATCTTCGATCATCTCCCGGCATGCCTCATTGTCTTCCTTCTCGGCATAACGCTGCATCTGCTCCACATATGCCTGCGTATCCGCCGGCAATGTACGCGCCACCATCTGCAAATCATTTGGAGCAATTTTGAGATACGCAGCAAAGGATGAAATGATATTTTGCCTGTCATTAGGGGACTTCAAATAGATATTGACCGGCAGAAGTTCAAGTATCTTCACAAATCGACCATCCTTTGTAATGACAACTCCTCCGATGATATTCTTGATGGGCAGCCATGCCTGAATGCTGTCGCGGTATGCACCGCCGTCGCCTCCTGACTTCACCCCGCCGCCAAAAATTAAATCCTTTAGATTCACGTTCTGACCTCCCCTCGAAATAAAATGATCCGGCGTCTTCTCCGCCATTGCCACCAGTAACCCAGCCACCGTGTCATACTGTCATCGTTGATTCCAATAAGGCCGAAGCCTCCCACCGGTACAACGACCACCAGCGTCACTATAATCTTTGCAGTCAGCCCAAATGGGAGAAACGCAATGCAGAGATACAAGGCCGGGACTGTCAAAATCACTGCCTCTACCAGATTTCGAAGCTCGAAAAGGCCCATGATGCGTCCTGCATCTGTAAAGTTTGATGGAATGTGGTAGACTTCATAATTCACCTTTTTCCACCTCCACGGTTTCTAATAAGTGTCCGCGATACTGTCGTATCATCTGCTCTAACCCCAAAAGCGAGCTCTTGCGCGAACGGATGATCTCATCTATCGCACAACCAAGAACTTCTTCGTTGTTTGCCGTACGGCTGACATTTCCCAGCTCCAGCGCACTCAGATATTGATTGCTGACGTGGCTATGACGCTCCAGCTCGACCAGTGAAATGCCATATTTCAAGCGTATCGCACGCAGACGGGTCATTCTTTCCATCAATTTCCCTCCCGATAGTCAATATAGGGGAGCTTTCCCCAGCCCTGCCAGTTTCGGTCGCTGACCTTGGTTTTCACAACACCTTTGCTTGTCCCCATGGCTTCTATGGCATATCCACCGCCGATATAAACGCCTGCGTGCCCGCTTTTCCAAAGCATTAGGCCGGGAATTTCAGGCATGGTAGATACGGCACCATAGTCTTTATTCAATGTCCCGGCGTTTTTGCACGCCTGGTACATCTGGTCGGCACCGTAGTCGGGCATCCCGTTCGTTGCATAGCGGATGGTCATGCTTTTTGTATCCAGCCAGCCGTAGCCCTTGATGAGACCGATACAATCTGCGGTGCGGCGGCCAAGCCAGTGATCCTTAATAAAATCGGCGTAGTTTCCTACACCGTCCGGATACTGCTGTTTTTTGTACTCAAAGAGGGCAGGCGTAAGAACATTTCCATAAGTGCCCCATACGTAGCCCCAGTTGTTCGTCCATGCCTGTATGGCGTAGGCCGCAAGATCCAGATTGTTCTTTGTACTGGGATCAACAAAGCCGGATATATCGATTTTATTATCGTAGCCGCTGCCATACTCTACATCACCGGAATAAGAGCCGTCGCCGCCGTAGCCTGGCTGGTATGCCTCATAGTAGGACTTGTACTTATTGATGGCATCGCTCTCTTCCAGCGTTTCGTAAAGCGCTCCTGCCCATTGCCGTGCCTCATCGTCAAAGCCCAGCTCGTCCATGAGCTTTTCCGGGTCAAGGTGCTTGACCTCTATTCGCAAGGTCGTTACGACGCCATCATCGCCGCTGTCCATAAAGCTGAGCGAAGGCGTATAGGATAAGCTCGATTTGCAGAAGTCGCGGATAAGATCAGCGCTCATAGTATTGAGATCCTGTTGATGTGCGGCAGAGTTGATAGCAATAACCCAAAGAAGGTCATCATCTGTCATAGCACTGGTCACTACAATATGATCAATAGTCGTTCCGTTTTTCTCGTACTCTGCGGCAATACCTGTCACGACGGAGTCAATCTGCGCTCCCTCAAAATTGCCAAGTGTCATGTACACGCCGCCAAGTGTCATGGCTTGCTGCGTCATCTGTATGACGGTATCAGTGCCCGAGGAATTGTAACCAAAGAAAATATTGGGAAGTGCCGTAAAAATCACCATAGGCATCACAATGAAGACGACAAGTGCAGCAACCAAGACTTTTAAGAGGAGTGGAAACGCTTCTCTGGCCGTGGCAGCCGCGGCTCCATGCACACCGGATACCGCAGCCGCCTGCATAATACGTTTGGCAGCCCTCGCAGCATGGGCAAAATCTACCGCTGTTTGAAGTCCTGAGCGGGATTTATCATTTTCGTTCATGCTTTTCCCTCCGCTGTTTTCTACTTGAGGATATCTCTTTGCTATTTTTTACGCTGCCCTTAATAAGGGTGGAAGGCATTAAGACGTTCTTTGATGCCACGGCGCGATTTCCTGTTGTCGGCCGCATCAGCGTCCCTTGAGAGACATCCGCTCTATTTCCTGCGAGGTCGGGGCGCTGAGCGGAAAACATTCCTTTTGCCGAAGGCTCATTTCGAATCCCAATCGGTCGCGCTTCCTGCCGGGCCGGGCTGTTATTGGACTTCTGTGTTTGATTAGGAGGAACATTGCTGCCCTGTGGGATATTCCTGTCAGGCCGTGAACCGGCGATAGGCCCTTGAGTAGATGAGGCAGGATGTGCTGCTCGTCCACTTGAACTGCGTGCCGATTCAACGGTGGATGACGGTGCATGCTGTGTGGACGATGTTTCTGCGTGGCCGGGGCGAATTGCTACCGGTTTCTGCTCGCCGACACCTCGAGAAGATGAACGCTGCGTGTAACGTGTTCCCATTCCGAAAGGCTGTGACGAGTCCTGGCCGCTGACTGCGGGCGAGGATGAGATTCCTGCACTGCCGGGCGACGGTCTCTGCGCCACGGCCGGAACTGCGTGATCAATGGACTGTGCCGCTGCATTTTCCGTCTGTTCAGGCCGTTGTGCAGAGCGGTCATTCACCTTGCTTCGCACACCCTGCATATTTGCCTGAGTCATACGCGTAGACACGGGCGCAGGTGATCTTCCTGCTGGCTCGTGCTGTGAGGCGTTTCCTGATAAGGAGTGCTGAGCAGAATTAGCTGTTCGGATAGAAGCCGTCACATTGCTTTGCTCTCTTACCGTCGAAGTAGTCTTGTTACCCGATGTATCATTCCCAGCGGCGGGTGTTTGCGCATTGGACGGAGAAACGCGATCTACAGAGGTCACATAAGCAGGCGCTCTCCGCATTCCAGATGGCACAGAGCTCTTTCTTGCTTCCGATCCTCTAAATGCTGCCTGCCGGATTGAAGAAGTATTCTGCATTGAAGAACTTGAGAAATGTTCCTGCGTGGCCGTCTGTGCTCCGCCTGATTGAACGCTTTCACGCTGAGAAACAAAGCCTTGTCCCTCCGCCCCCTGCGAAGTATTCTGCTGCTGTGTGGCTTGATAAGCCTGATAACTTGCAGTATGACCGGCAGCATTGTGCGCTCCGGATGGGCCGCCGCCTATGCGCGGCCCTCCTGTGGTCGAGCCGGACGCAGCTCCTCTGTTACCTTTTCCGGTGGATTTACCGATGGTCTTGGTAATATGAGATGTAGCGGAACGCATGACCATATAGGTCAACGTGCCAGGGAAGCCCCGACCGAGAGAGTCACCGGTGATGGCAGGGTTCAGCCCGATACGGGTAATGATAGCATCCGCTTTCCTGGCAACCTTTACAATCGTCAAGGCCAAAACGATCCACGGGATTATATCGAGGCCGCTTGGTACATTAGACAAGACGGAAAGCAGCATCTTAAAAAAGATTACATTCGTCACCATCAGCGTACACATACTCCCGAACATCCGGCACCAGCCCCCGAATATCTCTGACGTACTTTTGCTGCCTCCCATTGCAAATGCCAGCGGTGCGGTCATCGTAAGTACAGCAAGGATCACATATCTCTCCGCGATCTCCAGCAAAAGCCTGAATACCTTAAACATGATAATCAGGCCAAAGATGATCACCAGCAGCCAAGCCGCACCGAGAGAACCGAACACTCCTTCGTCCACAAGTGTCACGTTGATGGCATCAGGTATCTCTAAAAGCTCTATGATTCTTGCAGTGAGGCTTAGTCCCACTTCGCAGATCTGCGGACTCGCCATCAGCAGGAAGGCAAACACAAAGGTCCTGGTAAATAATAGTTTCGGGTCTTCTCCTTCAAAGCCGAGGCCGACTGCCATACTTTTGAGGGCTTGAAAGACAAGATTGCCTATCAGGAGCGCCCAGCCAACGGCCAGAAGCACCTGTGCGATGCTGACAATCACGGGGACATGGCTTTTCATGTACGCATAATCCATGCTCATAATACTCAGTAGCGATGATGAAAAATATTCCCAGCATTCCAGCGTAAGCCCATAAGCCCACTCCATGAATCCCTGGAAAATCAGCTCAAGCAATGTGGACACCTCCTTTTGCCGGAGCTATCTCTACTTTTACGGGGTCAGTGTCGCAAGGCCGTTGAACAGCGGCGCAACATATGCAATGAATGCACCGATGCCGTTAATGATTGCCCATGCGATCCAGATACGTTTGAGCCAGTCCCACGCCTGATCAACTTTGTGCTGGTTATTGGAAAGCTTTGCGCCGATCACCGCCACGGCGGACATCAGCCCAGCCAGAACTGTGCTGACGCCAACGATCTTTCCGTAAACATCTACGATGATCTTGTTAGCTACTGTCCACATATCATCCACGGCAAAGGCGCTGACGATCATCATGGGCATAGTCAACGTGAGGGTCATACAAGTTAAATAGAAATGGTAAATTCTTTTCATAAGGTTCTCCTTGGAACTAAGACGATAAACTGGGTTTCCAGTCATTTTCCTCGAGCATCTTGAAGTAATAATAGGTCTCAGGCGCAGCATCTTGCAGCATTGCCATCTTTTTGCCATCGCCGCGATTTTTGATCCAGTACACAAAGCAATCCGCAAAATATTCCTGCGCGTCGGTAAGCGCATATGTACGGAGGAGCGATGCTGCCGATGCAGACTCTCTTTGATAAATGCCCTTCGTCCGGGAAGGAAAGCCCATCATCCCATCGAGGAAGTGTCCAAATTCGTGAATAGTGGATTCCGCTGAGGATACGATGATTTTACGGCCTTCATAGATGGTCACCCCGGTGCAGCCAAGATCATATTCTTTGCTCAGCTTTGCAAGGTAATCGAAATCGATAACATACCGCCAGTCCTTTTCGGCAAATGACTGCATCATTGATTCGGGAATTTTTTGAATCTCTAACAAGTAGTTGTTCAAAGCGACGCCCGCTTTGTTGTCCAGAGGTATGTTATCTAACATAGGCGGCGGCACAACAGCAAACGTCTTGGTCAGCAGCGCATAAAGAAGCTCCGCAGCCTCTCCTCGTGTGATGATTTCTGTTCCATCGCAGGTATCTTCGCACAGGCCAAAATCCGCAGCAGCGCGAAGAACTTCGCTCTGTTGGGACAGTTTGCCCTCGTTCGGGTAGAGCTGCAAACTGTAAAGGTCAACACCAAAGGCGGCAAAGCCGCTTTTGTAGATGGCATAGCGGCAAAGGTCAGAATCCGGTGCCGTAATAGCTGTCATCTCCAGCCATCCATCTGAGTAGCCCTGCCGAATACAGTCATCATCATAATTGAGCGGATCAGCGTCGCCCAATGCGCGGCAGAGCATCGTTGCCCACTGGCGCACGGTAACAGGTGCATCCGGCACGTATCGACCATTTCCTTCACCACAAACGATGCCTCGTTCGGCGAGATAGAATATGCTTTCATGGAACGGTGAATCATTCGGGACATCAGAAAAGGTGTCGAAAGCGGCACGCGAGAAAGTGGACAGTGATATACTGATAAGCACCATCATGAACACAGTAATAAATCCTTTGTTTGGTTTCATTGGTCATCTCCTCATGCTCTAAGAAAGAGTAATGTCTCTCTGCCATTTTTGCCGCCTACATCTTTCCTTGAAATTACGACCGCTGTCTGCTATAATCGACACCATGTGAGGTGAGAATTTTGGTTTTTACGAGCGAAGAGATCGCAATGATTGACGGCATAATCGAGACTCTTTTCTCCGGAGCAAATGTCTCCGCAGACGTTCGCGACGCATATCTGCTGGTACATCGTCACCTTACAGAAGATGCCTTAGAGGTAAAAGACTTCAAGCGCATCGCGAATGCCATGGAATTTGCAATGAAGAATCAGTTCTGTGATTCCTGTAGTAGAGAGAGTCAGCGTGTTTTGACAAGCGTCCTTATCAAGGCAACCACCGCCTCTTGAACCGCTTGTATCATTGAATTAGTTAGGGCAGCGATAGTTTTCTATCGCTGCCCTTTATCGTTTTTAGTAGCCGGTTTTAGGAAGAAGAGGCTTCCTGACAGGAGTGAGATTGCGTACAATGGTAATCCAACTTGCATTAGCGGACTGCCAGGTCTCTCCAAATTTTCCACCGGCATCAGCTCGGTTTGTCACATAGTATTTATTTGCTGTTCTCGGGTTAACAGATACCATGAGAGTCGGCTTTGTCACACTCTGAAAACCAGAGGGGACAGTTCCAAAGTCGAAGTAAATATCTGTCACGACTTCGCCGGCCATAAGCTGCAAACCGCTTAGGCCAAAGGAGTAATTATTGGTGCTGAGAAGATTGCTGGCCAACACGCGATAATCGTTGTAGTTGGTCTTATAAAGGATTCGGTAAGTGAGCCGTGTATTATAGGTTCCGGTAGTCAAAGCAGACACGGTCGTTACATCATAAGGGATCTTGTCATGGAAATAGAAATTCTGCAAATCCACATTAGAGGTGTTGGCGATTGTGAAGCGGTAAGACATTTTACTGCCCGCCAGTACTTCTTTGATTCCGGTCTTCGTCAGTGTAACTCCCAGCTCAGCAGGCTTATTATAAGCCGCCAGCTTAATGATCTGTCCCGCGTATTCGAGCGTTACATCAAAGGTTTCGGCAGACACCTGATAGTACGCTGGCGCAGATACCTCTCGGATGAGATAACGGCCTAATGGGAGCGGTTTGGAAGCCGCAATGCCTCTCGCATCGGTGGTAATATAATCTACTACCTTGCCGCTGCGCTCGCGGACAATTTCAAAGGTTGCCCCTTTAAGCGTAACGCCACCAGCCTGACCGGTAATAGCATTGGACTCAGCAGCATACTTGGTAATCTGAATTTGACCAGTAACAGCGCTATTCTCCCATTCGATTTGTGTGCACTTGCCAGCTTCCACATAAACAGTTTTATACTGTTCATCGCGAATATAGCCATCGGCAGCTTCCAACTCACGGATATAGTATTTGCCGGGAGTGAGTTCATCGCGGACATAGGCGTAGCCGTCCTGGTCCGTTTCTACTTCCATGATTGGGTTCTTACCAGAATCGTAAATGACAAACTTAACGCCATAGATGCCCTTTCCAGTGTTTGCATCAACCTTATGGATCATGATGGAACACATGCGTTGATTGGTGATCTCTACCGTTGTGGTCTCGCCATCCTTAACGCAGGCATTGACGGGGGTGGTGTCGAGCGCATAACCGTTTGCCGATTTGCGTTCAACAATGGTGTACCATCCACTTTCCGCGTTCGGAATACTGATGACGCCATCTCGGTCGGTGGTGTAGGTGCCAATGATCTCACCATTCATCTTGCGGATCTCGAACTTGACATTCCCAATTCGCTCACCAGTGTCTTCGTCGGACTTGATGATCTGCAATCCACCGGAAGGGGCATTGTAGAAGGTCAAGGTTTGGAGGTCGTTGGGGTTGATGACAACAGTCTGACTGCGAGTGTTCTCATCGATGATGTAGCCGGAGAGCGTCTTGGTTTCTGTAACAACAAAAGTTCCGATCAGCCCGGAGATCAATACCTCTCCATTCTTATCGGTTCTGTAGATGCCGTTGGAGCTGATCTGACCGTTCTTGTCAGGAACAAAGCTGCCGTCAGCATAGGTTACTTTGAATTCGACACCCTCTAGCGGCTTATGCGTGATACTATCCAGCTTCACGATCCGAAGTCCGCCCAGCGGCTGGTTTCTGAACTCTACCGCGACAATATCATTAGACTTGACCTTGACGGTCTGCGGCGTGTCATCCAGCAGGTAGCCGTCTCTTGTGCGCGATTCCTTGATGATAAGCGTCGTACCAGGTGCAACATCCATAATCGTGAAAGTACCTGCGCTGTCCGTTGTATATTTACCATTGGCGTTGCCGATAAGGTTCCCGGCAGAATCCGTGACAAGGAACTCCACGTCAGAGATGGGAGCGTTCGTCACAGCGTCCACCTTTTTCACGAGCACGCCGCCCTTGGGCTGGTTGCGGAACTCCAGCGTCATCACGGCATTGCGTTTGATCTTGATACTCTGCGGGGTATCGTCCAGGATGTAGCCGTCTTTTGTCCGCACCTCTTTAGCGATGACCGTCATGCCGGGAGTCAGGCCGTCAATACGGATAGTACCTGCGCTGTCGGTCACGTAGCGGCCATTCGCCGTACCAATCACACTTCCGTCCGAGTCGGTCACAAGGAACTCAACATCGGAGATGGGTGCACCGGTCACGGCGTCCTTTTTGACGATGAGGAGGGAACCCATCTTATCATTGCCGAAGGTCACGGTGATCACGTCCTGATCCTTGCCGGAGAGATAAACGGTTTCCGTGGCGTCGGTGATCACATACCCGTCCGGCGCGGAGATCTCTTCGCAGACATAAGTGCCTGCCTTGAGACCGGTCACGACGATGGTTCCATTGCTCGAAGTGCGGTACTCGCCGATAACTGTCCCACCCGTACCGGAGGTGCCGCCAAGGTAGCGGATGCGGAACCATGCACCCTCCAGCGGCTGACCGCTCTCGCTGTCCACCTTGCGGATGATGATTGCGGAAAGGGGCGTGTTCTCAAAGGTCAGCACCTTGCTCTCGCCACCGGAGATGAAGCATTCCTGCGTGGCAGGCTCCTTGATGGCGTACCCGGACGCCGGTTCCAATTCAGTTACCTTGTACCAGCCATCCTTGATCTCAGGAAGAATGATTTTTCCGCTTGCGTCAGAAAAGTAAGTGCCGAGGTCGTTGAGTTCACCGGTGTCAGTGTGGTTGCTGGCATACCAGATTTGGAACTTGGCTCCCTTGACAGGATCGCCGGTAACGCTGTCTACCTTGCGGATCTCCAGCGTCGGCTTGAGCGCGTTGAAGAAGGTGACGGTAGAGGTTTCGCCGGGTTTCAGCGCCACTTCCTGGGGGATGGGGCAGAGAATGACATGACTGGGGACATTGATCTCCGTTACTTTGAATGTGCCAACAGGAACAGAGTCGAGGAAAATCCGCCCATGGTTATCGGTCGTGGCGCTGGTAGAAAAGCTGCCATCGATCTGCTCGATACGGTAGGTCACGCCCTCGATGGGTTCCCCGGTGGCGATGTTCTTCTTCAGGATCTCCAAACCGAGTTTTACATAGTCAACGAGGGTGACCTCGCTGGTCTTGCCGGGGCGCAGCGCCACGGTCTGCTCAGTATTGGTCACAATGTACGGCTCGGGAACGGATTCCTCACGCACAACATAGACACCGGCAGGAATGGCCGAGAGCGTTGCGGAGCCGTCCGTTCCAGTCGTGACGGAGGTTGAATAACTTCCGGTAACGGACTTAATGGAAAACACCGTGCCGGCAATTGGTTTGCCACTCATGGCGTCGCGCTTGATGATCTTCATATCGGGCAGCTCATAGTTCGTAGCGGTAACGGTATACTGCTTGTTCCCGTCCGTGGTGTCCACATAGACGCTGATAGGCGTGGAGTCTGCACAGTACCCTGCTGGCGCTTCGGTTTCCACGAAGGACCACAATCCTTCGGTGACGTCCTTTACCTCGATCATACCGCCATTTTTGGTCACATCGCTGCCGACGATCTGACCGTCACGGTAAATATTGAATTTTGCACCGTCCAGCCCGCGGGTCGTTCCGGCAGCCACCTTTTGCAAGGTAATGTCCGCATCTCCCGCGGGAGGAGCCGGCTCGTCACCGCCTTGCGGCGCATCCTTTACCACCAGCTCACGCGGACCATAGTAGTTGAAAAAAGACTGGTTCTTGCGATTGCTCGAAAGGGCAAACACCGCCCATTTTGCGCTGTCGGTCTCTACGATGGATGCAACTTTGCCCTGTACGGCATATTCCTCGATCTGACGCTGAAATGCCGCGTCCTCCTGCGCCTTCTGCGCGAGCATCCAGTCGATGAGGCTCAGATACATCTCGTAGGTATCGGCGTTGGCATAGCCGCCCGCGTCGCCGTCTCCACCGGGCTCGCCTTTATAGCTTTGATTCTCCCAAACGTAGGTCTGTACCGCCATAAAAAGCTGGCCGACGTTTGACTCTTTGCAATCGTTGAGGTAGGTCATCATCCACTTGACATTCTCAACGGTCGCGGCGTCCATTTCACTGAGGCCGCTGTTCGTGACAGCCGACTGCAATACGGCATCTGCATCTGCACCGGTGCCGGACGTCCATGTAAAGGAATTCAGGTACGACGCGGTGGCGTAGTGATAGCCAAGTCCGCTATCCATGCAGTACACGAGCTTACCGTCCACAAGCGGCGGGCGGTAGCTGTATGGGGTACCGTTGGCGAGCAGGCGCGTGCTCCAATATGCCTGGTTGGTGGTAATTTTGAGGCCGGAACCCGTGTTCGACGCGGCAAAAGCCGCAGTCGGCAGCAGGCTCAAAATCGTCACCAGTGCAAGCAATAATGACAAGAATTTTGTTCGAATCGTTTTCAAGGTTATTCCTCCTTTTTTGTAAAAGAAAAGCAGGCCGAGTAAACTCGGTCTGCTTTGTTTGTATATCGTTTAATTTTCAGTTTTCTGCAAGCTGCTCCTCGCAGAACTGCTTCAGGGTGGGAATGTCATTGACCGCGGTCTCCCAAATGATCTCGCGGTTCATACTGCCGTAGCTGTGCGCGACAAGATTTCGCATTCCCTTCATCGGTCCCCACTGCACGCGGCTGCTGGTCGCTTTGCGGTATTCTTCGGATAATCCGCCGCTCAGCTCACCGATCTGCAAAATGGAAAATGCAATGGAACGCTGATAATCTGCATCCTGATCAAAGACCGCAAAGCCGTCTCCGTAGCGTTCGATGGTCTTGCGGATCTCTTCGCAGTAATCGCGGATATGCTGGATGCGCTGGCGGTCAGGCTGCGTCATATACATTCAGTTTCTCCTTCATTACGGTTTCACGGAACATCTCTTCGCTGGGCATCTGCGCACGCTGTTCCAGCGCGCTGACAGTGATCAGATCGATTGGCTTTTGCAGCGCCACTTCAAGGTCGCAATACAGCGCGCCCAAAGAGAGAAGACTGCTCAGGTTCGTTCCGCTGGTATCGACCAGCAGGTCGATATCGCTGTCCTCGCGGGCCTCACCTCTTGCGTAAGAGCCAAAGAGGAATACCGCTTTCACACCGTACTGCTTCGCCACTGGCGCGATCCGCTGCTGAATTTCGTAGATCGAATAGATCATAAGCACTCCTCCTTTGGTTTTATTATACCCAATGAATGTCGGAATGTCCACGCTTTTGTTCTGCCCGCGCTGATATATCATTTCATTACGGGCGTATCCACCCAGGTGACCTCACAGCCGTCCAGCAGGAAGACCTGCACGCAGTACCAGCAGTCAAGGCCGTTTTGGTTAACGCCCCGCGCCAGTCCGACGCCGATCTCGCCGTAGCGGGAGCTTGTCATGTTGTCCGCGTGAGCCTTGGAATTTGACCACAGATTGACCACCGCCTCGGAGAGCGTTTTTTGCTGTTGATTGAGGTACAGTTCCGATATACTGTGAATATTTTCCCCAGTGTATCTGCTGTCGGTGACGGTGTTGCTCTTGCGCCCATCCGGACGGGTGTGAGAGTAGACGCCGCTGGCGGCCATCTCGTCGGCGCGGACCTGCGCCGCCTGCATGAGTTTATCATTGACGCGCAGCGCGGCTACGCCATTTTCTTTGCGCAAGGCGTTGGTGCGGTCAATGATGTCCTGCTTTGCAGCGGCAACATCTGTCTGCGCAGGCTGCTCCACGGGCTTTGCCTCCGCAGACGTTACCGGCGCTTCGCCGGTGTACGGCTTTTCCGATTCGATCTGCACACATTTGGCATCGCCGTCCCAGTAAACCTCGAATCCTACCGTCTTGCCGACGTCGCGCAGCATGACGTAGTTATTGCCGTTGATGTTGTACGCCGTCAGGCGGACTTCCTGTCCGTCCACATAAATGCGGTTGGTGCTGCGCTCCGCCGTAATCCCGGCAGCTAAAACGGACGATCCGCCAAAAAGTGTAATGCCAATCAAAATACCGGCAATTAAGTAAAGGCTCTTCTTCATTTGACTACGCTCCCTTTCGATAAAATGTAGTGGTTACACTGGCAGTCATGCGGCAGGTATCCGGATTGAAAACACAGCGCTCAAACTCGTAAATGCCAAGCCGCTCAGCCTGCTCCGCTACTTCCGCAGGAAGATCGACCGTAATGTCCATTTGGACTCTGATCTCATCGTCCTTCCTCGGGGACTTAAATTCCTGTATCAACCAAATACTTCCTTTTGTACTTCTATTCTCCGGAGTGGTTTGAGAATAATACAAAAATCATGCTATGTCAAAGGTTTATTTGAAATGCCTACGCCGATAAAACGCACCTGACGAAAGCCTTAGTGCCGCAAGGGTTTCACTTCACCTCTACAGCCTGAACGCAAACCCTTTTGCTGGGCTGATTTGCAAGACAGGTGGTGATGGTAATACGATTATCGGATGTCGCCTGTAGGTAGCTCCAGTCTGAACTGGCAATTGTCTCTACCGTTACAACCTCATAGGTACGGGTTCCATAGACCGTTGTGTAAGTGATTGTATCACCATCCTTCAAGTTTTTGATGTTGCCGATGGTGTACTTGGCGCCGCGGTTATGCCCGCAAACACCAATATTCCCATCCCACCCTGAAGTAGAGCTATAATGGCCGAGTCCCTTTGCCATGCTGGTGTTGGTTTCGCCCTCCCATACCTTCATATTGATGTTCAAGGATGGGATTTTCAGCGTACCGATACTACCATCCTTGCGTTCCATACCGTCAACGCTTGTATAGGCGGAAGGCTGGTAGCTCGTTGATGGAATCTGCGGTTCCTGCTGGATCGGATTCGTGATATTACTCTCGATACCGCTTCCTCCGATAGAGCCTACCAAGCCAGGAAATCGAACCTTTTCCATACATCCGACACTTGTATTGCTGGACACTCCATAGGGTAATGCCGGCCACTGGTAGTCCGTTGCATTGCTCCCGCCATAATTGTATTTAGCACCATAGAGAGATTCATAGCTCGTGGAGGGATAATATTCGGTATCCTCTACGCCGTCAAAGTCGTACTCTAATGCCTCTGCGCAGATTCCCAGCGAAAGTGTTAAGCAGGCGGTGAGAGCCGTGACAAACCAGCGCTTTTTACTCTTCATGTTCATCTTCCTCCTCTGAAAATTCTTCGTGATAAACTGTATCCTCTTGACTTCTCTTGTGGTGACGCCAAATGAGTACAACGGTAGCAATTGCAAGAACGATAACAACAAGGAAAATTAAAATAATGGGGAAATTCTCTGTGCTTTTGGCAGCTACTCGCCGCAGGATACTCGACGGTGTACCGGTATAGATCACCGTATAAGTAACACTCTCGATACCCTCTGCAACGATATCACCGATATATTTCGCAGTTGTAACATATCCGGTCGCCGCGCGATAAGATGCTCTTCCTGCGTAGGTAGCCACAGCTTTGTACTGAGCAGGCATGAGAATATCATCAACCAACGACGTTCCCTGCACCTGCCAATCTACCGATTGGAGCTGAACTGTTACGCCATTTTTTGTAGTTGTATCAGGGACGTAAGCCATGTCGTTCGTATCGAGATTGTCAATTTCTTTGGTCGCACTGACGGTGTAACTCTTCGTTGTGTAACCAGACGCTACCGTGCTGATCGTCGAGTGGTCAAGATAGAGCGTTCCTTGAAATTCTCCGTCGTCATACTCGATGGACGGGGATAATGCCTTCAGCACCACGGACAGATCACTCTTCTCCGTGTCCGCTGTTACGGTCTCAGTGTGATGCTCCTTCTCCGAATAGGACTGCTCTTCCTTCGTCATGGACGAATAGGTATAAGTATATCCGTCGTATTCAAAAACATCATCGATCAGCGACTGCGGATCTGTGTCCGGTGCGACCGTATAGATCTTAATATACTGCCGTACACCATTGAGGTCCTGAATGGTCGTATTAGTCGGTACTTCCATTGCAAAAGCACTGATGGAGCATGCAGCAGAAACCATCAGGGCGATACAGGTACTAATGATTTTTTTCATGTGCGTTATGTCCTCCGTTTCATAATGATAATTCCGGCAACAACAATTGCGGCCGAAATGCGGTAAATCAGCTTTTTCACGCCGTGGCCTCCCTTTGAAAATCGAAGTTGCTTGTACGATCCGGATGCTGCTGGATGTCCGACAGTATGTACAGAGATTGATCCAGAGCTTTCATCGTATCCCGAGGCTGCCGCTTGATAAAGGACGTCAATAAAATAATATCCTCATTCTGCACCGTGAAAACGATTCGAATGAGGACTTTGCCCTTTTCACGCAGTTCATACATCTGACTGTATCTCTCCAGTGAAAAGTGCTTAAAATGAGGTTCCTTTAGCTCACAGGCAGGAAGATTTCTCAGTCGAAAGATTTGCCACAGGAGCTTAGCCTTGAGTTTCCCGTCCAGAGCATCAATGAAAGCGTAAAGCGGAGGTTCCACTCCAGGCGGGCAGTAGACTTTAATTGCTCGCATAAATCACATCACCTCCAGTTCTTTTAAATATTCCCTCAGATAACTGAGAAATCCTTCAATGAATGGCGGCACCAATAATTTACTGCCGGAAATCCACCAGATAGCTTCCGGGACAGGATGGTTCATCTCGTCATACTCTGAGCAGATCATTAAGACTACTCTCTGCGCCTCTACATTTTCAGACTTACAGAAAGCCTGACATATCCTGGAAACGGTTTGCATTTCAACATAAGAATCACAAAGGGCGTCAAAGAATAGGCCTGCGCAAAGATGGGCAAGGAAATTTACTGCATCCGCGTTCACATCCCCGTTGCAATCAAGCAGCCCCATGTGTCTGTGCCTCTGTACAGCCGCCTCATCAAACGGGCCAACGCTGCGGTTCCATAGGTTGTTCATTTTTCACCTCGTTCAAAAGGAAAGGCCCGGCACCTCACGGTGTCGAGCCTTTCAGCAAATTATTCAATTATTTTAAGATCTTACGTGGAAGCGGCCTATTCATCCAGCATGAGCTGTCCATCAATCGCCTTTTGTTTCAGGCGTTCCATCTGCTCGCGCTCTAACTGCGCAATGCTCTTTTCAGGTGTTGGAAGATCCTCCGGCATAGTGCCGTCGATCTTTCGGATTGCCTCCCTTACTTCATTCCCGACAGCATAATGAACAGCGGTCGCGGCATCGGAAGTCGAAACTTGATCCTTGCGCAGCTTTTCCTCAGTCTGCGAAATGCGAAACAGGTTAGCAATCAACTCCGTACTCCCCATGTAATCAAGTATCTTTTGGCCGATGGCAAGTCCCTTCCTGCGGTGAATATCATCTACCGTCATTCCGCCATACAAGCCCATATATCCGGCATTCTGAAAGATTGCAAATTCTTCCGCCGTGATAACGCCTGCGTTTCGCGCGGTCTCTGCCAAAAGCTGATTCCACTGCTTGATATCACCGCGAACCACAAGCCTGCGACTATCCTCATCCAGCTGATTAAAGCGGTCTGCGACCTCCTGCCGGTAGGTTTGAATTGCAAAGTATGTTTGACCGAGAGCGATCACCTCTTTACGTGGATCACCATTCTGGACGATCAGATAGCAGGCATAACGCGAAAGCTCGTAATCAAGGATATCTTTTACTCCTCCATTCGGCATGGGAGATGTTTTCCTGACCTCAGGAAAACATTCCAAGGTACTGCGTCCACTGTTCTCGCAGGCAATCATGGCACGCTTGATAACCTTATAGAAGTTCTCCCATTTTGCATAGTCCAGCACGGGAGCGAGCTCTCTCGCTGCCCAGTATTCTGAGCCATCTGGACGAATTCGCTTGATATCTTCAAAGCGCTTATACTCTTTTGCAGACAATGTGCTCATCGCGCATACTCCTTCATCGTTTTTACTCCATATCAAGAAAACTCTATTTGCTTTTTGAATCATCCTGACGGTCAACTACCTGCGCTGATGCTTCGATCATTTCTGTGACCGCCGCGTTTAACTGAACGGCATTCTGCGAAGTAATAACAGGCTGACCGGTTTCCGCCTCAAGCTGCTGCCGCGCAACATTTGCAACATTGCCGCCACGCTTGGCAACCTTTACGCTCTCATCAAAACCAACGGGTTTTGATGCCTTGGAAATATCCCGCGTGGATGCCTCAGCCAGCATAGTCAGCACAAGTTCAGTATCGCTCATGTTATCCCGCAGATTTTCTTTTTTTAGTCCCTTGAGATTTTTGTACTGTCGGGTCGTCATACCGGACCACGCCCTTGAAATCTCATCGGTCAGGATCGCAAATTCCCTGCCTTTTTCCACTCCGCGCCTCTGCCATTCGTCAGTGAGCTCATTGCGGATACGGATAGAAAGGAGCCTTTGGTGAACCCAGTCCGGGTCATAGCCCTTTTTGAGATAGGTTTCTAAAGCACGGTCAATGGCCTGTTCCGGGTCAATGGTTTCCTCGATGCGCTCGCGGCCAACCTCGGCAAGCCATGCTCGTATGGGTTCGGCTTTTGGCGAGGGGACAGACTGCATAATACGAAGAAGCTGTTCTGTATTCGCCACATCAGTCAGTCTCATTTTCCCATCTGGAGCAGTCATTTTGAACTGTACGATTTTTTCGTACAGTTCAACGGCGCCTTCTGCTTTCAGCTTTCGCTTCAAATCACTCCAATATCGCCGCGGATTCTCGCTGCCTGTCAGCACACGAATTACATCGACAACAGAGAAATACCATTCTTCCTTATCTTCATCCCAAGCTGTGCGAATCTTTTGATCTTCAAAAAGCTGGATTTTTTCCTGTTCGCTCATAGCGTTCGGTATCCTTTCTTTTACTCTTTTTTATTATACATCAGCCCACCCGCTGCCGCAAGAACGCCAAAAACAACTCTTCAAGTTCCTTGTCGCTGCCCAGCTTTTCAAGGTATGGCGCAAACTTCCTGCGGTCAAAGCTGATCTTCTTTGGAGGTGCAGTACGGCGCTGGGCTTCCTCGGCGCGAGCCTGCCGCCATACAGCGTAAATCTCCTGTTTTCCCACAGAAGGAGGCGGACAGGTGCGGGTGATTTTCTGCACCGTGGTCTTATTGAGCGTGTAGCCCTCGATAGAGCACATCTCCACAAATGCCTGCTGGGTGGTCGCGTCGTAGTCAGCAATCAACTCTGCGCAGGCAATCGGCAGCTTGCGTGGAGTGTCTTCCAAAATATCCGCAAGCGGTTCAATCAGGCCTGCCAACTTGATTGCTTTGCGAATCTCATACTCGGTCACGCCAAAGAAATCCGCCACTATTTCACGGGTGAGGAACTTCTGGCGATTCTCGCCAGAAGTTCCGATGTCTGTTCTTGCTCCTTGCCGTTTTTCCGCATCAAGCACGGCTTTGTATGCCTTGCCACGTTCAATGATGGTAAGGTCCTGACGCCGCAGGAGGTTGGTGGCAACAGCAATAGAGACAGCCCTCGCGTCGTCGGCGCTCACCACCTCGGCTGGGATCATGTCATGCCCGGTCATCTGCCAAGCCCTCGTGCGGTTATGACCGGCAAGAATCTCATAATCGTTGCTGCCCAGGATAGGGCGGACGATAACACGCTCATAGATTCCCTGCTCGGCAAGCTGCTGTGAAAATGCTTTGAGTTTCTCTGGTGGATAGGGATGGAACCCGATGTCGGCAGTAAAAAATGGGCGAAGCCTGTCTATCGGCAGATCACAGAATCTCGATGCCTCCGGTGCTGGTGCACCTCTAAACAGCGTTTCATACGCCTCGTCGCCCACCACAATTTCAGCAGCCTGCTGTGTGGCGCTCATGCGCTTTTTTAGCAGGTCATTCATGTCGCGTTTAGGCAAGATGAAGCACCTCCCGGGCAAGACTGCGGTATGACTCAGCGGCAGGATTCTTGGGTGCATAATCAAGAATGCTCATTCCTGCAGCAGGGCACTCGGCGACCTTGATTGTCTGCTCGATTGGGCGCTCAAAAACATGTAGACTCTCGCCGTAGATATCATTTACACTGTTTCGAACGCTCTGACAGAGCTGAGGGCGCGATTGATACATAGTCAAGAGAATGCCTGCAATCTTCAAATCAGGATTAAATCGGTTCTGAACATTTTTCACCATTTCCAATACATCCGGAATTCCTTCACTTGCAAGGAAATGTGCCTGCACTGGAATAATGCAATAATCGGCAGCGGCGAGTGCGTTGATGGTCAAAAGCTCATGTTTCAGCCCGCAGTCAATAATAATGTAATCATATTGTTCGCGGAGAGAAGTCAGCAGCTTGTCCATTATCTTCTCGCAAAGGGCATCGGAGAAACCGGCGGCATTATATTGCGAAAGCTGCATGACCTGTAAGCGGGCCGCAGCGTCCGCAAGACGTTTATTGGCGGGAATCAAGTCAATACCGGTTTCGGTATGTATCACGG
>OHUF01000305.1_pt1 | contig 27349 bp, 20 predicted proteins | sample 1579131 | NCBI WGS metagenome assembly OHUF01 (sample SAMEA3879553, study PRJEB24766) | human gut metagenome | biome: human-associated habitat; feature: feces | place: USA | collected 1985/1987 | reverse complement strand
AAAGGATATACATAATATGTTAGAAACAAGAGATATACTTGAAACCATAAATATGATAGACAATGAAAACCTTGATGTAAGAACAATTACAATGGGTATTTCATTGCTTGACTGCATTGACGAGGACATTGATAAGGCTTGCACAAAGGTTTATGACAAAATCTGTCGAAATGCAAAAGACCTTGTTAAAACAGGTGAAGACATCCAGAAGGAATTTGGTATTCCGATTATACATAAAAGAATTTCAGTTACCCCTATCGGTATGGTAGCCGCTCCGTGCCAGAGCAAGAATGTTGTCAAGTTTGCCCACACTCTTGACAAAGCCGCAAAGGAACTCGGCGTAAACTTCATCGGCGGTTATTCCGCTCTTGTTCAGAAGGGTTTTGCAAGCGGTGACTACGCTCTTATTGAGAGTATTCCACAGGCCTTGAGCGAAACCGATTTCGTTTGTTCATCCGTAAATATCGGTTCTACAAAAGCCGGCATCAATATGGATGCTGTTAAGATGATGGGTAAGGTCGTTAAGCAGGCTGCAGAAGTTACAGCCGACAGAAACTGCATCGGTGCCGCAAAGCTCGTTGTATTCTGTAACGCTCCCGAAGACAACCCATTTATGGCTGGTGCTTTCCACGGTGTCGGTGAAGCCGATACTGTTATCAATGTCGGTGTATCGGGTCCCGGCGTTGTAAGAGCCGCTCTTGCAAAAGACGGTGCAGGAAAAGACATCACGGAAATTGCAGATATGGTTAAGAAAACTGCATTCAAAATCACCCGTATGGGACAGCTTGTTGCAAGAGAAGCAAGCAAGCGACTTTGTGTTCCCTTTGGTATTGTTGACCTTTCACTTGCCCCGACACCTGCTGTCGGTGACAGTGTTGCATATATTCTTGAGGAGATGGGACTTGAAGTGTGCGGATGCCACGGTACAACCGCTGCACTTGCACTTCTTAATGACGATGTTAAAAAGGGCGGCGTTATGGCTTCTTCCCATGTCGGCGGTCTGAGCGGTGCTTTCATCCCCGTTTCCGAGGATGCAGGTATGATTCATGCCGCTACTGAAGGTTACCTTGATATTACAAAACTTGAATCAATGACAGCCGTATGTTCGGTTGGTCTTGACATGATTGTAGTACCGGGTGACATAACTCCCGAGGTTATCTCTGCAATTATTGCAGATGAGGCTGCAATTGGTATGGTAAATACCAAAACAACTGCGGTAAGACTTATTCCGGCTATCGGAAAAAGTGCAGGCGAAGAACTTAATTTCGGCGGACTGCTCGGCAGAGGTCCCGTTATGCCTGTAAGGAAAGGTTCACCGGAGGCATTTATTAAGCGTGGCGGAAGAATTCCGGCTCCGCTTCAGGCGCTTAAAAACTGATTTTTCACGGGGGTGGTATTGTGGAGAATATGATTAAAAAAATCGTTGATGCCGACAACGAAGCCAAAGCCATGGAAAAGGATACTCTTGAAGAAAAAGAGGAACTTTCCAAAACTATTGAAGCCGAAACGAAGAAGATTTATGACGACTTCATGGCAAAAGCTGAAGAGGTTGTGAAACGCAACGACATTCAGGAAACAAAGAAAGCCGAACAGCAATGGGAGGAAATTCAGGGCAAGCACAATTCAGTGCATATCAAGCTTGACTCTGATTTTAAACTCAACTGTGACAAGTGGGTTGACGAAATCGTCAAAAGAACGGTTGCACAGTAACATTCCATTTACTGTTTACAAGGAGGTGTATGCGGATAATGTCAAAAACTTCGTTTGCAGTTCTGACAAAAGCAAGGTCAAAGTTCGGCAACAGACTTACCGAAAAGGATTACCAGAGTTTGCTTGCATGCCAGAGTGTCGGAGAGATTATGTCGTATCTTAAAAATAATACGCATTACTCCAAGGCTCTGACGGATGTCAGTGAGCGTGAAATTCACAGAGGACGGCTTGAGGCTCTTTTGAGGCAAAACCTTTTCTATGAATTTGACTCTTTGTGCAGATACGATTCGAGCGTAAGCTCGGGTTTGTCATCGTACATTATCTCGACATTAGAGGTTGAGCAGATTATAAGATTCCTTATCCTGCTCAGTTCAAACTCGACTGACAAGTTCATCTATCAATTCCCGGGGTATATTTCAAAGCATACGGAAATAGATGTTAACAAGCTTGCCAACGCAAAAAATTATGAAGAGTTTCTGAACGCCACACAGTCCTCCCAATTCTACGATATTCTCAAGCAATTTTCTCCTGATGAGAAAAATCGACTTCCAATATCGGACATTGAGAACAAGCTGTATAACTTGGTGTTCGGAAAACTGACAAAACTGATTAAAGCTACAACAAAAGGACAGGAAAAGCACGAGCTTATCAACTTTTTCTTTACGATTAACGATTATAATATTTTCTCGAGAATTCTGAGATTGAAAAAGTATTATAAGCTTTCTCCCGATGATATCAAAGCAAACCTCTTGCTTAATTACACAAATCTCAGCGAAAAGACCGTTGACATGATGTGTAAGGCGGAATCTTCGGGTGAGATATTCTCAATTATGCAGAATACGCATAACGGAAGATTGATTGATAAAATCGGATATGTTTATGCAAGCGATATTTCACCGAGAGTAAAATACAGGCTTGCAAGGAAAAATATGCACTTTTCCAACAACCCTTCGGTTGTAATGATTTCATATGTTTTTGTTGCCGAAACAGAGCTGATGAATATTGTCACTCTGATTGAGGGCACAAGATATGAACTTGACAATAAAATTACACAGTCATTGCTCATTAAATGATTATTTGACTGTCAAGAAGAGGTGATTATAATTTGGCTGTTTCAACCATGCAGGCCGTAAGCATTATCGGACTTACAAGGGATATTGATAATGTAATATCGGTACTTGGTGAATCAGGTGTGTTCCATCCCGATGATGTTTCATCTTTCTACAGCAACACAAAGGATTTTACACATCTGCAATCAAAAAACATCTATGCTGAACCTCTTAACACTCTTAAAGCAACATTAAGCCTTACAAAACGCAAGTTTAATCTTGTTGATGTAAGTGACTTTAATCCGACCTTTAAAGAAATTGAGCTGTTTACAAATCAGATAAACAGCGACATTGAAGTTCTTGCAGATGACAGGCTGTTTGTTGAAGAGCAGTTGATGCAGGCAAAGGAAAATCTTGTTGAAACAACACACTTTGTCGGACTTGGGGTTGAAATCGAAAAGGTTTTAACCTTAAAGTATATCAGTTCACGCTTTGGCAGATTGCCTAAGGAAAGCTTTGAAAAGCTTTCAGCCTATAAAGATAATCCTTATGTGGATTTTATTGTCTGTTCCGAGGATAAATCACATTATTGGGGCGTTTATTTTGCTCCGATTGACAAAACCGAGGAAATTGACAGAATCTTTTCAGGATTGTACTTTGAAAAATGTGATGTTCTCGGAGTTAATGACACACCGAGAATTCATCTGAAAAAACTTGAGAGCCTTATTCCCCATCTTGAGGAGAAGCTTAAAGAAGCTCAGAAGCGAGTTGACGATTATGTTGACAAGTATGAGGTTAGAATCTGTAAATATCTTTCTAAACTTGAAGAGCTTAATCTTTATGCCAAAATCCGCACAAAAGCATTGCAATACAGCAAAAGCTTTATCATTGTAGGTTGGGTTCCTACAGAGGATGCTAAGCCTCTCAGACGCAGACTCAAAAAAATTGCCAGCGTCAATGTAGATTTTTCAGACGGCAAGACGGAGATTGCAAAATCGCCGCCTGTCAAACTCAAAAACTGTTTCCTTGCAAAACCGTTTGAATTTTACACAGAGATGTACGGTGTTCCGAAATATAACGAAATTGATCCGTCACTCTTTATCGCTATCACTTATGTCATTATATTCGGCATAATGTTTGCTGACCTCGGTCAGGGCATTTGTGTATCAATTGTCGGTGCGCTTATGTGGAAACTCAGGAAAATGAAAATCGGTAAGATTCTTGTGCCGTGCGGAATTTCTTCTGCGATATTCGGCTGTGTGTTCGGAAGTGTGTTCGGATTTGAGCATGTGCTCGATCCTCTTTACAAGGCACTCTTCGGACTTGATGAAAAACCGATTGAAGTAATGTCATCAGGCTCAATTGTAATGATTCTTCTTGCGGCTGTTGCAATAGGTATTTCGCTTGTTGTGGTTGCTATGGGACTTAATATTTACAGTTCCTTCAAGCAGGGAGATGTGGGAAGAGCCTTGTTCGGATCAAGCGGTTGCGCAGGTCTTGTATTCTACTGTTCAATTATTTTCGGTGTTGCAGGACAGCTTGTGCTCGGTCTGCAGGTATTTTCCCTTGCATACATTCTTTGCCTTATCGTTCTCCCCTATCTGCTCATCTTCTTTGGTGAGCCTCTCGGACTTCTTATCGCCGGTGAAAAAGACTGGCAGCCCGAAAGCTGGGGCGGATATATTCTTGAGCATGCTATCGAGTCAATCGAATTTTTGCTTGAGTATGTTACAAACACGGTAAGCTTTTTAAGAGTCGGTGCATTCGTTCTTGTACACGCAGGTATGATGACGGTTGTTTTCGTACTTGCCCAAACAGCTCCCGCAGTAGCATACTGGCCCGTAGTTGTTTTTGGTAATGTTTTTGTAATGGTTCTTGAGGCGCTTCTTGTTGCAATTCAGGTGTTAAGACTTGAATATTACGAGATGTTCAGCCGTTTCTATTCCGGTGAAGGCAGACCTTACGAACCTGTTAAATTAAATATTGATTGATAATTTTTTGGAGGTATTATTATGTTATTCAATTTAATTATGTTAGCTGTTCCGGTAGTATTCCTTTGTGCGTCTGCAATTCTTGCAGTAAAGGCTTTTGAGCATGGAAAGAACAGAAAGAAAACAGTTCTTACTCAGATTTGCTCATTCGCTGCTGTATTTGCATTCTGCATGGTATGCCCTATCGTAGCAAGTGCTGCTACAGGTGATGCCGCTACAGCTACATCGGGTATGGCTGACGGTCTTGCATATATCGGTGCCGCTCTTGCAACAGGTCTTTCATGTATCGGCGGCGGTATTGCCGTTGGTAACGCTGCTCCTGCCGCTATCGGTGCTACAAGTGAAGATCCTAAGGCATTCGGTAAAGCAATCATCTTCGTTGTACTTGGTGAAGGTATCGCTATTTACGGTATGCTCGTTTCAATTCTTCTTATCTTTGCAAGATAATTTAAGCGATTTAAGTTTCGTTAAGGATTGATTATTATGAAATTTTTTCTTATAAGTGATAATGTCGATACCAAAATGGGTATGAGATTTGCAGGTATTGAAGGCGTAGTTGTTCATCAGGAGGATGAGGTACGCAGTGAGCTTGAAAAGGCTGTGAACAGGGATGATATTGCAGTTATTCTTATTACGGAAACACTTGTTTCGCTCTGTCCCGACCTTATTTATGACCTCAAGCTTAACCGCAAACAGCCGCTTATTGTTGAAATTCCCGACCGTCACGGTAACGGAAGAACCAAGGACAGTATTACAAAATATGTTCAGGACGCAATCGGCGTAAAGCTGTAATTATCACATATCTGAATTTATTCAGGGAGGTTATTTTTAATGGAAAACTCCAAAAACAAAACAGATAACTTTCTGAAAGCCATTAAAAAATATGCTGATGAACAAAGAAGTGCCATGCAGACAGAGGTTGCTCAGCTTAAAGAAGAAAAGCTGAAAGAGGCAACCGAAAAAGGCAGACATGACAGCGAAAAATATATCAAGGACAAACTTGAAGAATCAAGAAACAGACAGACGGGTATTCTTGCAAAGAAAATTCAGGAAGGTCAGAAAAAACTGTTTCTTGAGAGAGCTGAAATGACTGAAAGCGTATTTAAAAAGGCTGAAGAAAAGCTTGTTGAATACACAAAAACATCAGATTACTCAAACAGCCTTGTAAAAAGTGCAAAGGAAGTTGCTAAGCTTTTTGCAGACAACGACTGTGTTGTTTATGTCAACGAAAGAGATATGAAGAACTCAGACAAAATCAAGGCAGTTTTTGCAGGAAGCACCGAGGTTGTTGCCGACAAGTCAATCAAAATCGGCGGAATCAAAGGCTTTTGCAAGGCAATGAATATTGTTGCCGATGAAACTCTTGACAGCAAGCTCTATGCACAGAAAGAATGGTTTATTGAAAATTCCGGACTGAGTGTGCTTTAATCTTGCTGACTGTTAATTTCTTTTGAAAGAGATGGTAATAATATGGAAAACAACAATGTTATATATGGAATAAACGGACCTGTTGTTACCGTAAAAAATACCGACAGCTTTGAGATGATGGAAATGGTTCATGTAGGCAAGCAAAAGCTTGTCGGTGAAATCATCGGTATTACAGACGACATCACAACTATTCAGGTTTATGAGGAAACAACAGGACTTAAACCGGGCGATCCCGTTGAGGGTACCGGTGCTCCTATGAATGTTCTTCTCGGCCCCGGTATTATTGACAACATCTTTGACGGTATCGAAAGACCGCTGAAGGCTATTGAAGAAGAAGCAGGTGCGTTCATTAACCGTGGTTCTTCGGTTTCTGCTCTTGATGACAAGAAGCTGTGGAATGTTACAATGAAGGTTAAAGTCGGTGACAAACTTGAGGGCGGTCAAATTTACGCTACTCTCCCCGAAACTCCTATCATTGAACACAGACTTATGGTTCCGCCTGAGCTTTCGGGTGAAGTTGTAAAGGTTAATCCCAACGGTGAGTACAAGCTCTTTGATACAGTTGTTGTAATCAAGGATGACGAAGGCGTTGAGCACAACCTTACCCTTTGTCAGCAGTGGCCAATCAGAACTTCCCGTCCTGTTAAGGAAAGACTTACATCATCTGTTCCGCTTATCACGGGTCAGAGAGTTATTGATACTCTCTTCCCTATCGCAAAGGGCGGTACAGCAGCTATTCCGGGCGGTTTCGGTACAGGTAAAACAATGACTCAGCACCAGCTTGCAAAGTGGTGCGACGCCGATATCATCATCTATGTCGGTTGCGGTGAGCGTGGTAACGAGATGAGCCAGGTTCTTGAGGAATTCTCAGAGCTTATTGACCCAAAGTCACAGCGTCCTATGACCGACAGAACCGTACTTATCGCCAACACATCAAATATGCCTGTTGCGGCTCGTGAGGCTTCAATATACACAGGTATTACTCTTGGCGAATATTACAGAGATATGGGTTACCATGTTGCCATGATGGCTGACTCAACATCCCGTTGGGCTGAGGCTCTCCGTGAGATTTCAGGCCGACTTGAAGAAATGCCTGCCGAAGAAGGTTTCCCTGCGTACCTTCCTTCAAGACTTGCCGAGTTCTATGAGCGTGGCGGTCGTGCTGAGGTTCTCAGCGGCGGCGAAGGTTCTGTAACACTTATCGGTGCGGTTTCTCCGCAGGGTTCAGACTTCTCTGAGCCTGTAACACAGAACACAAAGCGTTTTACAAGATGTTTCTGGGCTCTTGATAAGGCTCTTGCTTATTCAAGACATTATCCCGCAATTAACTGGATGGACAGCTACAGCGAGTATTTTAACGACCTTGATCCGTGGTTCAGAGAAAATCTCGGTGAGGATTTTATTGAATACAGAAACAGAATAAGCGCACTTTTACAGGAAGAAAGTTCACTTATGGAAATCGTAAAGCTTATCGGTTCGGATGTACTCCCCGATGACCAGAAGCTTGTAATTGAAACAGCAAGAGTAATTCGTGTAGGTTTCTTACAGCAGAACGCTTTCCATGCCGATGATACTTATGTTCCGCTTGAAAAGCAAAAGCTTATGATGAAAACCATTCTTCATCTTCATGCCAAAGCTAAGGATATAGTTGCTCAGAATATTCCGCTTTCCAAGATTCTTAACCTTGGTCTGTTTGATAAGCTTACAAAGATGAAGTATGATATTCCTAACAGCAAGCCTGAAATGTTTGACGATTACATTAAGGAAATTGACGAAAAGCTTGCTGCAATTTCTTAATAAGGAGGGAACGCAATAATGATTATAGATTATGTAGGCGTTAAAGAAATTAACGGCTCTCTTATAGTTATGGACGGTGTTAAGGGCGTTTCCAACGAGGAAATTGTTGACATTCGTCTTGATAACGGTACAATGCGTCAGGGTCGTGTCGTTCAGATTGAGGGCGAAAGAATAGTTGTTCAGGTTTTTGAGGGTACAAGAAGAATCAGCCTTAAAAACACAAGAACAAGACTTACAGGTCATCCTATGGAGATGCCTCTTTCCCCTGAAATTATCGGCCGTGTACTTGACGGTGCGGGTAAACCTATTGACGGACTCGGAGATATTTTCCCTGTTAAAAAGGCTAATATCAACGGTACTCCTATCAACCCTGTTTCCCGTGTTTATCCTAAGAACTACATCAACACTGGTATTTCAACCATTGATACGCTTATGACTCTTATCAGAGGTCAGAAGCTGCCTATCTTCTCCGGCTCAGGTATGAAACATAATGACCTTGCCGTTCAGATTGTAAGACAGGCCAAAATCAGCGGTGCAAACAGCTCTAACTTCGGTGTTGTATTTGCCGCAATGGGTGTTCAAAAAGATGTTGCAGAATACTTTAAGAAGAGCTTTGAAGAAAGCGGCGTACTTTCAAGAGTTGTAATGCTTTTGAACCTTTCAAACGATCCTATCATTGAAAGAACTCTTACACCGAGATGTGCTCTTACAATTGCTGAATATCTTGCATTTGAGCTTGATATGCACATTCTCGTTATTATGACCGATATGACATCTTATGCCGAGGCTCTTCGTGAGTTCTCGTCATCAAAAGGTGAAATTCCGGGCAGAAAGGGTTACCCCGGCTATCTTTATTCTGACCTTGCATCACTTTATGAGCGTGCAGGTATGATTAAAGGTCACAACGGTTCTGTTACACAGATTCCGATTTTGACAATGCCTAACGACGATATTACTCATCCTATCCCCGACCTTACAGGTTACATTACAGAGGGACAGATTGTTCTTGACCGTTCACTTCAAGGACAGGGATTGTATCCGCCTGTTAATGTTCTTCCTTCCCTTTCCCGTCTTATGAAGGACGGTATCGGTGAGGGTTACACAAGAGCCGATCACCAGCCTCTTGCAAACCAGCTTTTCGCTTCTTATGCAAAGGTAATTGACGCAAGATCGCTTGCATCTGTTATCGGTGAAGAGGAGCTTTCTCCTACTGATAAGAAGTACATTGAGTTTGGCAGATTGTTTGAATCAAAGTTCGTTAATCAGGGCTTTAATGAAAACAGAAGTATTGAACAGAGTCTTGACCTTGGTTGGGAATTGCTTTCAACATTGCCGAGAGCAGAACTTGACCGTGTTGACGATGCTTTACTTGATCAGTACTATAAGGGTGACAAATAATCGTTTGAAGAAAGGAGTGTGAGCATTTATGGCAGTACAGACAGTACCTACCAAGGGTAATCTTATGAATACTAAGAAATCCCTTGCACTCGCCAAAAACGGCTATGAACTGTTGGACAGAAAGCGTAACATTCTCATCAGAGAAATGATGACGCTTATCGACCATGCAAATGCAATCCAGCAGAAAATTGATGACGCTTATGCAGAGGCTTACACAGCACTTCAAACGGCAAATGTTACCAACGGCTTTTGTGAAGATATTTCTAACGCTATTCCCTATGAGAACGGCTTGAAGCTTGATTCAAGAAGTGTTATGGGTGTTGAAATTCCGATTCTCACTATTGAGGAACGAGAGGACCATCACTACCTACACTACGGTCTGCGCACAACAAATTCGGCAATTGATAAGGTTTATACAAAATTTACCGAAGTTAAAAACCTTACAGTTGAGCTTGCCGAGATTGAGAACAGCGTTTACCGCCTTGCCGATTCAATCAAGAAAACTCAGAAGAGAGCAAACGCTCTCAAGAACATTATGATTCCCCGTTTTGAGGAAACAGTTAAGTTCATTTCCGACGCACTTGACGAAAAGGATCGTGAGGAATTCAGCCGACTCAAGGTAATCAAAAAGAAAAAGCAAAAAGATGCTGCTTTGAAAAAAGCTAAAGAATTAAGTGCTGAAAGCGCATAAATTATCAGCCCGACCGTAATTTGGTCGGGCTGTTTTAATGTGTCAACATAATAAAACGGATTGGCATTTTTATTGAGCCAATCCGTTTTGTTTTAGATGTTGTGAATAAGCTGTTGTTTCTTTTTTGTTCGGTATTTTATAAATACCGAAACAATACATTCTGCAAAAACAACTACTGCAATCCCTGAAATAAGGTAGGCAAACATACCAAATGATGCCTTTGCCATAACAATTCCAAGTATGTCCGTTCCCTGTTTTATTGGTACGCTTATGCTGTTAATTGATTGATACGCCCAACACCATGCGATAATACCGTTGATAATGTTGGATACAGCAAGCACAGTAATAACAGTACCGTATATTTTCATTTTCTTTATGTTGTGATGAAATATAAATACAAACAAAAGCTGTGCTAACAAGAGAATAAAAAATACAATCGAATTTCTTATAACAGGTATTTGGGTCAGTAAAGACGAAAGTGCCGAAAAAATAAAAAGAACAGTTAAAAATATTTCACTTATTTTCATATTCCACTTCACTTTCTGTCAAGTTTTCTTCTGTGCATTTTCTCTTTTGTCTTTGTACCCTTTACTTTGAAGATAATCAGGTATCCTGCAAGAAGCGCAAGGAATGTTGTCTGAGTATAGAACAAGGCGTAATCTCCGCTTGAAAAGCCCTTGCCGTGCTTTACGGGCTTGTCCTCGGGCTTTTCTGTGGGAATAGGCTCAATGCCGTCATAATTGCCCGAAATCACCGCCTCATCGGGCGAAGACGCCGCAGATACACTTACACAAAAGGCTGATGAAAAAGTCATCAGAACAGCCATTAACAAGGTGATTATAAATTTAGTCTTTTTCATGATATTTCCCTTTGTAAAAATTAAGATTTAAAATAACTACAGTTAATTGTATCACAAGAGAAATATATATGCAACTGCTCTTTATTCTTCTGTCCAAACCTCTTTTGCCATATTGAAAGCTGCCCAAGCTTTTGACCATCCTGCATAGAATGCGGAATGAGTGATGATTTCTGCAATTTCTTCCTTTGTAATGCCGTTGTTTTTGGCTGACATAAGATGATACTTAAAAGAAGAATCTACAAGTCCCTGTGACATAAGTGCAACAACTGTAACAAGTGAACGGTCACGAAGTGAAAGTTTGTCTTCCCTACTCCACACTTCACCGAAAAGCACATCGTCATTAATTTCTGCAAATTTCGGTGCAAACTCACCGAGTTTATCTCTTCCTGCTGTCTGTTTTACCATTGATATTAACTCCTAAAATTCGTTTAAATAGTTATTTTTAAATTATTTAAATCAAAGCGACTGCATCTTCTGCAATCTGTTCGGGTGTGAGGCGGTTTTCTTTGAGGACATCGGCAGGATTATATCTGTCAAGGAATTCCTTTTTAAGACCGAAATTGATAACCTTTACATCTGACGGACCGTAGAAACGGGCAATCTTCTCACCAAAACCACCGTCAAGCACTCCGTCTTCAAGTGTCACAACAACATCATGGTCTTTCTTGAGGCTTTCAAGAAGTTCTGTGTCAACGCCTGTAATGTAGTAAGGATTGATAAGAGTAGGCGCTGTGCCTGTTTTTTCTTCAATAAGCTTTGCAGCCTGTTCGCCCATTCCATAGAATGAACCGAGTGCGATTACGGCAATCTTACCGCCCTGCTGGGCAACTTCATATTTATTAAGTTCTGCAAAATTCTTTGTGCAAGGCTTGCCTGTTGAAACAAGTTCTGTAACGGGAACACGAATTGCAACAGGGTAATCTGTCTGCTCAATACTCCAGTCGAGGACTGCAAGGTAATCTTCCTTAGTTGTCGGAGCTATATAAACAAGGTTAGGAATGTTTGAAATCATGGGAATATCAAAAATTCCGAGGTGTGTAACATCTGTCATACCGTTTACCGACGCAGTCTGAACAAGGATTGTTGCAGGGTTTGAGTCAATGCACAAGTCCTGTGAAAGCTGATCGTAGGTTCTCTGGATAAATGAGCTGTAAACATTGAATACGGGCTTGCCGCCGTTCTTTGCGATAGCAGATGCCATTGCAACAGCTGTCTGTTCTGCGATGCCTACATCAAGGAACTGTCTGCCGAATGCCTTTCTCTCATCAGGAGTAAAGCCGTAAAGTGCGGGAGTGCCGGCTGTAATCGCCACAACTGACTTGTCAGACTTCATCTTATTTCTAAGATAATCTGTTGTGATTGAGCTGTAGTCCTCCTCATCAGGGAAATTAACAGTAGTTTTGCCTGTTTCAATATCAAACGGCATACACCAATGCCAGCTTTCTTTGTCAGTTTCAGCAGGCTTATAACCTTTACCTTTAAGAGTGTTAATATGAACAACAACAGGATGATCAATGTCTTTTACAGACTTAAAAGCCTTGATAAGCTCTTCAATATTGTTGCCGTCCTTGACATATACATAATCAAGCCCCATTGACTTAAAAAGGTTACATTCAGCCTTGCCGTCTGTGACACGAAGAAGTTTGAGATTTTTATAAAGTCCGCCGTGATTTTCTGCAATAGACATTTGGTTATCATTTGCTATAATAATCAGGTTTGAATCCATTTCACCGGCAACATTAAAACCTTCAAGAGCCTCACCGCCGCTGATTGAGCCGTCACCGATGAGTGCAATAACATTACCATTGCCGTTTGTTACATCTCTGCCTCTTGCAAGTCCGCAGGCAAGGCTGACAGAGGTTGATGTATGACCGACAGTAAAAATATCGTGTTCGCTCTCTATGGGGCTTGTATATCCTGTTACATCATCGTAATGCTCCTGTGCAATATATGCCTCTTTTCTGCCTGTGAGGATTTTATGCGGATATGACTGGTGTGAAACATCAAACACAAACTTGTCCTGTGGTGAATCAAATACATAATGAAGGGCAATTGTTGCCTCTACAATACCGAAATTCGGGCCGAAGTGACCGCCGTGAACACTTGCACGGTGAAGTAAAGCGTCACGCATCTCCGATGCAAGAGCGTTAAGTTCATCAATACTGAGTTTCTTAACATCCTGCGGTCCGTTTATTTTTTCAATATACATCGTAATCAGAGCTCCTTATCATATAAATTTTAAATATAAATCAGAGATATCTCTCTTTAGCTATATTATATAACCTCAAGCTAACTTTAGGTCAAGAGTATTTTTAAAAAATTTATCTTTTGCATTCTTTTTTATGTATATCGTTACAACGCAATAGCATAACCCTCGACAGGTAACTATAATTGAAACAGGCACTTACATAATTGCAAGTGCCTGTTTCATGGCTGAGCCGGCGGGATTCGAACCCACGGGTGACGGAGTCAAAGTCCGTTGCCTTACCGCTTGGCGACGGCTCAGTATATTCTGCTTTTATTGATTATTAAAAAAACAAGCCGCCAAAGAATTTCTTCAGCGGCTGTTGGTGACCCATCGGAGATTCGAACTCCGGACACCTTGATTAAAAGTCAAGTGCTCTGCCAACTGAGCTAATGAGTCAAATGGGGTGGAATGCCGGATTCGAACCGGCGGTCTCCAGTGCCACAAACTGGCGCGTTAACCAACTACGCTAATCCCACCATAAGTGGCGCGCCAAAAGGGACTCGAACCCCTGACCTACTGCTTAGAAGGCAGTTGCTCTATCCAGCTGAGCTATTGGCGCATCAGTTGCTGACCTCAGTCAGCCTTTATATTATACCCATATACGGCATATTTGTCAACACTTTTTTGAATTTTTTTCATATTTAATTTTTAAAAAGTTTTTTTCGGACAAAATCCGCCAAATTACGGCTTTCCGTATTTCTGAGCAAGTGCAAGATTCCTGTAATCGGGTTCAGACGAAACCTCTCTTATAAGCTTTACAAACTTAGGAAGTTGATACCGCTGATCTTCACTAAGCAATTCAATTTCTATTGTTGCCCTGTCATTCCAGAACGGATAAACATCAAGTTCGCAGTAGGTGCTGTTGTCAACAATGCAATATCTGTCTTTACTGATGACGCCTGTAACATACTGCCTTTGAGCAAGGTACGAGTCGTATTGTTCTTTTGAAATATAATTTTCAATTTCAATCCGCTTAATATCCGATATTTTGATTTTTACAGTTTTGATATATACAGCCTTGTCACCCTCTCCCCTTTTGCGGATTCTGAAATATCCTTCCTCGGGAGTAGTGAGGTATGCCTGTGTAATAGGAATTCTGCGACAGGTTTTTATGCTGTTCAAAAATTCAATATCAGGATATTCAATCAAAAATTTTCTTTCAATTTCAAGTGGTTTCGGAATTCCGAGAAATGCGACAACCTCCTTTAAAAGTCTTTTCAGCTTAGTATCAAAGTCGGTCGAATTATCAATAATTCTCAGATGCGGTGTGCCTGTCCACACAGCCATAACATCTGTGTCCACTTCTCTTGCTTTTTCAAGACTTTCTTCTCTGCGGAAAATATTGGTTTCTTTTCCGTAATACTCTTCTGCACCGTCTGCGGAAGTCACAAGATGAAATACTGCGTCATAAGAGCTTCGTATTACATCTTCATTCAAATTGTGGATACCTGCATACTTTGCAAACTCATCTTCCGTAACATATGCTCTGCTGTCAAGCAATCCTCTGTCAAAAAGCAAAACTGCCTTTTCGCAATCCATATTTTTGGCAATTTGCGTTTTTTCATTCTCCTCAGCAAGCTGAATTTCAAACAGTTCTCTGTGAAATTCATAAGAGCCGACATTTTCGGGGGTTTTGCCCTCACTAAACAATCTGCTTGCAACCTCACCGATTGTAATTGTAGGAATATTAAGCTTTTTAAGCTCTTCGCTGATATATTTTAATGCGGAAGTCTTGCCACCGCAAGGTCCTCCCGTCAATACTATTTTTACAACTTCAGCCATAAAATCACCCATGTAACTTATTAAATTAAGTATATATCCCAACAGCAATTTTTTTATTCTGTAGAAGAACATTGTTGTTCGTTTTTACCCTTTAAAAGATAATATCGGCAAAATGAAAGTTTCTTATGCAGTAAAATTCATATTATACATTAAAAAGCGTATAAATTATCATAAAAACGGTGAAATATGCCGTTATAACATTGACAAGTAGCGTGTTAAAGTGCTAAAATATGTGTATAACCAATGAGGTTTTTTCTTATATTGAAAGGAAGTATTTATGATGGAAAAGCAGAATATTGACTGGGCAAACATTGGCTTCGGTTATATGCCCATCGGTGAAAGATTTGTAGCTAATTATAAAGACGGTAAGTGGGACAACGGCAGTATGACAGCCGACACCACAATTACTATCAGCGAATGTGCAGGCGTTTTGCAGTATGCTCAGACTTGCTTTGAGGGTATGAAAGCGTACACTACCTGTGACGGCAGAATTGTTGTGTTCAGACCTGACCTTAACGGACAGAGAATGGAGGACAGCTGTAAGCGTCTTGAGATGCCTGTATTTCCAAAAGAAAAGTTTGTTGAGGCTGTTTGCAATGTTGTTAAGGCAAATGCCGATTATGTTCCTCCGTACGGCACAGGCGCAACACTTTATATTCGCCCGTATATGTTCGGCAGCGGTCCTGTAATCGGTGTTAAGCCGTCGGCAGAATATCAGTTCAGAGTATTTACCACTCCTGTAGGTCCTTACTTCAAGGGCGGTGCAAAGCCTATTACAATTAAGGTTTCAGACTTTGACAGAGCTGCTCCTCACGGCACAGGTCACATCAAGGCAGGACTTAACTATGCAATGAGCCTTCACGCTATTGTTACTGCTCATGCAGAAGGTTTTGACGAAAATATGTATCTTGACGCCGCTACAAGAACTAAGGTTGAAGAAACAGGCGGTGCTAACTTTATTTTTGTAACAAAGGACAACAAGGTTGTTACTCCAAAGTCTAACAGCATTCTCCCCTCAATTACCCGCCGCTCACTTATGTATGTTGCTGAGCATTATCTTGGTCTTGAGGTTGAAGAAAGAGAAGTTTACTTTGATGAAGTTAAGGACTTTGCAGAATGCGGTCTTTGCGGTACAGCTGCCGTAATCTCACCTGTCGGCAAAATTAACGACCACGGCAAGGAAATTTGTTTCCCGAGCGGTATGGATGAAATGGGTCCGATTACAAAGAAGCTTTACGATACACTTACAGGTATTCAGATGGGCAGAATCGAAGCTCCCGAAGGCTGGATTAAGGAAATCAAGTAATCAATTTTATACATATAACAAGACGGTCTGCGAGAACAGACCGTCTTTTATTTGCAGTTTTTAATTATATTGTTGTAGGCAACATCCACGGCAGAATCATCTGTATTGCAATGCAGTACATAAAATTTTGTATGCCGAATAAGATTATCGAGATTTGAGAGCAAAGACATTCCGTCTGACTTATTCACAAATTTGACTGTTGATTTGTAAAGCCTTTGTACAATCTCATTTGTGTCGGGAATTGTAACAAAATTATCGACTGAGCGTTCTATGAATATTATAGCACCTATGGGAACGGTTTCGTTGTTAGCAATTCCGCTTCCGCCGTCAAACGGAGTTCCGCAGCATAGCGGGACTTCGTTTTTAATTTTTACAACAGGCTTATCGTCATTGAGAATATGAGCTTTTGAGCCGAATCTTTTCAACCACATCTTTGTATGAGTGGATTTGCCGACACCTGAATCGGCGGAAAACAAATACGCTTTTCCGTCAAAAACGAGTGCCGAGGAATGCACAAGCATAGCGCCACGGTGAATTATTTTGCGGTTAAAAATTGACGCCGTTGCAAATTCTTCGGCTTCATCAATGGTTGAACCTTCAACCATACGGCTCAACAGGGAATTTAAGTATGAGTCTGACGGTATTGCGGAAAAATCTGCACTTCTCTCCCCTTCATACAAAAACGGTTCGCACAATTTTTTTAAGTAATCAAATTTTGGTTCAATTTCAACGATAAAATCAGCAATTAAATATTTTGGCAAAGCGTCCTCCGAAATAAAACAGACTCACAAAAAGTGAGCCTGTTTTTTTATTGGTTAGTTTAAATGAACGATAAACTTCTGAATTTCCGTTGCGTCAATTACTGTGATGTCACCGTCGTTGTTATAATCGGCAAGATGTTTTTGTTCTGCCGAAAGTTCAACAATACCGACAACATACTTCTGGATAAGAGTTGCATCTAAAATATCAATCCTGCCATCCATATTAACATCACCGACATCATAAGCAGAAATGCCCTCAAACGGAATATTGTTAGCCTTTGCATATTCCTCGGCATAAGAACCGTAACTGCCCTTGATTGTTACATTCGGAGAGGTTCTGAAAGCGTTAGAAGCAATAGAAGTCACGGATGTAGGAATAAACACCTCTGACAGTGATGCACATTCAGCAAAAGCACTCTTACCAATCGCACTTGTACCGGCAGGTAAATATACCTTGTCTAAAGAAGTACAATTGTAGAACATCTGATCGGTAATTTTACTCGGCACACAGTTAAAGGTAACAGATTTCAAACTTGTGCAATTCTGAAACACGGCAGCACCAAAATCTCTCACCCAGATAGGAATTGAAATTGATTCAAGCGAAGTACAACCGTAAAAAGAATCAGTACCGATTCTTCTAAGATATCTTGCTTCGTTAAGACTGATCGATGTTATTGCGGTCTTTCCCACAAAGGCAAAATCAGAAATTTCCGATACAGACCAGCTTTGAAGCTTAAGCGGAAGAACAATATCGGTCTTATCACCTTTATATCCGGTTACGTTCGCATTACCGTCAGAAACAGAATATACAAAGCCGTCGGTTTCATATGAAGCCGCAGAAATTTGAAATGTAGAAATAATAATAAAAAATACAGATAATAACAATCCGGAAAAGCGTTTTAGGGATTTTAAACAATATGTATTTTTCATATCATTACCCCCAATCGTCACCATCACTCTTAGTAGCCTCAGGAGTATCATCAAGACTACCGGTCAAAATTATATCCTCGAATTTAAATTTTACTAATTCAAATTCAGGAGAAGAATACTCTTTTTTCATAAATAACTCCTTCCTAAATTTTATGTGTGCAACAGTATTGTCTGTTGCACACAATAAATTTAAAATTAAACTGTTGCGTTCGCAATATCATAGAGTGTAAAGTAGATAGGATCACCAAGTTCAACAACAGTTTCATTTGATTCATTAACATACTTAATATAAGTGTAAACTCTATAAACACAATTTGCATTAGCTTCGGTATTATTGAAACGAGCAAAATACTGAAGTCTGTTCTTATTATTAAGTCTGTTATTATTGATTTGTTTTGTGAGCGACTCAATACTTGATTCACCAGTCAAAATTTTACTTTTAGCATCTTCAGCTGCCATGGAAAGGTCAGCAGTGTACTTATCAGCGTAGTACTTCATATCAGTATTGTAACCTACACCAATGGAATCTTTTTCTAACTCTAACTTCTGCATCACAATACCAGTCTGAACCTTACTGCTGTTAGGATCAAATACATTGAGCTGTTTGCCATTATAGAAGAAGTTAAGTACAAAGTCAGCGTAAAGCTTGTCTTCACCGTTACCCTTAATGAAATCTTCAGTTTTATCAAGTGTAGTCATACTATCAGCGTCAAATCCGTTGAAGCTGTCAGCATTACCAGCTGTCCACTGATTTCTTGTTACTTCCATAAACTGAGTTGAAGTAGAAACTTCCTTAACAGATGCAACTGGAGTTGAGCTTTCTCCATAAACAGGAACTATCCAATAGTTGTCATATGATACATAGCTGAATCCACCGTCGATGTTGTATGCTTTAATGACAAGATTATTACATCCCGGATCGGAGTAGATTGCCCAATACATAAACTGAAGTGTTTTACCTTTATCTGTATATGTTTTCGGAGCAGTGATATCATAAGTATAAGTTCCGTCAGAATTTTTTGTATAGAACACTGAATTATAAGGTAATTCAGATGAACCATTTTTTGTGAAAAGTTCAAAATTACCGTTTTCGTTATTAGAAGAAGTAGGTTCATTAGTATCCTTATCACGGAAAACATTAAGGTGGATTGTTCTGTCTGACTGAGTTGAATTAACAACAGCTGATGCTATTGACTTACTATCTGATGAATCGAAAGCGGTATTGCTATCAGGAGTCTCATTCCAAGTAAGATTCTTTGTAAAGTTTGACTCATACGGTGCAAGAGAAAGGATAAAGCTATTTGTAAGAGTTACCTTTACAGAATGTGATTCCACACCTTCAACATTAGTAGCATTCTCATCAAATGTGTATGATGAAGTGTTTTCGGGATCAACATAACCTGCCTTGTTGTAATACTTTTGATTACCCATTCTGTCAGTATAAGAGAACTGAACCTTATACGGTACTTTAATAGAAGTAATGTCAGAATAGAAATTATAATATACTGTTCCCGCATCAGCAGCAGTAAGAGTGCTTGCATACTTATTATAGTATTCATTAAACGAGAACGTATATTCTGATGTAGTTACAAGACCTTCTGTTCTGTCTCCGCTAACATTTGTTGTAAAACCAGTAGTAGGATTAAAAGCAGTTATATCTGTTGTGTTTTCAGCAGAATAGTAACCATTGAAATTATAAAGGTTCTTTGTTGTTGTGTAAAGAGTAACAGTTACAGTAAGACCTGTTTGCGCTGCTAATTCAGCAATCTTAGTCTTATCGATTGAAGCTGTGCCGGCAATCCTGCCTGAATCATAAAGAGATTTACCCTCGTTGTTTTTAACAACAACCTGAATTTCGGGAGTGGCTTTACCTCCGCCTGCATTTGTTCCGTTGTACAATGAATGGTGGAAGGTCATTGAACCGCCCGGGGTTTTGATATAACGAGCAACAAGCGTTACATCTGAATTTCGTGTAACTGCACCTGTCAAACTACTCATATCTGAAGGATTGATTGCCTTGTAATCACCATCAATAAGACGGTACCAACCAACAAATGTGTATGCTGCAGTTGAAGTTGCATTAACTTCAAACTTATAATCCTGAGTATTATCAGCAAAAGTTTCAAGTTTTCTTACTCTATCCGCTGGATCGGTAAAGTATGCACTTGCTCCTGTTGTCGTACCGACAATTGATGAAGCATCTTCATCAGCAAATGTATCTTCATGGAAACCGCCTACTTTGTAGTCATCAAGAGTATTTGCATACTGAATCTTGATTTCACCGGTGATTTTCTGTTTACTCTGAGAATAGTACCAACGACCGTCAAGACGATTGCCATAATCGTCACCGCCTTTGATAGCTGCCTCAAAGTTAATCTGAGCATAAACACCTTTATAATCATTATATAAGGTTTTAAATGTTGCCCAATAAGAATCTCTATCTGTCTTGCCGGGGAGGAAGTCAGTAGGAGTTGATTCAGAACCAATGGCAGTTTCCATTTGCTCATCGGACTTGCCAAGGGCATACAAGAGAGCTGATGAAGGAATAGTAGCCACTCTATCGCCAGCCTTGTTATAAATGCTCCAAGCAGTTGCATATTTACCGATGTAGTTATTCTGGTAACCGTCCGAAATAATTGACAGGTAATTATCCTTACTGGTTACACTCTGAGTGTCCTTATAGTCAAGCTTCTCTGTACCAATTTTATTGCCAAAAATATCTGTCGGATAATTCTGGTAGTCAAGGAATACTTCCCAACCGGCAGCATCAGCTTTAGAAGCAGCAAATGTATCAGCCGGTTCATTATCGAATTCATTATACTTAAAACGATAAATAATGTTATCAGCAGCAGCACCGCTCTCAGCTATCTTAACAAAATCATCGTAGTCGTATGTCTGTGCATTATCACTTTTTTGATTTTTACCGTTATAATCTCTATGAACATCGTCCCAAACATAGTTATTAAGCGTCATACCTGTAATTTTTTCTGTGGTATCACCATTGACTATAAATTTAGGAATCTGAGTAAAGATAGAACCGTTGTAGTCAACCATTGGTTGTCCGGGGTAATAGCCTAATGCTTCTAATGTTGTAGTACCACTACCATAATATACATAACATGAAGGAGTATTGCCCCAAATTTGTTTTGCAGAATCGTAGTTCTCGATGTAGAAATATACGCAGTTATCATCATTTTTGAGGAAATACACAGGAGTGATTTCAAGCTTTGAACCATAAATCTCTTGATTTACTTCAAAAGTATAAGTATATACATCACTACTATGATTTTTACCTTCAGTCTGTGAAAGAACTCCACCAAAGATACCGTTTACGCTGAATCCCTTAACATAGTAATCACTGCCATTGTGACCTGCAAAGGTTGCGTCAGGGTTAATTGTGGTTGTAACGGTTACTGTTGAGCCATAAGGAACTTTCTTAGCAGTAACAGCACGATTTTTACCATCAATCTTGTATGAATCAGATGCAGTAATTATTTTATCATCAGGAGTTGTTATTGAAAGAGTTGTATCACCTAAAACAGCGGTAGTTTTTTTATCACCAGTATTAGTAAAGCCCGCACGAATTGTACCGTCTTTACCTGTAATATTTACGGTTGTATCAGAAGCACTATCTTTGGTAGCTTTTACCGTATATGTTTTAGCAGTCGGGTCGTAGATGATTTTTATATCTCCGATATATTCAGAATTTTCACCTACAATGCTCATTTTACCGAATAAATATTTAACCGATCCCACATAATAGTCCGGTTTTTTAGCGTCGACAAGTCCTAAGCCTTCAGGATTATCTGAATTTACAGCTTCGAGACCTGTATTTGGCTCCATATTAACATAGGAATCATCCTTTGAAAAAGCAAAATACAGTTCTTTATAATGTTTTTCATTAAGAGTTACTATATATTTTCCGTCTTTTTCATAAACATTGTACTTTCCGTATTCCGGATTATTATATCCCTGCTGTCCTTCCCAATTTCTTGGGTCGTTCTTGCTACCATACAAAAAGTACATATCATTCACGATTGTACCTGAATCTTCTACTTTAAAGTTAGCGACTACGGTTGTGTTGCTGTTGACTGTAATTGTATACGGATTAGCTGTTGAAGAAGCTGATACACCGTTTACAATCCAACCGGAAAGAGCGTAGCCATCCTTTGGTTTTGCAGTGAATGTTACTGTATCGCCCTCGGTTACTGTTGCAGGGGAAGTGAGTGGAGTTGTTCCGTTCGTTGCAGAAATAGTACCGTATGTTTCGTCGCTTGAACTGAATGTTACTGTGTATGTTTCTGCGGTATGGAATTTTACATATACATTGGTATCTGCATTTACTGTTACCGTATAAGTCTTATTAGTTCCTGCAGATTCAATTTTTTTAGTACATTCAGCATCGTTGTACCAACCCTCTACTGCGTAGCCTTTGTTTGGGTTTGCTGTAAAGGTTACCTTTGTGCCACTATTTACAGTAGAACCTGAGCTAGATACGCCTGTGGCACTAAGAGTACCATTGACACCATTCACACCATAAGTTACAGTGTATTTTGTTGGGGCTATTGTAGAAACATCATAATTATTACCGCCCTTAACAGTAACCCAAAGATCACTATTGTATTGACCATCATATTTTTTTTCAGTACCATTATTAAAAATAATAAGGTTCCAGTTACTAATAGTGTTTATGAATGGATAATCATGCCATTCATGGTCATTAATAGTAAAAGTTTCCTTAGAATCCCAGTTATTATAGCCATATGCATTAGTATTATTTGGAGCTCCATATGCCCAAAGTGAAAAGCTATATGAACTAACATTGTCCGCAAGCTTAACATGGATAGCATACTTATCAGACGAATCAGAAGTAGCAGTAACCTTTACTGTATTCGTAACTGAACTATAATTCGCAGCAGAAGCGGTAACTTTAAATGTATAATCATCTGCTGTAGCAGGGGTGAATTTATAGGTGTTTCCATTAGGAGTACCTGTTACTGTTGCACCGCTTGTTTGCTCAAATTTATAAGTTACATCGGTATCATTTAAACCGGTTGCTCTATCATTTAAAGAAGCAGTAAGTGTAACTTCTGTACCTACTTGAACCGGTGAGGAACTTGCTGTAAGTGATACGCTTTGTGCTACAGGGGTCAGCGAAGATTCAGAGCCAGCTGTATAATACAACCGCATATCGTTATTAGTAGTATCAAGCCAAATAGTTACTTTGTCATTAGATGGATCAGAAGGATCACTAAATTTTATAAGTCTTTTTTCCGGCGTGTCATCATTAGTAACAAGCGTTAAATAATTTTGACTATTCTTATTATTTTGAAAACTGTGACCTGCTTTATCGTCAGAAGTCAAATATTTACCATTACTAGAACGGATATAGAAGTACCTGTCATAATTACCATATATGCCTTCAGGTATCTGTCCGGAAAGTGAAGCAACCGTTTCTTCTGTATCATAATAATAAAGACCTTTCTGTTCAGATGACTCGGTAAACTTATATTCAGTGGTATCCGCATTCCATTTGGTTTTAAATCTACCTGCAATGTAGTAGTCGGTAGATGTCGAACCACCGCCTGAACCGCCTGAATAGATTGTCCAAGTTCCTTTCATATCTCCATTATTAAGTGACCAACAGTTCTTATCGCCCTTATCAGCTATTGTTGTATCAGCACTTGAGTAAATATTACTGCTGTCCCAATTTTGCTCAGAGTTAAAAGCCTTACCATTAACCCTTGTAAATACAGCTTGATTCCATTCTCCATTCGGAACTGTACCGGAATATACTTTGCTGTTTTCAATTTGGCTAAGTTTCGACCAACTAAAACTATCAGTACCTTTTTCATAAAATTTTATGTAAAACTCAGCATTATCCGCAGTAGCATCATAATTTGCATCTGAAATATCCAAATATAAAGTATCTCCAACTGTAAAATAATCAGCCGCATTAACACTTATAGTACCGATAAGCATTGTTGACAGGAGCATCATTACCGCAAGGATGACGGAAACAGTGCTTCTGCCTAAATGAGAAATTTTTGTATTCATAATTATTACCTCCATAACCGAATATTTTGGTTTTGGTTAGGTTCGGGTTTGACCTTTACCGCCTGACCAACGGTGAAACATAATCGGCAAAGCCACGGGATTTTGTTGCTAATTTACAAAAAGTGCCGTGTCTTTAGCTAAAAAATGTGTTCTTGAGCTTGTTTCAGTCAAAATGTGAACACTAACCCATATTCTTTATAGTAGATTATACCATTTTAGATTGATTTTTTCAATTAGGTTGCAATAATTTTATTGTGTTTGTTTAATGTGATAGTTTTGCGTTTATTTTTACATTCAGTTTTGCCGTTTTGACAAGATATTTTTATGTTATGCACAAGTTATGGTGCGTTTTTTGTAGAATTCGTCTATATATCGGTGTTTTTAATTATTCCGATTAAGAAATTGTTATGCCGTGTGTTACAAATTTGATAATGTTATTTTGCTGAAAGTTCAATATTTGAATGTTGTACAGTAACATTATAAAATCAGTCTGACGGAAAATTTTCCGCCTTTGCGTGACGGCAGTCCAACGGACACAGCTACGGATAACCGTGCATAGTTTCATATACAAATAAAAATGCCCGACTGCGGTGTCGGGCATTTTGTTTGAGATTATATGATTTTTGATTATTTATCCTTACTTAAAAGCATACGGTCGTTTTCAAGCTTTGAACCGCTTGCTTTTTCAAACATCTCGAGGAGGTGTTCAACCGTAAGATTTTTCTTTTCTTCGCCTGAGATATCGAGGATAATTTTGCCGTCACTCATCATAATAAGACGGTTGCCGTGAGTAATTGCGTCATGCATATTATGAGTTACCATAAGTGCCGTAAGGTTGTTTTCGGCAATGATTTTGTCGGAAAGCTCAAGCACCTTTGCGGCTGTTTTCGGGTCAAGGGCTGCTGTATGCTCGTCAAGCAGGAGAAGCTTTGGCTTTTTGATTGTTGCCATAAGGAGTGTTATTGCCTGACGCTGACCGCCAGAAAGCAGACCGACTTTGCTTGTCATACGGTCTTCCAGCCCAAGATCCAGGGCTTTTAACTGTTCTTTATAAAATACCTGCTCATCTTTTCCGATTGCCCATTTCAATCCACGCTTTTTACCGCGGCGGTATGCAAGTGCCAGATTTTCCTGGATCTCCATGCCTGCGGCCGTTCCCCGCATGGGATCCTGGAACACGCGGCCGATGAATGCCGCGCGCTTGTGCTCGGGCAGGTTCGTGACGTCGGAGCCGTCGATGATGACCTTGCCGGAGTCGACAAAGAACGTGCCGGCGGTGGCGTTGAGCATCGTGGACTTGCCCGCGCCGTTGCCGCCGATGACGGTGACGAAGTCGCCGTCGTTCAGCGTCAGACTCAGGCCGTTCAGCGCGGTCTTGGCGTTGATGGTGCCGGGGTTAAAGGTCTTATAAAGTTCCTTGAGTTCAAGCATGGCCGTTGCCTCCGTTCTTTGCGCTCTGGGGCTGCACCTTGCGGCGGAACATCTTGCTCTTCCAGTAGGGGATGGCGAGGAAGACCGCCACAATCAGCGCCGTGATGAGCTTTAAGTCGTTGGTGTTCAGACCGAGCTGCAGCACGATCTGGAGCACGATGTAGTAGATGATCGCGCCGATGGAAACGGCCAGCAGCGTGAGGCCGAAGTTCGTGAAGATCTTGCCGAAGATGACCTCGCCGATGATGACGGCGGCAAGGCCGATGACGATGGCGCCGCGGCCCATGTTGATGTCGCTCGAGCCCTGATACTGCGCCAGCAGCGCGCCGGAGAGGGCGACAAGACCGTTCGAGACCATCAGGCCAAGCACGATATTCGAGTTCGTGTTGATGCCCTGTGCGCGCGCCATGTGGGGGTTTGCGCCGGTCGCGCGCAGCGAGCTGCCCTTCTCCGTGCCGAAGAACCAGTACAGGATGGCGATGACCGCGGCTGTGAAGAGAAGCAGCAGCGGCAGGGGATTGTTCATCGAGAGTTCGCGCACATAGCGCTGCGAAAGCAGCAGCGGATATTTATCAACGCTGAGTGCCTGGTTTGCCTTGCTGTCCATGATGCGCAGATTGATCGAATACAGCGCAAGCTGCGTCAGGATACCGGCGAGGATGGCCGGAATACCGCAGCGCGTGTGGAAAAGACCGGTGACGAGGCCTGCCAGCATACCGGCGAGCATCGCGCACAGCAGGGCGATCCAGGGATTGAAGCCGCCGCGGATCAGCATGACGCAGACAGCGCCGCCGGTTGCCAGCGAGCCGTCGACGGTCAGGTCCGCCACGTCCAGAATGCGGAAGGTGATGTAAACGCCGATGGCCATAATGCCCCAGGCGAGACCCTGTGCGGCAGCGCCGGGCAGGGCGTTCATCAGCGACGAAAGAAAACTCATGGGTTCTCTCCTCCTATCTCTTGTTGAGGCAGGAACGGGCTAAGCCCGTCCCTGCCTGCGGGGGGATGTGATCAGATTACTCTTCGATGGCAGTGTAGCCCTCGAGAGGCTCGATGCCGAGCGTCTCGCACATGGAGGCGTTGTACTTCGGGGTGGCCTCGGTGAACTCGATGGGCATCTCGGAGATGTCGGCCTCGCCGGTCAGGATCTTGGCGGCCATCTTACCGGTGGTCACGCCGAGGTCATAGTAGCTGATGGAGAGGGTCGCGACGCCGCAGCCCTTGCAGATGCCCTCTTCGCCGCAGATGGCAGGCACGCCCGCGGGAACGAGAACGTTTGCGATGGCCTCGGTGTTGGAAGCGGCGGTGTTATCGGTGGGGACGTAGACAACGTCGGAGTAGTCGGCAGCGGACTGCGTGACGGAAGCGACGTCGTTGGTGTCGGTAAAGGCAAATTCCTTCGTTTCAATGCCCTTATCGGAGAGGCACCTGGCGACCTCTCCAATCTGGTAGCGGGAGTTGGGCTCGGCGGAGCAGAACAGCAGGCCGACCTTCGTGGCATCGGGGAACCATTCGGTGATCATGTTGGCCTGAGCCTCGAGGTCAGCGAGGTCGGAGGTGCCGGAGATGTTGCCGCCGACAGTGCCGTTGAAGTCGTCAATATCAAGAGCAACGCCGTAAGCGGTGATGGAAGTGCCGAGGATGGGAATGTCGCTCGTGGCGGCAGCGGCGGCGGTCAGCGCGCCGGTGGCGTTCGCCATGATGAGGTCAACGCCGGAGGAAACGAAGCCGTTGGCGATGGTGGCGCAGGTTGCGGAATCATTCTGGGCGTTCTGGAAGTCGAAGGTGACATTCTCGCCGAACTGTGCGGTCAGGGCATCCTCAAAGCCCTGGGTGGCAGCGTCCAGAGCGGCGTGCTCCACCAGCTGGCAGATGCCAACGGTATACTTCTGGCCGTCAGCCGCTGCGGAAGAA
>OHUF01000292.1_pt1 | contig 28472 bp, 26 predicted proteins | sample 1579131 | NCBI WGS metagenome assembly OHUF01 (sample SAMEA3879553, study PRJEB24766) | human gut metagenome | biome: human-associated habitat; feature: feces | place: USA | collected 1985/1987 | reverse complement strand
GTTCTCCTTCCCGGTACCAGCCTTTGTTTTCGTTGATGTATGACAAGTCCCGTCCGTCAATCAAGGCTCCTTCTTGTGGCTCTCTGATGATATGTTCTGTCTGTTCGGTAGAGTGCGGTGCAAGGCTGTTATCGGATTCCAATCAAACTGTGTCATATCAGCCTGTGACATACTCACGGCCGGATTGTTATAGGCGTTACGTTCCCGGAACTCGATTTCCTTGTCCGTTACGGCTTCCTGCATCCTTGTGGTATAGAGCAACGCATACTGGGTACGATAGCGTTCCGTGACAATGGTGACGACGGCCAGTACCTCACCGTCCTCGTGTCCTGTCTCCTTTGGTTTCAGACGGATTGTGTTGTTTATCGGTTGGTCACCGACCACTTTGTCCGTGGAAATATCCACGAAGCGTATAGGTTCGGAAGCGGTAATGACCGTGGTCACTTGCTCGTTGACGGTCAGTTGCTCCAGTTCCTCGTAAGTCTGCTGGGCGAATGTAGGCAGGCTCGACAATGCCGCCGTTACTCCGATACAGATAGTCTTGATAATCTTCATATCTATGATTCTTTGAATGGTTATTTACTTTGTATTTCTTTTTTCCTTGCTGTTGATGATATAGACAAACGTACCGTATTTCAGGTTGACCTTGTTCTTCTTGATGTTCTTGCTGATGGCGTTGCTCGTCTTCTGGTAGGCATCCTGAATAGCCTGCATTCCCCATTGGGTAAGGCTGTTGCCATTACTGCCGGTATTCATGTTCATGTTGCTGTTGAACGCTCCGCTTGCCACATCTTTTGCGGTTTCACGGAATGAACTTGACGGCACATACAGTCCCTCCAGTCCGTCGGTATCATAGAGCGAAAGGCTGACCTTGATGATTTCATCATTCACCAGTACGCTGTTAATGATTCCCTTGACCCTCTGCGAGGAAAAACCGCTCATGATGGCATAGAGATAAGAACCGCTTTTAACCACCGTCTCATTGATTTCCACATCATCCAAAAGCCGAAGCCTGACACGGCTTCCGTCCACGGCCTTGACATCCTCGTCTATAATCGCCTTGATCAGATTAGGCTCATGCTCGTTTTGGGCAATGGTGTTGAAATAGTCGGAGGTCACTTTTACTTTCTTGACCATTTCACCCGGTTCTTCGTTTTCGGAAGGAGCGTTTACCGCCCGGCTGTCTTCATTGATTGTTCCGCTTGCGGACACTCCGGTTTCCGTGCGTTGTTCGAGACTGTCTTCTGCAAGCGGTTCAACAGGTTCCACCTGTGCCTGCGCCTTTAGTCGTGCTTCCGCGAGGGCACGCTCCAGTTCTTTGAGGGCTTCCTGCTCTCTCGCTTTGGCATCGGCAGCTTCCTCTGCCTGTAATTTCTGCTGTTCCAGTTCACCCAAGAAGGCAACTTCGTCCTGGCTGTACTGTGATTCGTATTTTTCCTTGTCATCATCGGGTTCGTCTCGTTCTATGTTATCCACAGCCGTGTAGTCGGCAATCTTGCCCCACGACTTTGCCATGTTCTCGTATTTGCTTCCTATGCCGTCGCCGCCCTTGATGGTGGCATCGGGCAGGTCGGGATTCAGGAACTCCGTGGTCTGGAGTGTCTTGTCGGCTATCTCTGCCTTTTCTGCATGGAAGAGGTCAAAGATGAAATAGGACGCGCCCAACAGCGGAATATACAATATGGCAGGAAGCATATATTTGGGCTGCCTGAAATTGATTTTCTCGAATATCCTTTTCATTGTTGTCTGGTTTGGGTGGGTTCAACAATGGGAGCAACCGGCTCCTTGTGGCGTTCTTTGAGCAGGCTGTCCTGCATTTCTGTAGCACTTCTTATCTCCTGACCATGCCGATAAGCCTTGGTCAGCCGATAAATGTTGAAGGTGAATGTGCCGATTACGAAACCGAATACCATGACAAGGAACAGTATCTTGTTCCTGTTGGCAAAGCCCTGTATCTTGGCGGCCAGTTTGTCAAGACGTGTCGCCTGGGCGAATTTGCGACCGGCATTCACATCACGCTCGTATCTCTCTTTGTATTGTGGATCGTTCTTGTCCGGCATCTTTTCGCCGAACAGCATCCTGCGGAATCCTTTGGTGTTCATATCTGTAAATTTTAATAGGTTGCTTTCGTTTTCTGTTCGATGTCTTTATTGAGGAGGGTACGCCAATTTACGATAAGCAGTCCGTGCGGATTGTTCTCGGTTCTCGGCACTCGTTTGAGTTGCCCTGCCGTCACCAGTTCACGCATCAGGATATTGCTTCTGCGCTCGATACGCTGCCGTCCGTAATAAGTGAACTCCATATTGCTTTTGTCAAACCGCACACTGTCGCAGTAAATGGAGAATACGGCACTCGTTCCCAAGATGTTGGAGTAAAAGCCTTTCTCTTTGAGCGTGTTGTACTGTGCAAGTCCGGTCTCGTCCACCAGGTACATCGCCTTTTCCATCGTGTATTTGATGTACTTGTCATCGGGAGGAAGCGTGAAAAAGAAGTGGTGGAACATTTCCACATGACTTTTGGCTTCCACATCAAGGGTTTCGTCCATCGTGGTACGGTTGACCAATATTGGCACGTTGCCGTCCAGCACATAGACTTTCTTCTGTGCATCTGTCACCATTGTCCGTGCCGTCCAAATGCTGCTCACGCTGATGATGATACAGCCGACAAGGAAGAACGAGCAAATGATGCCCACTAACTTGATTTTGTTTTCCAAATTTCTGATTACCATTGTATATTCTTGATTATGAGTTTACGATTATCGCATCATAGTGCCGATTGCACCGGTCGCTGTCATCTTCGCCTGTTGAGCCACACCTTCACCGAAGTTTCGGGTTGAGAATGCGGTATCGCCCTCCGGTATCATCCAGGCGGCCAAGTCCGGAACAAGGTTCAGGCATTTCAATGCCACGATACTTGCAGCCATAAGGTAGCCTGCCGAGAAAAAGGAGTTTTGCAGATAAGCAGCCATTGTCTGCTCACTTACCGTGATTGCCGTCAGGTTTTCCACCTGTATGCAAAGCACAATGTCGAACAGAAGCAGGACATAAAATCCGACGAAGTAGAGCATCGCACCATAAAAATGTACCGTCAGATACCTTGTCAGCCATTTGGCCCAAGCTCCTTCCCATTTGGGCAAGAGGCTGAAAGCCCATTGTATCGGTCCGAAAATCGTGAGCATTCCGAGCAGGATTTGCTGGCAGTAAATCGTAGACCACCAGCCTATGCGAAATACAATTAAGGCTATGAGCATCACGATTTTATCTATTCCTACAACAATCCCGGAAGTAAGTGAGGTGAACCAAAGTTTGGCTGCATCCTTTTCCATATTGGTCACTTCGTCCACCCCGGTCTGTTCCATAGTGGCTTCTATCAGATTAGGGTCGGAAGTTCCGCTGTGTGCCACATCCGCTTGTGCTTGCAGGCTGGTGTACATCGTATCTCTTGCATAGATGAGTTGCTGCACCTCCTGAAATTTATCCTCTATCTGTGTGGCTTCTGCCTGATACAGGTCATGAGTATAAGAGCCAATACAATTCGGGATATAGGATAGGAAATCCAACACGCACCAGTTACTCCCACTGTTTACCATACCCGTGTCTGCCGGAGGATACCACCAGCATAGGATAATTGAAATCGCCAATGGCTTGAACAACTTCATGATATCCAGCGGTTCATTCTTGACCATCATCTTATACGCCATGCCTGCTGCCATGACGATTGCAAACAAGGCCGCGAGTGCCATACACATCTGTAGAATCCACCAAAACGGGCCTTGTGAACCTGTGAAGGTGGCATCCGTCAGGAACTCGTTGGTCTGAAAAATCACATCATCAATCTCTTCTTCAAGCAGATTGATGCCGAAATCTGAAAGTATATCTCCGCTTGCCATCTATTTTTCCATTAAATTTTATCTGTTCACACTCTCGTTCTCATTTCCGTCTTCGTTCCCGTCATCATTCTGCGACCCTCGCACTGCTGACCGGGATTCATTCCAGCGACTCATGGCATTGCTGATAATGCTTCTTTTGTCTATCGGGCGGTTCTCCGTTGCCGAAAGGAGATTCTTCGTGGCATTGCGGTTGCTCAACTGGACGAGATATTTCACCAGTACATCGTTTTGCCGGGAGACATCGGCATAGATTTGCAGATACTCTTTCTTACGCTGCGCGTTGGGCATATAGGCATCCCTTGTTGCCTTGATTGCGCATTGATAGACACGGTAATAGTCGTTCCACCGTTCTTTTTCTTTTGGCGAGCCGCCTGTCATCATTATGCGGTCAATGTTCTTCTGAAACTGCCGCATCTGTGATTCCACCTTGTCCTTTTCCGCAAGCCAGGCCAGATCCACTTGTCGGTCTGCCACATTCAAGGCTTCAATCTTGGCTCTGCTTGTGAGTGCGGAATCTATGGCTTCCGCTTCATCTACCTGCTGATAGGAAGCCACGCCTGCCGCTGTGCGGAATGTGAGTTTGTTCTTGACAGCTGCCGTTTTCTTGTACTTGTTGTGCAGTAACGTGTAATAAAGTTCCGGTTTGAGCGCACCGGCTCCGGTTTCTTCCACCGTGATTTGGTTCATCTTGGGCGAATCGTGGTTGTAGGTGACATATTGGGCGTTTGCCGCAATGGTTGCCACTAACAGCATCGTTGTAAAAATCCATTTCATAATTTCTCTATTTTTAGTTATCAATAATCCAGTTTACCTGATTGTCTCCACCGTCCGAAAGCATCGTCAATAAGTTCCCGTTTGGTCTTGGTACGATAGACTTTCTCTTTCCAATAGCCGATACGAACCTGTATGTACCGCCAGGTCTCGAAATAAGCACGGTTCAAATGCTTCTCGATATTGTCAAGAGAACAGTTGATGCTGTTCAGCACCATCAGCAAGTCCGAAGTGGAACAAGCCGCCGCACCTGTGGCGTACAGAACCAAATCGCTCACGGATTTATATAGGTATTCTCCTTCCTGGGCTATCATCCGTATGGCTCCGGCATTGATGGATAATATCAGAGTGTCTGCCAACTCTATGTGTTTCCGCTTGATGACCTTCTCATTGAAATCTTCAAGCATCGCCTTGTAGTCGGATATTCTTTCGCTGACCCCTTTGTAGGTGGAATGTACATTCAATGCCGTGCGTAGGGACTGGTACATCACGTCAATCACATCGAAAGCTCTGGTGTACTTGTCCAGATCCACGTTCAACTCCTTATAACCCACCGTTTCCTTACGGCTGTATTCATGCAGGAGTTTGTTGCTGTGTTCCAATGTGGAGCGAGCCAGCAAGAGGCTTCGCTGTTGCTTGTGGTCATTGATATAGGCTTCAACCGTCCCCACATCAAAACTCCATTGCGCATTTGCGGACAGGGGTGCCAGCAGCATTATCAACAATCCGAGTATATATGTCCTGCCTCTTTTCATCGCTTGCCCTCCTTAGTCTTTCTGTTTCGTGCGTTTTCCATCCAACGGTCGTGACATTCCTCCACAAGGGAAAGTCTGCGCCCCTGATCATCGTCAACGGGAGGCAGAACATCTTTCAGCACGTCAATGATACTGCGCCTGTAGTGCATCATCTTTTCCAACGATACCAAGTCGGCGTAAATCTTCGTGAGCCGGGAATCCACTTCACGGGCTATTTCCAGCCGGTCGCTTGACCAAAGCAGGTGATACATATCGTTTGTTTTCGTGTCCTCCTGCGGTGCAGTACGGGCATATTCAGTCGTTATCTTGCACTTCGGATATTCTTTCGCGATTTCCGCTATGCGGTCATTGACCAGTTTTGTCTTTTCCTTGTCGCTCATATCGGGGTCAAGCGTAATCACTTCCACCACATGGGTATCGGAATACTCCGTTGCCAAGTCCCAGGAGATTTGCAGGATAGCCCTGTGTATCTTGATGCCAAGGAAGTATTTGGGCTTTCGGGCGATTTTCAGTGTCGCCTTGAATGTGATGATGCCGTTGATATTCGGGATTGTGCCTTTTCGGACATAGGTGTAGCCGTTCCAGGAACCGTTGTCCTGCCAGGTGATATTGTAAGCCGTCTTGCAGTCTTGCATGATAGCCGGTATCCGGTAATAGTCATCGGTCTGCACATCGTTGTCGCTTTTGGCTTCTTCTTTTGCCTGTGCGATTTCCTCTTGCTTCTGCTGCCAGGCGGCAAGTTCAGGTTTCAACCTGTCTATCTCCGCTTTGTTCTCATTGTATTTCTGACGGAGAGGAACGGCATCCTCCACACTGGCATTGGCAATCTGTTTGATAAGCGATTCGTTTTCCGTTTCCAATGCGGATATTTGTGACTGGAGCGCGTAAACCTTGTTGTCCGCTTCCCGCTGCATGGCATCGAGTTCAGACAAATCCAGTTCCTCGCTTTCAGCTGTAGTCTTCATCGCGCACTCTTTGGAATGTGCGTTGAGCGTACTTCCGCATTTCCGGCACTTGTATTGGGTTGTTCCCTGCCCAAGTGTCGCACCGTCCGAACAGGTGACACTGATTGTTACCGTTTCGCATCCTTTCAGTTTCTCTTCATTGGTTGCCTGGTAATAGTTCCGGCTGTCGGAAGCGATATAATAGACATAGCCGTCTTCGTTGTCGTTAAACTCAGACAGATGTGCATTAAGTTGTGCCTTGAATGTGTTCAAATCCATCGAATAGGAATCGAACACGTCTTCATAGACTATTTCCTCGTTGTTCCAGCTTTTCGTGACATGGATTTCGTAGGCGTATGCCTTCTTGGTCTGTTTCTTCCCTTTTTTAATGATATAGCTGGACTGGTAATAATTGATGGTGTAACTGAAGCCGTCATTGGCATTGTTAAGCTGCTGCACCCTGTTCCTTGACCATCCGGCATAGCGTTCCGAATTGGAAAGGGCCTGCTCCTTTTGCGATGCGTTGGGATAGAAGTTCGGATCGCTTGTCTTGAAGCGGGTCCATTCACCACCTTCAAGGATGCTCTTGTCATCTGTCGGGGGATAATAGTCGCAGAGGGAGACACTGCCACGGTCACGCCTTGCGATGTACCATCGCTGGGTGTAGTAATTCCCGGCTGTTTCGTCCAGATAATCGGTAATCCACGAAGTGAGGTTGTAGTCGCTGAACTTGAACAATCCTGCCACATTTTCTTCACCACCCACGATGCCCAGTATGGTCTGTCCGGCATTGTTCTCCAGTTGCTCGAAAAGTCCGTTGTAATGCTCGTAGATGTCAATGACCTTGCTGACTTTCCCGTTCATCAGCTCGTGAAACGAGTTCTGTTGCAGCAAGGCGTTCCCGATATTGGTGATTCCCGAAGTGGCAAGACCGGCTCCCATCCGGTAAAGTTTGTCCAAATCGGCTTTCAGGTTTTCCTTGGTGAAGTTGCCCGGCACTTTGGATATGTCATCAAAGAGCCGTTGCCAGTCCACGTTGCCAATCTCGGAGAGTTTTAAGATGGAGGCGATTTCCTTATTGATTTCCAGAAAGGCGATATCGGAGAAAGACAGAGTGCTGTTGGTGACAACGCTCTCGAACTGCATACAGAGGGATTTGGTGTCATCGCACACTTTCATCAGATAACTGCACCAATGGAGTGCGGTCTGTGGAGAACGGAGCATCAGTTTGGCGACAATCCATGTCTTCGGGATAATCTTGTGCGCCACCAAGTGATAAATCCTGCGGTAGTAGTAATTTTCGGTGGCACTGCTCCAGATGCCCAAATCAGTGAGTGCCTTCCTCTCCAGGAACTTGCTGGCAAATATTCCGGCAGTGGCCACTTCCGAAGCCTTGTAGTGTTTCAGTATATTCTGCACCTGCTCGTCATAATACGCTTCTGCAACGGTTCCAGTACCGTAGGCAGCAACCATAGCGGCAACGGTTTTCGCATCGAAGTTCACGCTGTAATACTGGGCATGAACTTGTTGGGCGAAAATCGTGGCTATTGTCATTATTATGAGAGCAAATCGTTTCATTGTTGTTTTGTCTTTGGTTGATGAAGATTCAATACCTTCCCGGCAGCATTCACTTTTTGGGCAAACGGCAGGGACTTGCTTATTCCGGAAGCATCCCAGTCAGCGCAATAACGCTCGATGGCTTCCTTGTGGCTGCATTGCAGTTCAGCCTTGTAGAGTTTCAAGGCTTCTTTCTCGGCCCGTTCCGTGGTATAGGTCATGTAACACTCATGCGGTTCCTCCACACCATACACACCGCTGGTAGTGCCACGGCGGATAAAGACCTCACGAAAGAACGAACGCCCCTCTTTATTCTCCAGTCGGTTGATGGTAAAGATTTTCTTGCAGTCCACGTCTGTCAGACCGAGAATAGCCTTGATGGTATCAAAGCGTTCACGGAACTTGCTTTGGTCAAGCAGCATTACCACATCGGAGTTGTTGATGATAGCCTCCTTTACAATCTCAGACCCGATGATGTCCTGAATCTCTTGTGTGACCACGCCCACTGAAGCCCAGAACTTTCGGGCGGTCTTATACATGAATTTGATGTATTCTGCCATAAGAGGGCTGGCTATGGCTTTCCATGCCTCCTCAATGACCAGGACTTTGCGGTTCTTCTTGATACGCATCTTTTGCAGGAACACGTCCATGATGATGAGTGTCACCAAGGGGAACAGGAGCGGGTCATCTTTTATGGAATCGATTTCAAAGACAATGAAGGTCTCATCAAACAGCAAACTGTCCATGTTTTCGTTCAGCGTCTTGTCGTGGTTGCCACCTCGATAGAAGTCTTTCATCATATACCGGTAGGTGGAAATGTCTATCCCGGTTATACTGTTTTCATTGCAGATGTCGGGAATGCGTTGTACGGAGAACTCATAGAATGTGTTGAATGACAGTGATTCCACTTTCAGTTCCTTTCTCCTGCGTTCTATCTCGTCTATGACAGTTTCTATCCGTGCGTTCAGTTCCGTTTCATTTTCAGCGCGGTTGCCGTTTTTGTTTCGCTCGTCAATCAAAAGGCTTTTGCGCAAGTCCTCACGTTGGGGTGGAGTGAAACCATCGAAACCGTTGAAGTAGGTATCGTAATATTCGGTGATGACCTGCTCGATCAGCCTGTCTTCCGTTTTGGTGACCGTCCCTTGGCTGCCTTTCCAAATCAGCAGCACGAGATTTTTCAGGAAGCCTGTCTTTTCCACGTTCAATTCCTGCCTGTTGATGCGGAAAGGGTTCATCGTAATCGGGCATTCCTCCGTGTAAGAGATATATTTTCCACCCAAATACTCGCACAATCCCTCGTATGAGTTACCGGTATCTACCATTACCACGTCCGTCCCTTGCTCGTGAAGCTGGCGCACAACGCTGTTCATGTGGAAGGATTTGCCGCTGCCACTTGGACCCAGACAGAAAAAATTGCTGTTGTCGGTCAATTTCTCCGCGCCCTCTTTTCCTGTGATGTCGATGGCTACAGGCACGCCTTGCCTGTCCGTGTAATATATCTTCAAAGGAGTTTTCTCGCTATGCAGGATGCGTTCCTTGTACATCAGACAGGCTGCCGCATCACCCAAGGTAAGGAAACGGTCATAATCGGGATTCATACCGTAACAGTTGCCCGGAAAGGAATTGACGAACAGCTCCAACTGGTTGTAGGCTCTTTTGGAAATATGGATGCCCATCCTTGAAAACTGGTTTTCCAGATGGTTGGTGCATTTGTGGAGGTCGGTGTCCGCGGACATGGCTACTACAAGATTGTAGTGCGTATAGACCAGTTGCTTGCTTTCCCTTGCCACCACCTCCTGCACACGCTTGATGTCTTCTACCGCCATTTGATTACCGGGATTGGGCATACTCGCATGGCGGTTCTTCTTTTTGTCAAGCAAGGCCAGTTCCCTCTTTTGGTTGGGAATGAATATCATCTGGTTATACACCACCGCTTCGGTATTGGGAATGCCGGACACAACCGACACCAGATCCATCGGCATACTGCTGTTGTTGACTTCCACGTTGGTATAGGGTCGGATGACAGACGGCAGGCTCACGTTATCCACATCCACAAGGCTATACACCTTGCACCGTTTGTCTCCCATGGAGATACATTCGTCATCCACCTTGAAGTTAGTCATCGAGACTACCTTGTCACGGAAGTTCATGGCGAAATAACGGTCAACATATTCATTGACTTCCTGCCTGTTCAGGAATCTCACCTGTACGCCGGTATCACGCAGCTGGTCGTGAACCTTGCGTATCTTTACAAGGAAGTCTCGCCACTTTTTGCCGTCAAAAGAAAACAGACGGCTTTTCTTGACTTCCTGAGTGATAGTCAGGTAACATTCGCTGTCGGTATAAGGTCTTCCGTTGAAGTAACGGAAATAGGATGTGGAGAGAAATTCACGGTTCTCGTCACTCTCTTCCGTGAAATTCTTCCGGATAAAAATATCCTGCTTGTGTATGGCATAGCCTTCTCCCAAAGTCTGGGCAATGGCGGTGAAAAGTTGCGTGAACTCATAGTAAGAGTCGATATTGGCGCAATACTTCTGTACCGGGTTCTCCAGTTTCAGCACGGCGGAATACTCTTCGGTCTTGGTATATATCACACCAATCCCGTCCGCTTCTTCCACGGAGAAATAGATGTCTTGAAAGATGCGTTTCCGCTTGCCGCCCGTTCCAAAGGCATAGACCGACACGGCCATGCCCACGCAAAGGGCAATGAAGACTATGAAAACATATATAATCATTCGGCTGTTTACAATTAAGGGCAGGCTGACCTATTGAAAGGCCAAGCCCACCCACGTTCAACATTCAATATATCCATTCATGGTCAAATGGTTTTCTGTTACATTTTCTTTGAGTAGGCATAGATGAACACCCCACGTTCCTGCCGTTTGCTGTGCAGTCCCTTGCGCTGCTTGAACAGAATCAGTCCCACACCGCTTGTCACGGTGACGGACAGGACAATCAGGGCAAGGACGAATCCTGCCATACAGTAGGCTATGATGAAGCCGACAATGGCGATGCCTATCGTGGCTGCCGCCCAATAGATGTAGCGACCCTGAATACCCATAAATTCAAGGGGACGTTGCAGCCCCTTGAACAATGGATAATCCGGATAGTGTTCCTCTTTCCCGTTCATGATACCTGCGGTTTAGGAGAGTCCGAAGAACAGAGGAAGTGCCTGGGCTGCCGCGATAAGGAAGATGCAGGCTCCGACCACCATCATGATCTTTTTCTTGACATCCTGCTCCTCGTTATTCATCGCGATATATACCGAGATCGCACCTACTACGGCTACCACACCGGCAATGGCGTAACAGAGTTTCACCACGATAGGAACATACTTGGCGATTTCCTCGCTCACTTGGGTCAGTGCCGCTGTTCCGGCCGAGTAGTCTCCTGCGGTAGTCTGTGCCATCAAAGCGGTCACACCGCACACCATCATCAGGCAGGTCATCTGCGTTTTCTTTGAAGTCGCGATTTTCTTTGCGAATCGTTTTACTTTTTCAAACATACTTGTCTTGTTTTAATTGAACTTTATTGATTGTTTTACACTCGTGATTTTCTAAATTCGATAACCGAAAAATGCCGGAAAGACTATTGTCGCACCGATGATGAAAAGGCAGGCTCCGACCAGCGTGAGTATATGCTTGGTGATTCCGTCCTCGCCCGTGTTCATCTTGATGTATATCTGGAATGCGGCTATGACCGCAAAACCTCCTGCAACCGCGTAAATGATGTACTGGACATACAGCATCATCGTCACCACATAGTCGTGCATGGAAGCCAGTGCGTCCGCTCCCCACGAGTAGTTCACGCCGCCGCTTTTAGCGAAGACGGAACAAGGGAGCAGCGTACACAGTGCGCTTAGTATTCTTTTGCCATTGTGTCGGGTCATAGTTCATCAATTACGTTCTTGGTGGTTACACATCCGTCTGGATGCAATTCTCCAATGCCGTTTTGAATCATCAGCTTGTACAGTTCCGCAGAGTTATAGGGATTGGAGAAGGTGACCTGTGTCTCTTCCATGTTAGCCTTGACCTTGTTGTTCAGAGCCTCGATGACATCCTCTTTCGGCTTTTCGTCTGTGGGATTTGTTTCCTCCGACACATTCTGTGTCTTGTCGATGTAGTGTGTCTCATACTCGTTATCTCCGATATTGAATCCCTTGTCGTTCTCCACCACGCTGACGCTTTCTTCCTCGTCAAAATCGCTCACGTCAAATTCTTCTTCTCCGGATTTTATCTTTTCCCCGTTTTTACCATAAAGGTCTCTTGCTATCATCACAGCGTAGTAGATGATGTATGCCACGGTCAGCGCAATGGCGAAGATGAAATATGCTTTCATGTCTTATAGTCTGATTTTAGAATATGATTAAAATATGAACACAAAGGAAGTACAATAATTTCATACTACGAAATATCCTTGCAAAAAGCGGCTGAATATTAAACATTATTCTGAGAAAATCTAAAATCATACTCAATTATCATACTTTAAACGCAATTTTGAACCGAAAAACGAGCCGGATTGAGACGAGGATGAAAGATGAACAGGTTGTCCGGTTTGCCCAGCTTAATGTCTTTACTTGTATTTTCCAAAGAAGATCAGATGAAAGTCTCTTATTCATCAATGACTATTAAACCAATCACCCGTTTCTTTGCTCAACTCGTGCAAAATCATTAACTTTGCAACAGATTTTCAAGGTGTTTGTGGTAATAAAAGACGAAAACGCAAAACTGCCATGTATATTTTGAAAGACGAACAGAGAACAATTACCATTAAGCGGATGAATAATTATGGCACTTGCTATCAACATAGACGACCTGCTGAACAAACAGAGGATAGAATCCAATCGGATTGAATTTAAGAAAGGTTGGAATCCGGTGAGCATATACCACAGCGTATGCGCTTTCGCAAATGATTTTGACGACCTTGGTGGCGGTTATATCGTGGTAGGCGTTGACACTGACGACAAGACCGGAGTTGCCATTCGGCCTGTTGAAGGAATACCCATTGAAGAGATTGATGACATCCTTCAGGATATGGTCGGCTATAATAACAAGATAGCCCCGTACTATATGCCTCGGACAAGCACGGAGGAAGTGGACGGCAAGACTGTACTCGTAATATGGTGCCCTGCCGGGATTAACCGTCCGTATTCTGTTCCGGAGAATGTAACGGCAAAGAACGGTTCCAAGGAATACTTCTATATCCGCAGTGGAACAAGCAGCATTATCGCCAAAGGTGAGGTGCTGGATGAGCTTCGCGAACTTGCCAGTCGTGTGCCATTTGATGAAAGGGGCAACCCTGACATTCGTTTGGAAGACATATCCACTTTGCTTTTGCGTGAATACCTGGTGAAAGTCGGAAGCAAACTGGCAAGCGAGATTAACATCAGACCACTGCAAGAGATTCTGGAGCAGATGGACTTGTTTGTCGGCCCGAAGGAAAAACGTATGCTGAGAAATGTGGCTGCCATGATGTTCTGTGAGAATCCAAGCAAATTTTTCAAGCGGACACAGGTGGAGATTGTCTATTTCCCTGAAGGAAGGCTGAATAATCCGAGTAACCTTTACGAAGGAGCAGTCATCACAGGTTCTGTTCCGCAGATTATAGACCGCACCTTGGAATACTTGAAGCGTATGCTCGTGATGCAGAGTATCATCAAACCGGAGAATGACTATCGCAGTAGGAAATTCTATACTTATCCTTATCAGGCATTAGAAGAAAGTGTCACGAACTCGCTTTATCATCGTGACTATCGGGAATGGGAACCTGTCGTAATAACAGTAGAGCCGGATAGTATTACCATTCAAAATGTGGGTGGCCCGGATCGAAGTATATCTGCCGCTGACATTTCCCGTTGTGAGATTCTTGTATCAAAACGTTACCGCAACCGTCGCTTGGGTGAATATCTTAAAGAACTGGACATGACCGAAGGGCGTTCTACAGGTATTCCGACCATACAAAATGTGTTGGAGAATAATGGCTCTCCACGTGCAACCGTTGTCACGGATGAAGACCGCACATTCTTCCGCATCACGATTCCTTGCCACGAAGCTGCCGGAAATATAATAGCCGACATAGCCAACAAAGATGCTTCCGTGAAGGCATCAAGGCGAGGTGCACTCAAAACTGCATTACAAACTGCACTACAAACTGCACCAAAAACTGCACTACAAATTTTGGAACAAATACAAATCAATCCCAAAGTAACCATGACAGACCTTGCTAATCTGACAGGTTATTCAAGAAGGTGGGTCGCCCAAACAATGAAGCAGCTTCAGGAATTGAATGTTATTAAGAGGGTAGGTTCTACTAAGACCGGCTATTGGGAGATTATAGCCAAATAGATAATAGGAAAAATCCATAACCAGGTTTACTTACACACATATCCACGAAAATCCCTCCTGTGCGGAGAGCCTTTCGTGGATACTATATTTCTATCAAAGGGAAGACAAAGACTAACGCCTTTTGCCTCTCAGATAGTCATTGAGGTCTTTGTAGTTATAATAACATTCCGAATGGTCAGTTACACGGTTGCCACAAAATCCGGCAATGGTTTCGACTGTTTTTCGTCCGGCAAGGTCGTTATCAAGATAGCAATGGATGGCGGTGTACCGTTCCAGTTCCACAAGACACTTTTTCAGATTACTGACTGAGTTCATCACAAGAAAATCGGTAGGACTGTCGATGCAGACATGAAAGTCTCTTTTTCTATGAAGTTCCTGGTAAGACAAGAAGTCCATAAAGCCCTCGAACACGCAGACATGATTTTGGATTATATCCTTGTTATACCTGATGACGGATATGTCTTTTCCCTTTATACATCCCTTATAATAAGGATTGCGCACCTCGTAACCGCCGGTCTTGTTTTCAAAGGCTATGGCGAAATAGTGTCTTTTGCGTAGCTCATAATGAATTTCCTTGCAATAAAGCCTGCCGATATTCTCACTGATATACCTGGAACGGAGGTAAGACAACAGGGCATGGTGGCTCAGTTCTCTTACTTCCACGTTTTCCATCTCTTCCTCGATAGGACAGGGACGGACACTCCGGCTTTGTAACTGTTGAAAAGGCACGCCAATGGCATTCTCGCTGATGCGGAGCAATACCACACTTACATTGCCAGTACGATAAAGGTGTTTTCCCAGTTCTATGATGTCACCTCCGGCAGAAAGCCCAAAGTCGTACCATTCGTTCAAATTATCGTTGACCTTGAACGAGGGGGTACGTTCCTCTCGCAATGGGGAGAGGTACCAATACTGGCAGCCACGCGCATTGACCGGAGAATGTCCTATTATCCGCAGATATTCCACAAGCCGTATCTGTTTCGCTTCTTTTATATTCATTTTAGTATGGTTTACTTATATATACCCACAAACTAAACCATACTGCTTAGAGATGGAAAGAACTATTATAGGAGTAGGTACGACCGTTTTTTGTAATGGCATGATTTTCCAACAGGAACTTACACAAGTTTACCAATGTGTTTCTTCCTCTTGAATACCCAATGCTCTCATATCCCTTTTTAAGAGCTTCAAGCAAAGATTGATAGCCATATTCCGCGCATTCTTCAAAGGTTACTTCCAAGGCGGTTCGGTGTTGCTGCTCGGTCATATCTATATAAGAAGCCAGTCTGTCCATTTTGTTCTTTTTGAATTGATGTTCTTTTACCAGGTGTGGGAGAGAGTCTTCTCCGATTTCAAATGCGAAAGGCGTAAATTCCCTGTCCCTTATGTGCATGGCTCTTACTTCGCTGATTTTTCCATTTTCATTGTTTTTTGATATTTGCAGGATAGTCTCGGCCTTATTGTTCAGTTCTGTTCCGATATGCCCTCTGGTATTGTCATCCCCTTTGTTTAGATGTAAGACGGTGTGGATATGCAGTTCGTAATAGCTTGACCATCTCATCAGTTCATTGATTATGTCAAGAGATTCACTGGGACTGTTTATGTCATGGATTAAATCACGGATGCCGTCAATGATTACGAGCCCGATGTTTTGCTCTTCGTGGAGTGCCCATCGTATAATATCTCTCCTTTGGTCGGGAGTGTATTCTCGCAGAACCAAGAATTGGATGTTGTCATTTTCCTGGTCAGTAGGCAATCCTGCCAGTTTGAGGATTCGATGAAGCACTTTGTGGCAATGGCACTTGCTTTGTTCTGTGTCGATGTATAGGATTCGATTCTTGCAAGATGGCAGTTCTGCTTTGTACTTTAGAATCTCCTTTCCGGAAAGAGCCGATGCGACAATAGCACTGACATTGAATGTCTTTTTGCTTTTGGGTTTGCCGGTGGAAGCACTGAAATTTCCGATTGTGGCAATGGTAACACCGTCTATTTGTACGATTTCCTGTGGAAACTCATATTTTTCGGTAACACTCAGCCGTATATATTTCAATAAAGACTTATATTTGGCTTCGTCTATCCGATAATTGTTGGGTTGTATCATATCAGGTTGCATTATTTTTTCCCTCCTTTTGTTGGTTTGTTCTTACTTTTTTGTCCCAATGTGTAAGCGATGATATTGGCTTGCCTTTCTATTTCTGTATTGGAGAAACAGGGGTTGCGCTTTATCCATCGGTTCAGGTCATCCCTGAGAATGAATATGTTTTTTCCATTCGGCTTATACACGGTAAGTTCTTTCTGCATGGTTAACTTATAGACATAGCCTTTGGACACTTGTAGATAGGCGGCTACCTCGTCTATATTGAGAAACTCTTTTGCGGCATAAGCTATCTTTTCCACATTTTCAAGATGGGATAGCAGTTCGGCCAAAGAACCGAATCGTTTCAGGTAATTTTCAACATTCAGGATTTCCTGCTGAAAATTTTCCAAGGAGTTGTTTTCGAGGAATGATTTCAATCCTTCGATACGGGAGAGTAGTAAGTCTATTTCTTTTCTATTCATAATTCTTCTCTTGTTATAGCAGCAGGTTGCCCTATTGTTTGTACTTGATTTCTCATTGCCCATTCGCAAAGTTCCTTTCTGTTGAAATACACCAATTTGCCGTTTGGCTTGTAGTGTGGTATTTGCTTGAGAGAAGTGAGTTTGTAGATATAACTCTCGGACAAACCGAGATAAGCAGAAGCTTCAGCGGTAGTCAGCACTTCCTTGACTGCCCAAATACGCTCTTTCAACTGTGCAATGTAATTCTCGATGGTCTGGATTTTATCCACTTCGTTGATCTTTTGTTCTAACGATTGGAGCCGTTCAAAAGGTTTCTCCGTTGCCATCATCGAAATCATGTTCTCCATTTTGGAGAGCATCTTATTTTCATTTGTCGTTCTTCGATGTCTCATTGATTGATGCTGTTAAATTTGACAATGGGAGGTATGCCCTCCGTGAGTAATCGATTACGGAGGGCAAAGGTAGATGAGTATATTCGCTTGATTATGTTGAGATTGTTGAGTATCAACACAATTCTCAATACAACTCTCAACAATTTGTTATTCCTTTGTTATACTTCTCTGTTTTTGATTAGAGTGATATACTTGTCTATGATTGCCAAAAACTGCTTATCTATGGCGTTGGGAGTGGTGTCTTTTATCCGATTGAGGGTTGATGACATATCGTGTTGGGTCAGTAATTTCTTCCTTGAAGAACTGATGACAAGATGTTTTTGGGCAATTACCGATTGCCAGTTATAGGTTATCACATCGTGTGAAGCCAGTTTGTCCAACAATAAAACCAATTTGCTGTTGTTTCTTGAAGTCACAGTCTGCAATGTGTCTGCCGCATAACAAATGGCAACATTGTCTGCATCCAAAACTTCCTTAAACAAACAGACCTCATTGGCAAGCTGCACAATGAGGTCCAGAGTATGTCTGTCAAGTAAAGGTTTGATGTTGGTATTCTGATTGGTCTGAATAGGATTCCCCGGACTGCTGTTGTCGGACTCGGTAGTGGATTCCGACAGATCAATGGCGTAAAATTCGTTCAGAAGTTTTATGATCCCATTTTCGTCCAATAGGTTATGGTCGAAATGTTTGCGAATCAAAATTTCATGCTTCCCCAGAAGCTCTATTACCGTGTGGTAATTCTTTAGATGTTCATTCTTGCTCCAGGCATCATTCGCATCGTGAAACCGATGTGAATGGGTAAAGTCAAGCACGTATCGCCTGTAACTTTTTTGCCGTGTGGTGACTTCGTCTTTGTAAGACCTTTGGGCTTGCTCAACCAACCGGAATAGCCCTTCTTTACCGGTCTGCGCAGGAGTCCATTGGAAACCTCGCATCGCTCTTTTCAAAAAGAGAGAGGTGCAAAGATAATTTCTTTGACATAAAACATTATTTTAAGTATTGTTGTTTGCCACCTTTGCGTTGATGGCGTTTTTGTTTTGAGTGCTAAGATAGTTATCTGCAATGGTTTTTAGTTGAATATCGTATGTGTCAATCAATCCTTTTTTGACTATAAAACGAAAATTACTATCCATACTTTCTCTGTTAGGTACTTTATCACGTTGCAAGCGGAAACAGTTTACGCACTTTACCCATACATCATAGGGATTGTGTTGCTTAAAGGCCAAATGTACAAAGTACATAAGTGAAGTCTGTGTTTTCATCCATACTATAGGATGTTCAAATACCGTTTCATCGAAAATACCTTTGAATGCGGCAAATGTGGTGTCGGAGGAGATATATCCACCGTCAAGTAGGGCGGAGAACATGGAATGTATCTCATCTTCGCTATTCGGACTGTAAAATACAACTTTGCTCGTATGAATAAGCCGTTCATCAGAAGTTTCTTCATTGAACGTATTTTCAATGTGTTTGAACTTATCACAGATAGCCTTTAATCTAACATCATACCTATCCAACCATCCGGCTCGCTTAATCCAACTGTAACCTGATACAAAACAAGCTTTGTGCGGAGTGTGTCCGTTTATGCTGAAACAACATTCTCCTTTTACCCACAAATCCTTCTTGTTGAATTTGTAAAATGCCTGATATACGAAAAAGGACAACTGCCGTTGCGTTTTAATCCATTCTACCGGCTTGCTGAATGTCTTTTTATTGAAAATGCCGACAAATGTTTTCAAGCCAGTGTCAGGTGCGATGTATCCGTATTTCACTAAATCTCGATACAGCACTGCTATATCTTTTTCACTCTGTGGTGTGTAGAATGTCTCTGTCTGATGCGTTGGCTCAAATTCAGTAAAGTCAACTTCCGGGTAGAGGGCTTTGGTCGTTTCGTAAAGTCCCGTATTGTATCTCGGAACACGCCAAGTGCTGAATCGCTTTCCATTTTCCCTTTTCCATTGCTTTTCAAAAAGGATGTAGGTGCTGGGAAGTTTGCAGATGGTAGATACAGCATAGGCTATCACTTTCAGTTGCAGCGGCTTCGTTTGCGGCATCGGCTGATAGTGTTCATCCAAAAGACCTGCGCGTATGGCTCTTTGTAATAATGTAGTCACCTGTTCATTGGCTAAAGGCTCAATCAAATCTTTATATTCGCCTTTCACCTCTTCTTCTTGCCTTTCGCAAAGTGACAGCAACGCTTGCATATTGTTCGCATAACAGTCAATTATCTTGACGTATGCAGAATCAATTTCCTGTCTGTGACTTTGTACATAGTTTACGACCGGGACGGTAAATTCGTTATTTGTTATAAGGTTTGCCAAAAGAGGAGAGGGGGCTTGTTCCATATATAGACAAATCTCTTTCGCCCATTTCCCGATATTCATCCACGAAGAGTCAAGTGCTTCAAATTCGATTTCATCATCCAAATCCAATTGACCTTTCATTTCACCGACGATTCGGGTAATCTTCGTTATCTTTATAACGGTTTCTTGCCTTGTCATAAACACGGGATTTAATCAATGTCTGGAATCAATGATACGGCATTCTGCTTATTTTTGTCAAGCACCTTTGCATAAATTTGTGTGGTCGCCAGTTCTTTATGCCCTAATAGTTTTGATACAGTGTAGATGTCCGCTCCCAAGTCAAGCATAAGCACAGCGAAGGTATGACGTCCGCAGTGGAAGGTCAGATTCTTATTGATATTGGCAGCCATGCTCCAACGCTGTAATTCCAATGAAGTCCAAGCTCCGTATGTAAATCCTGTAAATACGGGATCTTCCGGGTTGCCTCTTTCACCGAGGTATTTTTCTGCCTGTGAGGAAATGTCAAGATACTCTTGTCCGCCAGTCTTCTTTTGTTTGAAGACGATTCTCGTGTAATCTCCAAATTTTTGAACTTCGCTCCATGTGAGTTTCTGAATATCGCTTTTACGAAGTCCGGTCAGGCATGAAAAGAGGAAAGCTCTTTTTAGAATAGGATAGCGGCAAGGAGTAGCAGCCAACTGTTTTACCTCTTCCAAGGTCAGATAGTCACGCTTTACTTCTGCGGCTTTGAATCCCTCGATTCCACGCAAAGGATTTACAGGTATGATTCTTTCATCGTAAGCCTGGTTGATACAGGCGCGGAGCTTATTGAAATAAGAGACTTTTGAGTTTTGGGACAATCCTTGAAACACATCCCTTTCCCTACGTGGACCGGTACGCTTGTGAGTGTCTTTTTCCACATTGTTCAAGAAATCCTTGAAGCCGTTTATAAACTCTGGAGTAATATCTTTGAATGTGGTTTTCTCATCACAATAGATTTCGAGATAACGCAAGCAGCTTCTCCAGTTACCCCAGTTTCCGTCAGATTCAGGATTCTTGTGTCTTTCTTCAACCATCTTCCGATAGTATTCCAAAAAAGGAGTATCTTCTTTGAATTGGCGAGTGAAAGAATACTCTCCGTTCTGCATTTCAATGAGGCGTTTGGATTTTATAGCCTGAGCGGTTGCCAATGTCTGTCTGTTCTGCTCACGCTCCAGTGGAGTAGTGGCATCGATCAGATAAAGTTTCAAATACTCTTTCTGACGTTTCCCATTTCTGTAGATGTCGAGATACAAGCTCACGTTACCGTTTGCCAACTTCTTTTCCCGTAGTTTTACGGGTTCTTTCTGGATTGTTGTTTTCTTAGTCATAGCCTGTTCCTATTTTAATGAGAGATGTGATTCATTGTCTTCGGGGGACAGATTTTTGTCCCTCGCATCCCTTTCGGGGGACAATCTGGGGACAAAAATACAAAAAAAATATGAAAACAGGCAGAAAATACGGAGAGAAAGAGAAAATATAAATTCTCATAAAATCATTGATTTTTCGCACTTTACGGATTTATATTTTCTCTTTTTATGCTTTTCTTTTCTTTGTATCATTTGCCGATGCAGAATTTCGAGAATATTTGGATGAGAATATCGTCGTTGGTGATTTCGCCTGTGATGGTGCCCAGGTGGTGGATGACCTGGCGGATGTCTTCGCTTAAGAGGTCGGCCGGACGATCGTCATCGAGGGCCGTGAGGGCTCGGTGCAGGGCGTCGAGGGCTTGGCGCAGGGCGTCCAGATGGCGGCTGTTCGAGATGACGGGATCACCGTCGTAGATGCTTCCGGTGTCGAAAGTCGCGCGGAGTCTGGCAAGGAGCCGTTCGATTCCTTCGCCGGTTTTTGCCGAGATGAAAAGAATGTCGGGGTTTGCCGACGATACTCCGTATTCGACCCCGCAGCCGGAGGATACCTTCGATTCGGTGATACGTGCATCCGGGCTGTCGCATTTATTGACGATGAGCAAGCGAGTCTGTTCGGACGTAATCTGTATGGCGGGAGGTATCGGGCAGGTCGCATCGACGACCTGAAGTACGATTTGTGCGCGGCGGATCATCTCCTGCGTGCGGTCGATGCCCATCTGTTCTAGGCGGTCGGCGGTATCGTGCAGCCCGGCGGTGTCGATGAAGCGGAACAGAACGCCGTCGATATTGAGCGTCTCTTCGATCGTGTCGCGTGTGGTGCCTGCGATGTCGGATACCAGGGCCCGCTCTTCGCCCAGCAGACGGTTCAGAAGGGTGCTTTTGCCGACATTGGGTTCTCCGACAATAGCGACGGCCACCCCTTTTTTGATGGCGTTGCCGAGTCTGAACGAGTCCGTCAGGCGGGTGATTTCGCTTTCGATGCGGTGCATCATCTCCCGCAGGCGTGCACGGTCGGCGAATTGAACGTCTTCTTCCGAAAAGTCGAGTTCGAGTTCGAGGAGCGAGGCCAGTTGCAGCAGTTCGTCGCGCAACGCACCCAGTGCCGCCGAATATCCGCCCCGCATCTGGGTCGAGGCCATGGCGTGCGAAGCCCGGGAATCGGAGGCGATCAGATCGGCGACGGCTTCGGCCTGCGCGAGGTCCATCCGGCCTGCGAGGAAGGCCCGAATGGTAAATTCGCCCGGTTGCGCCATACGAGCGCCGGAGCGAAGCAGGAGTGCGATGATTTCGGAGACGATGTAGGGCGATCCGTGACACGATAGCTCGACGGCATCTTCGCCCGTGTAGGAGTGCGGTGCACGATAGATGGCCGCGACTACGTCGTCGATCGTTCTGTCCCCGTCTATGACTTCGCCGTAGTGCAGGGTGTGCCCGGCGGCTTCGGCCAGCGGTTTGCGCCCCCGAAAGATGCGGTCGCAGCAGGCGATGGCTTCGGGACCGCTCAATCGGATGACGGCGATGGCTCCGCCCGAAGCGGTGGCGGGAGCGACGATGGTATCGGTCGATGTGTTCATCGGACGAAGATTATCGGCGGATCGGGATCCTGAGCCGTTGGCCTTCCCGCAGCTTGTTGGCGTTTTTCAGCTTGTTCAGCTTCATGATTTGTGCCGTAGTGGTTCTGTAACGGCGGGCGATCGCACCCAGCGTATCGCCTCGCTTGACCGTGTAGGTGGTGTATGCGGGGGTGGCGTCCGCGAGTTTCTTCTTTTCGATGTTGGCCGGATTGATGTACTCTTTCAGATAGGTGGAGTCCTTCCGGTGAATCTCCTCTTCGCTGGCGATGTACTGGCAGAGGTAGTGCTGGGGGAGTACCAGCGTGTAGCTTTTGATCGTAGCCGGGATGATGTCCATTTTGTATTGCGGATTGAGTGTCCGCAAAGTTTCGATGGGAATGTCGAGTGTCGAGGCTACTTGTGCCAGGTGGAGCAGGCGGGTGACGCGGATCGTATCGGTCGCCAGCGGCATGGGCGGGTTTTCGCTCTGGATACCGTGCTGCTGGTGGTAGGCATAGGCATAGGAGGCTCCGACGAAGGCCGGTACATACCCGCGAGTTTCGCGGGGCAGGTATTCGTAGATGTCCCAGAAGGTCGTCCCTCCGCCGGCGCGGGCCAGGGCTTTGTTTACGTTGCCCGGGCCGCAGTTGTAGGCGGCGATGGCGAGTGTCCAGTCGTGGTAGATGCTGTAAAGGTCCTTCAGATAACGGCAGGCGGCGCGGGTCGCTTGCACCGGGTCCCGACGTTCATCGACGAACGAATTGATCTCCAGTCCGTAACTTTTGCCTGTCGCGGGCATGAATTGCCACAGTCCGACAGCACCCATCGGAGAGGTGGTCGTGGTCGAGAGAGCCGATTCGATGATCGGCAGGGCACGCAGCTCGACGGGCAGGTCGGCCTTGATGAGCTCTTCCTCGATCAGCGGGAAATAGTAGCGTGAGAGGCTCAACACCCGGTTGATTGTCCCGTAACGGGTATCGACGTAACGGCGGATGTAGTTTTTGACGATCGGATTGAAGGGGAGTTGCACCGGTGATACGAGTGCCCGCAGGCGGTTGGCATAGACTGAATCGGGGGTCGTGTCACTCGAGGAAGCGAGGCTGTCGATGTCGATGTAGTCGTTGAAAAACGTATCGTAGGATTGCAGAGTCTGCTTTTCCCGCCAGAGAGCCACGAGCGAGTCGATCTGGGCCGGGGTGAGATTGCGATTCAGTTCCGGACAGTAAGGCTCCGTTTGCTGTACGGTCGTTTTTTCTGTCACTGTTTTCTCCGGTTTGACCGAAACGGGAGTATGGGTCGATTTCGAAGCCTGCTTTTCGGTCTTGGCTTTTCTCTTGGCACGGCGCTCTTTGCGGCTCTGGGCGGTTGCGGTCGCGCAGCCGAGGAGGATCGAAAGAAAGAGGGTGCAGGCGAGGATCTTTCTCATGATGGAATCAGAAATTCAGGTTGAAGTTGAATCCGAAAGTCGGGCGGTGTCCGCCGACGGTCGGGGAATAGACGTAATTCACCGCCGGCGTGAACTCTACGCTTAAATCGTCCGAAATGTCGTAACTTTTCAGATGAGCGTCCACATGGGCGTCGATGATTTGCAGCACGTAAAGTCCGGCAGTGATGATGATACATAAGTCGCGGTTGCGGCGGTAATTGTCCTTGAGGTTTTTGAGAAATTCCGCTGAGTACTTAGTACCGAATTCGCCCTTGGCTACAGGCGGGTCGGGATGGTGCTCCGGGTCTTTCTGGTGCTCTTCCAGGGCTTTGTCGTAGGCGCTACGATCGGAGTAGGCTTTCTTGAAACGCTTGTAGCCGCGATTGTTCCAGTCGATGGTATAGATCGTGGTTGCCAGTCCGCCTACGACGAAAGGCAGTTTCCAGTAACTTTTGTTATAGACTTGTCCGGCACCGGGGAAGATCGTGGCCAGTGTCGTGGCTTTCTTTACGGGGGAGGCGTCGTAGCGGTAGTTGACCGCCGCATCGCCCAGGAAGTAAAGGTAGGAGGCGACCGTAAGCCCGAGATAGATCTGCCTGCGCGTATTGCTGCGGATCATACGGGACTGTACGTCGTCCAACTCCTCCGTGCGGGCCGTACCGTTTTCCAGCAGGGCGTTGTATTGTCGTTTGAGAGGTTTGTAGGTGTTGTTTTCGTGGAAGAAGAGGGTCAGTCCCGCACCTACCGTTCCGTAGAGGATCGGCAGCTTCCAATATTGCTTGTTGTAGATCTGTCCGAAACCGGGCGCTACCAGCGAGATCCAACTTACGCCCGACAGCGAGATGGTATCGCGCCGGGGGCGGAGGTCTTTTCGGCCTGCGAGCGAGTCGGACGCTCCGAGTGCTGCGGGCAGGGAGTCGGTTTTCAGAAGCAGGGCCGAGTCGGGGACGAATTGCGGGTGCAGTCTCGCAGCCAGCGAATCCCGGAGCCGCAGCGAATCGATGCCCGAACGCAGCAGCGAATCGCGCAGGGTACTGTCCTGAAGCAGAGAGTCCACCCGCATCAGTAGCAGAGAGTCCGTAAGATGGTTTTTGGCCAGGCTGTCCGGTTTGGGCATCAGACCGCTGCGCACGAAAGTTTTCGCGCTACGGTAACGGTCCAACGGAACTTGGGCCGATGCTTCGCCTGCTCCGCACAATGCGAGAAAGGCGAAAAGCACCAACAGACGGATATATCCCCGGGTGTGTTTCATCTATTTATTGTTGCGGATTTCGGCGGAAGCGCCTCTTTTCTCGAATTTTTCGATGAAGCGGTCGATGTCCCGGTCGTCCGAGAAGTCGATCACGATGCGACCGCCGCCGTTTTTCGAGCGTTTGATGCTGATCTCCTGCGAGAAGAATTTTTCGAGCTGCTCCACCAGCCGCGCATACGATTCGGGATACTCCTCGTCTTCGGCCGGAGCTGCGGGTTTTGCCGCAGGGTCGGTCAGTGCGCGGACCAGTTCCTCGATCTGGCGCACGGAGAGTCCCTTGCGGATGCACTTTTTGAGCAGGCGCAGTTGCAACTCTTCGGGAGCTCCGGCGATCGCTTTGGCGTGTCCCATCGAGATAAGCCCCTCCTTGAGGGCGAGTTGTACTTCGTTGGGCAGTTTCAAAAGGCGCATGTAGTTCGACACCGTCGAGCGTTTTTTGCCGACCTTTTCCGAGAGCGCCTCTTGCGTGAGGTTGCATTCGTCGATCAGCCGCTGCATTCCCAGGGCGATTTCGATGGCGTTGAGGTCTTCGCGCTGGATGTTCTCCACCAGGGCCATAGCATGCAGGTTCTCGTCGTCCACTTCGCGGATATAGGCGGGCAGGGACTCCAGTCCGGCTTTGCGGGCGGCCCGCCAGCGGCGTTCGCCACTGATAATCAGGTAGCGTCCGTCGTCGGTGCGTTTGACCGTGATGGGTTGGATTACGCCCAGCGTGCGGATCGAGTCGGCCAGCTCTTCGAGCGCCTCTTCATCGAACTCCGTGCGCGGCTGCGTGGGGTTGGGGAAGATCGCCGAAACGGAGATCTCCGCCATTTCGGTCATCGGTTTGAGCCTGGCATCCAGGTGTTCGCTCCCGAAAATGGCGTCCAGACCGCGTCCTAATCCCTTCTGTTTCATAATGCTATTTTGCTTTTTGATTGCTTTTGCGGTTGCGTTTCAGGAGCTCCTTGGCCAACGTGAGGTAATTAGCCGACCCGACGGCGGAAGCATCGTACAAGATGACGGGTTTTCCGTGCGAGGGGGCTTCTCCTAAACGGATATTGCGTTGAATTATTGTGTCGAAGGCCAGCTCTCCGAAGTGGTTGCGAACTTCGTTCACCACCTGGTTGTTGAGGCGGTTGCGCATGTACATCGTCAGCACGAAGCCTTCGATTTCGAGCGCCGGGTTCAGTCCGTTCTTGACGATGCGGATGGTGTTGAGCAGCTTCGAGAGCCCTTCGAGCGCGAGGTATTCGCACTGTACGGGAATCAGCACCGTGTCTGCGGCCGTAAGGATATTCACCGTCGTATAGCCCAGCGAGGGGGAGCAGTCGATCAGGATATAGTCGTAACGGTCGCGCACGCTCTCCACGATGCGGCGGATCACGTGGTGTCCGTTCTCCATCTTCGGTAGCTCGGTGTCGGCGGCCACCAGGTCGATCGACGAGGGGAGCAGCCAGAGGTTCTTTACGTCCGGGCTTTGGAGGATTACGTCGGCCGCCGTCTTCGCTCCGGTGATGCACTCGTAAATGCCCTCCAGGTTGATATCGAAGCCCAGTCCCGACGTGGCGTTGGCCTGCGGATCGGCGTCCAGCAGGAGAACTTTCTTGCCCAGCAGCGCGAGCGACGCCGAGAGGTTGATGGCCGTGGTCGTCTTGCCCACGCCGCCTTTCTGATTGGCCAATGCGATGACCTTTGCCATGTTTGCTGATTTTAACGGGTTATAATCGGCCAAAAATACGAATTTTATCGGGAAAAACCATAACGATACCCGAAAAATGCCTATCTTCGAAGCGTAAAACAGGTCTTTATACCGAAGATAAAACATAGAAGCTATGGTACATACCGATTCCACGACTCCGTCCGATGTCCGTCCGCAAGCTCCTGTTGGGGATACTCCCGGAACATCCGATCGGGGACAAACGCCGCAACCGGCTCATAAATATCGATTTCCGACCCTTATCGACCTGTTGGCTCTGGTAGGAATCTGGTATTTGCTACAATTCGTCGGACTGCTTGCCGCCCGTCTCGCCGGGTTCGATTTTCCGGACTGGGACTTGTTGCGCGGCAACGTCGCTCCGACGCCCGAACAACAGGACGCTCTGGCGCGTTTTACGGCTTTCACCTACCTGGTGACGATGGGACTGATGATTCTTTTCACGCTGTTCTATCGCCGCTTGCGGCACGGAACGCGCAAGACGCTGCGCTTTTCGGCGCGGGGCCTCAATCCGGTTCTGCTGCTTTGGGGACTGGTGATGATGCTGGCTGCCGGTATCGTCATCGAACCGGTGGTGGAGCTGCTTCCGATGCCTTCGTCCGCAGTTTACGGCCGGGGCTTCTGGGCGATCATTACGCTGGTGGTTATGGCTCCTCTGTTGGAGGAGTTCCTCTGTCGGGGCATCATTCTCGAGTCGGTGCGGGCCAAGTACGGCGTCGTAGCGGCTTTGTTCCTCTCGTCGGCGTTCTTCGCCGTGTTGCACGGACATCCGGCGCTGGCGGTCAATGCTTTCGTGATGGGCCTGATCCTGGGTTTCATCTACATCGAGACCAATTCGATCTTTTCGGTCGTTCTGCTCCATGCCATGAACAACGGCGCGGCTTTCCTGTTGATTATGGTCGGACTGGACGGGGCCACGATACGTTCGGTTATCGGCAGCGATACACTTTATACGATCGTTTACGTCGTTGCGCTCGTGCTTTTCGCCGCATCGGGCTATATGATCTACCGTTTGCTGGCCCGGGTGAAAAAGTTGGATAAAAATACGATCCGGTAACCTGTTGTGACGGTCGGGGGCTATTTTGCGGCGTACCGCAGGAGCGGGATCGTCGGCGGGTATCATGCAGAAGTATTGTCTGTGCCGGTTTTCCCCGGATTATCTGCACCGGAGCATCCGGTTTTTTCGATACGATAAATTAGGGCGTAATGTAATATTCGGGATGCACGGTACGTTAGGTTCGGGTAAAAAGTATCTTTTTTAGACGATAGGATGCGCCTCGGCTTAACTCAAATAAATTTGGTTAGGCTCTCGGCTTTCATTATCTTTGTCCCTTGTAGTTATGAGTTTTTGTGCCAAAATAGGAGCTGTTCTGCTGCTCGTACTTGCGGTAGGGTGCCAGGAAGTGCCCCGCTATTGGGGCGGAGGTCGGGTCGTGTTGGCCGAGGCTGCCGGTAGAAAATTGTACGCGCGAGAGGTTAAGGCTGCGATTCCGAAGGGAGTGGTCGGCGAGGACAGCGTGGCTTTCGTAAACCGTTATGTCGAAAAGTGGGTGCACAAACAGCTTAAATTGCACGAGGCCGAAGAACTTTTCTCCGATGCCGAGCAGGACATCGATTCGCTG
>OHUF01000274.1_pt1 | contig 29822 bp, 26 predicted proteins | sample 1579131 | NCBI WGS metagenome assembly OHUF01 (sample SAMEA3879553, study PRJEB24766) | human gut metagenome | biome: human-associated habitat; feature: feces | place: USA | collected 1985/1987 | reverse complement strand
ACGGCGTTGTAGGGCATCAGCGTCGGGAAAATGCCTTCCGCGTTACGCCCGGCGCCGAAATAGAGAATGGCCGTGAGGTAGCTCAACACGGTGACCGCACCCAGCACGACCGTACCGATGGCGCCCGCCGCTCCCGGTTTGAGTTTGGTGCCGGCCAGTCCGAGTACCAGGAAACTCAACAGCGGCAATACGAGAATTAGAATGGTAAAATCCATAGTCGATGCGTTTTAATCCGTTACCATTTGAGTTTCTTCAAATCTTTGACCTGGATGTGGCGCAGGTTGCGGTAGATGTTGATGATGATGGCGATGGCCACGGCCGTTTCCGCAGCGCTGATGCCGATGGCGAACAGGGCGAAGAAGAAGCCCTCCAACTGACCCGGAAACAGAAAACGGTTGAATACCACGAAATTGATATCTACCGAATTGAGGATCAGTTCCACCGAGATCAGCATCGCCAGCAGGTTGCGGCGCGTGACGAACCCGTAGATTCCCACGAACATCATGATCGTCGAAACGATCAGGTAATACTCCATGTGTATCATAGCAGTAATTTGTTTTGTACACTTTCCATCGACCGCATCGCTTTGCCGCTGCCTTCATGCACGACGTTTCGTTGTTTCCTCCCCCCCCCTCCGCCGGAGGAGCCGTTATACGGTAAAATGGACGAATGCGGCCGGTCTCTCTTTTTACTCTTTCTGGTACCTTTTTATTATCGTTTGCGGGCGATCAGGATACCGCCGACGATGCAGGCCAGCAGCAATAAACTGATGACTTCGAACGGCAGCAGGTAGCCCTGTTTTTCGGGACTCATCAACGCGAATCCGATCTCCCGGACGGCCAGTTCACCGTGCTCGAAGTGTTCCGGCAGGAACTGGTGGCGCAGGGTGACGAACAGGCAGATCGCCAGTCCTGCGAGGGTCGCCAGGATGCCTACGACGAATTTGTAGCCGCGCAGTTTTTCGGCCTTGTCGCCCTCGGAAGAGGTCAGCAGGATCGAAAAGACGTATAGAACCGTGATACCGCCCGCATAGATAAGCAGCTGGACGGCACCCAGGAACGAATAGTTGAGCTGGAAATAGATGCCTGCCGTGCCGAAGAGGACGAACAGCAGGAACGTCGCCGCACGCAGGATGCGTTTGGTGGTTACGGCCAGTACGGCGCTCGCCAGCGTGAAGACGGCCAGCACGGTAAAGACGATCAGGTCGAGTGTTATCTCCATGACATTATTTGTTCAGGGTTTTTACTAATTTATCGCGGGTATAGACCGCGTGTTCGAAAGCCGTGTCGAAACGGATCGCGTCGTGCGGACAGGCGTTCACGCACAGGTGGCAGAACATACAGGCTCCCAGGTCGTATTCGTATTTGACCAGACGACGCCGGGGCTTGCCCGTCTCTTCGTCCGTGACGGTTTCGGTGGTGATCTTTATCGTACCGTTCGGACAGGCTGCCTGGCAGAGTCCGCAGGCGACGCACTTGTTTTTGCCCTCGGCGTCGTGGGGCATCGTGAGCGTTCCGCAGAAGCGTTCGTTCATTTTGAGCGTCGCCCGGTTTTCGGGATACTGCTCCGTGATTTTCGGGGTGACGAACTCTTTGCCCGTTACCTTGAGGCCCGTGAGCAGGGTGCGGATGCCGTGAAAGAGTCCTTGGATATAATTTGCCATACTTAAAAATGCAGTTTGAATACGACGATGACGACCATCAGCAGCAGATTGACCAGCCCGATCGGTACCAGGTATTTCCACTCCAGCGTCAGAATCTGGTCCACGCGCAGGCGCGGGAAGGTCCATTTGATCCACATCAGCAGCCAGATGACGAAGAGCGTCTTGCCGAAGAACCAGACGAAGCCCGGAATGTAGTCCATGACGGTATTGAAACCCTCCCAGCCGGAGATGTGCAGCGGCATCCAGCCGCCGAGGAAGATCGTGGAGGCTACACCCGCGATGATGAACAGATTGACGAATTCGGCCACGTAGAACAGACCGAAATGCATACCCGAATACTCGGTGTGGTAACCGGCCGTCAGCTCCGATTCGGCTTCGGGAAGGTCGAACGGCCCCCGGTTCACCTCGGCGTTGCCGGCGATCAGATAAATCACGAAAGCGATCATGGCCGGGATGTGCCCCTTGAAGATGAACCAGCCGTCGGCCTGTCGGGCGACGATCTCGGAGAACTGCATCGTATCGGTCAGTACGATGATCGTGAGGATCGAGAGTCCGATCGAAAGCTCATATGAAATCATCTGCGCACCGCTTCGCATGGCGCCGATGAGCGAGTACTTGTTGTTGCTGCTCCACCCTGCCAGCAGGATGCCCACGATACCGATCGACGAGGCGGCCATCATGAAGAAGACGCCCACGTTGAAGTCCAAAATCTCCATACCCTTATTGAAAGGCAGGCAGGAGAACGCCAGTACCGAGGCGAGGATGACGATGTACGGTGCGAGGTTGTAGAGGAACTTGTCCGAGCGCCGGATCGTGATGATCTCCTTGGTGAGCATTTTGAATACGTCGGCGAAGACCTGGAGAGTACCCCAGGGCCCGACGCGCATGGGACCCAGACGGCATTGGAACGCAGCGCAGACCTTGCGTTCCATGAAGATCATCAGGATCGCCACCACTACGTACATCAACAGGATGCAGAGCCCGACGATCACGCATTCGATGAAAATCGCCAGTCCGAGCGGCATGAAAGAAGTGAGCAGTTCATGTACCCAACTTGTTACTATGCTGAAATCAAACATATTGATCTGTTTTATCTGATCTGTTAATTTAACGGTCTATATCCGGAACCACGTAGTCGAGCGTACCTCCGATGGCAATCAGGTCGGCGATCTTCGCACCCCGCGTAATGGTGTCCATACACGAAACGAGCGGCAGGCCCGTCGAACGGAATTTCAGGCGGTACGGCGATTTGTCGCCCCGGCTTTCGAGATAGACGCCGAATTCTCCGCGGCTGCCTTCTACGGCTGCATAGTAACTTCCTTCGGGAACACGTATTACGGGTTTCATCTTAAGTTGATATTCACCCTCGGGGATATTGTCGATAAGCTGCTCGATGATGCGCAGGCTTTCCAGGATCTCCTCCATGCGGACCATATAGCGGGCGAAGCAGTCGCCCTCGGTGAAGAGTACCTCACGGAAATCCACTTTGCCGTACATGGCATAGGGATGCCGCTTGCGCACGTCGCAGGCCCAGCCCGATGCACGGCCCGTGCCGCCCGTAGCACCGAACGAAACGGCGTCTTCGCGCGTCAGCACGCCCGTGCCTTTGAGTCGTTGCTGGGCGATGACGTTGCCGGTGAAGATTTCGTGATACTCCTTCAGGACGGGACGCAGGTATTTGATCAGTTCTTTGACCTTTTTTACGAACTCCGGATGGATGTCCGCCTGTACGCTGCCGATGGTGTTGTAGGCCTGGATCAGGCGTCCGCCAGTGGTTTGTTCGAGGATGTCGAGCACCTTCTCGCGGTCGCGGAAACCGTAGAAGAAGGCCGTCAGCGCACCCATATCCATACAGAGACAGGAGAAGAAGAGCAGGTGCGAATCGATACGCTGCAATTCGTCCATGATGGTGCGGATGTACTGTACGCGTTCCGACACCTCCACGCCGAGTCCCTTCTCGATGCACATGCAGAGCGCATGGCGGTTCTGCGAAGCGCCGAGGTAATCCAGACGGTCGGTAAGAGCGAGCGTTTGGGGATAGGTCAGGCTTTCGCACAGCTTTTCGATGCCCCGGTGGATGTAGCCGCAGTGTACGTCGAGCTTTTTGATGATTTCGCCTTCGAGCGATACGCGGAAGCGGAGCACGCCGTGCGTGGCCGGGTGCTGAGGACCGATGTTGATGACGTACTCGTCCTCCTCGAAGAGCACGTTGCGGCGGCGGATGATGCTGCCGTCGGGCTGGAGCTCGTAGCTCGGCGAACTGTCGTGCGCCACTTCGTTGGTCATACGGAGCGGATTGGTTTCCCCGCTCTGGTCGTAGTCCTTGCGGAGCGGATACCCCACCCAGTCGTCGCGCAGGTAGAGGCGCCGCATGTCGGGATGGTTGATGAAGCCGATACCGAAGAAGTCGAACACTTCGCGCTCGTTCAACTCGGCCCCCTTCCAGATGTCGCTGACCGTCGGCAAACCGCATTGCTCGCGGCTCGGGGTGAGGACTTTCAGTACGACGTTTTCTCCCGTCGCGGTCGATTCGAGGTGATAGACGGCACCCAGCCCCTCTTCGCCCCAGTCCATACCCGTCAGGCTGCGCAGAAAATCGAAGCGCAGCGCCGGATCGTCGTGCAGATACCGGGCCAGATCGTGGAACTGTTCGACCGGGATGGTGAACATCCCGTCGCCGGCCTCCGTATAGACGGCCCCGGGTACTTTTGCCGTAATTATCTCTTGCAGGTTCATACGTTTTTCTTCTCTTCGGGTTCCACATTCAGTTCGGGACGCTCCGCTGTGAGGTCCTCGCGGAGTCGTTTTTCGTACTCTTTCTTGTCGATCTGCCGATTGACGTCGCCGAAGAATTTTTGTAGCTTGACTTTACGCTGCAGCTGCATCATACCGTAAAGCATCGCTTCGGGACGGGGCGGACAGCCGGGGATATAGACATCGACGGGCAGGATCTTGTCCACGCCGTTCACTACGTGATAGGATTTCTTGAACGGGCCGCCGCTTACGGCGCAGCTTCCCGTAGCGATCACATACTTGGGGTCGGCCATCTGGTCGTACAGACGGCGCAGCACCGGCGCCATCTTGTGCGTGATCGTGCCGGCGACCATGATGAAATCGGCCTGGCGCGGGCTGGCGCGGGCTACTTCAAACCCGAAGCGGGCAAAATCGTAGCGTGCGGCACCGACCGCCATAAATTCGATACCGCAGCAGCTCGTGGCGAACGTAAGCGGCCAGAGGCTGTTGCTGCGGCCCCAGTTGATAACTTCGTCCAGGCAGCCCATGACGACGTTCGTGCCGTTGGCACGCAACTCCTCGATCATCTTCTCGAGGTATTCGTTGTCGGTGAAATCTTCGTATTTCATCGACTTGATTTTCGGTTTTCTTACTTCCATTCCAAGGCTCCTTTCCGCCAGGCGTAGGCCAGGCCAAACGTAAGTATCAACAGGAAGAACAGGGCGCTGACAAGGCCGAAGACGCCGATCTCCTGCACCACGACGGCCCACGCGAAGAGGAATACCGTTTCGACGTCGAACATCAGGAACAGGATCGCAAAGAGGTAGTACCCTACTTTGAACTGCATCCACGACTTGCCGCGCGTGGGAATGCCGCACTCGTACGCCTCGCCTTTCTGCGGGTTGTACGAACGGGGCGAGATCGCGCGGGCCACTCCCAGAGCGATCGCCACCAGTCCGATGGCGGTCAGGATTACGACCATTAGTAGTACGAAATACATATACTGTAAAGAGTTGTTTTTTTCGGGCAAATTCGGTTAAACAAGAGTGGTGCGCCTCTTCGGTCGGAAGATGCGCATGGGGGCAATCGAAGCGGTCAAATCCGGATTTTGCCCAGCGAAAAGACGTAGTAATCCACCGCGTCGGGATGGGGATTCGCCGGACGATTGCTGCAAGGGAGCGGACTTTTTTCCGAAGGCCGGAGAGAAGGAGTCGCTGATGCGAGTTGTCTGCAGTTTATATGCAGCATCGGTGCGATGACCTCGCTTACGGTTTCGGACGCGATGAACGAATGGTGGAAATAGTGCAGGCCGCTCTTTTCCTGAGGCGGAACGTGCTGCGTCAGGCTGCCGACGGAATCGCCGCCGGAGGCGTATTGCACCGGAAGTTGCTGGCGGCAGAGCGTTCCTGTCGTCAGTACCAGCAAGGCGAATAAAAAGTATCCGATTTTCCCGGTCATTCCGATTCTTTTTTCCGGCCACAAAGATAACCTTTTTCCTGTTAGATGTTCTCTTTTGTCCGGCGGAAAAGTCTTGGATTGGATAATTTTGATCTCGAATTGACGAATTTTCCGTTCCTGTAACGCGTTACGGTGAACGGTCGAAAACGGGTGATATTCGGAAAAGCGGTTTCCTGAAGCTGCGGCTATGCAGCTTGGTCACTTTTCGAGGTTTTGTACGATGATGTACGGATATCGGATGCAAAGCCTGTTTTTGAAATTTCGGGATTACGGATAAAAATAGCGCTGCAAAGTCGGGTTGCAGCGCTATTTTTCGATTGAATGCAGGCGGCTACGACGCCGGATGTTCCGCCGACCGGTATTCGTTGGGGGTAAGGCCTGTGATTTTCTTGAACAGACGGGTGAAGTGCTGCGGATAAGATGCGGGAACTTCGGTCGATATATTTACCACCGCTTCGACTGTTCTGCCGCAAGTGTAGGGTTCGGGATGGATATGTAATTCATCTCTATTGTCTTTGCGAAAAATATTGGAGTCCGATCATATTGGTCGGATTCTTTGCTATGACCGTTTCTGGTCCCGATGTAATGTATAGCCTGTAATCGGGTCTTTTGTTACGGCTCCGTGTTCGAGGGTGTTACAGCCCCGCTCCGGCCGTTGTTGTCGTAGCTCCGGATATGCGCGGGGATACTCCGCGTCGAATTGTTATGGCGGAGGCGGGAATCTGTTCTTACGTCGTACCCTCTCTTTTTTGCCGCTTTTCTCTTTCTCTCCGGTAACATGTCTGTCTGTTTTTCTTCGGGGTTGGCCGCAGGTGAAGAAGTACATTATATATAAATAGTGATTTTGTATTGCCTTTTTTATGAAATATTTATTTTAGATTTTTATCGGTTTGACTTAACCGATTGAAGAATAAACTTTTAGCGGAGTATTTGAGAAATAGAGGTAACGATTTAGAAACCGTGCGAATTTCAGCGTTTTGCGTTACGATGCTGTCAAATAACTCTTTCTGAATACAAATATAAATCAATTATTTGAATACGCAAAACAGACACGAACAAAATATCATCGCTCGTGTCTGTTTAACGATATATTTGGAAATTTAAAAGAAATTTCCAAATATAAAACCCGATATTGTTGCCATAATGATAACCAAAGCTACATAAACAACGGTTTTCTTCGTCCCCATAACACCTTGAATTACCAACATATTAGGTAACGACAACGACGGGCCGGCCAGCAACAATGCAAGTGCAGGGCCTTTGCCCATGCCCGAAGCCAACAACTCTTGAATTATCGGCACTTCGGTCAGGGTGGCAAAATACATGAATGCTCCCGTGAAACTTGCGAAGAAGTTGGATAGCAGCGAATTTCCACCGACAGCCCACTCAATCCACTCGTTAGGGATGACTCCGGCAATAGACGTATCGTCATGTGTCGAACCCAAAAGAAATCCGGCTGTCACTACGCCGACGGCCAGCAAGGGTAATATCTGCTTGGCAAATCCCCATGATGACAATGCCCATTCTCTATTTTCCTCGTTTCGTTTATCAAACAGCAGGATGATGGAAAGCGAAGCTATACCCACAACCATCGGAACGAGCGGTACTAATTTAGCATTAACAATAAGGGCATCTGCAAGGAAAACAGACACAATCGTTGCCACGGTTCCGACACCTACCCATAACGGACGTAAATTCAATATTCGGATAAGCGACCAACAGAGCATTAGAGCAAAGATTCCCGTAATATACCATTTATAAGAGAAGATTAAAGTCCACAAATCTTTGTCAGAGGCAGAGGGCGCACCCCAATTTGCAAAGACGAGAATCAGCACCAACGTAAAAAAGTGAAACGACGTCTGCCACATCGGGCGTTTTTCCGGTGGCGGAACGATATTCATCTGCTCCTCTTGTTTGGCTTTCTCTTCCTTTCGGAAAATAAATGCCATAGCAAGACCTATCACTACGGAGAATCCGATAGCTCCAACCGTTCGTGCAATACCCATCTCTATACCTAAAATACGGGCTGTCAAGATGATGGATAAAATACTGATAGCCGGGCCGGAATAGAGAAAGGCTATGGCTGGGCCTAATCCTGCGCCCCGTTTGTAAATACTCGTAAACAACGGCAGAATCGTGCAGGAGCAGACTGCCAATATGCCGCCCGAAACAGCAGCTACCGTATATGATAACCACTTCTTGGCATTTGCTCCGAAATATTTAAGAACCGAACCTTGACTGACGAACACGGCGATTACGCCTGCAATGAAAAAGGCGGGAAGCAGGCATAACACGACGTGTTCCTGCGCATACCATTTGGCAAGGTCAAAGGTTGCATCGACAGCCGTCATGAATCGCTCGCTGCCGAGTGGCATGAAAAATACGGCTACAAAAACTACAATCATCCAAAAGAGGATTTTCAACTCTTTTTTAGTATCCATAACTACATCTTAAATACCGAGTAATTGTTTTACCTCTTTTTCGGATGGAACGTGTCCTTTGATTTTAACCACTCCATTCACCGCAACTGCAGGAGTAGCCATAATGCCGGAATTGAGTATTTCCACAATATCCTCTACTTTCGTGAGTGTCACGTCGAGATTGTTCTCGCTAATTACTTTCTCGATTGTCTGATAGGTTGTCTTGCATTTGGCGCAACCCGTTCCCAAAACTTTGATTTCCATATTTCTATCTTTTTATAAATACATCATTACACAATAATATATGCCGATAATTGTGAATACGCCTCCGACAATTCTATTCAGCCATTTCTGTACATTCTGCATTTTGCCATAAAAACTGCCGATATGCTGTACACTGAACGCCAATATCCAAGCTACTGTCAAAACGGGCAATGCGGTAGCTACGGCAAAAAGGACGGGCAGCAGATAACCTGCGGCAGTTGTTGCCGACATGGGAATCAGCATGCCGAAGTAGAAAACTCCGCTGGTGGGACAAAATGCCATAGCGAACAACATGCCGAGCAGAAATGCTCCACATCCACCTTTACGGGCCAAACCTTCTCCATTTCCCTTGAAACCGAAAGAGGGTAATTTCAGTTTACCTCCGAACAATATGAACAAACCTATCAAAAGCAAGGCAGGGCCGAGTACGAGTTCTCCGTATTTGCCGATGAACTTCTGAATACCGAAAAGGCTTGAACCCTCTTTAAGTATCAGTATCAATACGATCCCCAATAATGTATAAGCAATTACACGACCAAGCGTGTATAGTAAGCCATTGAGGAAAATCCGACGGCGATTTTCAATGTCTTTACCTATAAATCCGATAGCTGCGATATTCGTAGCCAACGGACAAGGAGAAACTGCCGTAAGCAATCCCAAAAGCAAAGCCGTAAGTGCAGGAGTTGTGCTGTTGTCTAATAATGTCTGTAACCATTCCATAGGACTTTATTTCAATAAGGTACGGACTTTTTCAGTTATTCCGTTCTTGAACGTGTCGGGAGCGGTACGGGCATTGGCAAAGGCATATTCGGTTAGATTCTCATACGTTTCTTTACCATCTTTCCATTTGCTAACGAAAAGTGAAGACCATGTAACCTCGTATTTTTCGGCGATGGTTTCGTTCTTCGGATCGGAAATGTCAATAGTTCTAAAAACGAGAGTTCCGTTTTTCAATTCGTTGGCAAATTGTACCTCTACCACTTCTTTGGCGTTCTTTTCTATTGCCATACAGGTGGCGCACCGCTGTTTACCATGAAAATACAACACCTCCACATGGTCTTTCTGCTCCAATTGTTGTGCTTGCTCTACATCGGTAGAAGCACTCTTCTTTGTCCCATTGTTATCGCAAGCAGTCAATCCGCAGCAGATAATCAAGGCTAAAATCAATCTGTTCATACACATTTGTTTTTATTGGTTGTTATTTATGTTTGTTATTCGCAAAACTACGAATATTGATTCTAAAAAAATTGTCGCTATTCGCAACAACTTTCCTTTTTGCATATACATTGCCCGAAGAATTTAGAAAAAAGCATAGAAGCTATTTTCCAATTCTCTCGATTGATACAATATTTTACTTTCGGCGTTTCTATTTCCCCTTGTATCAACCCCGACTCTTTTAGTTCTTTCAGATGTTGTGAAACCGTCGCTTTCGCAATGGGGAGTTCTTCGTGAATATCTCCGAAAAAACAGCAATCCTGCTTGGCTAAAAATTCAAGAATAGCCATTCTTGCCGGATGTCCCATTGCTTTTGCAAAACGGGCTATCTGCTCTTGTTCCAATGTATATTTCTTGGATTCCATAGTCTTCCTATTTTTATGTTCGCAAATTTACGAACAGTATTTTAAACTGCAAATTGTTTAAGATTTTTTATCAGTTTGACTTAATCGATTGGGAATAAACTTTTAGCGAATTATTTGAGAAATAGAAGTAACAATTTGGCAACTGTGCGAATTTCAGTATTTTGCGGTGCTATGCTGCAAATAACTCTTCTAAATGCAAAGTTAGAACAAATATTCAAAACTACAATATTCCAATCAAAAAACAATATGCAGTCAATGTCAATTTGAATTTAACCTTTTCTTACACAATATACCAAATGGGGCATATCAACTCCACGATAGTGTTTAACAATAGAATCAATCGGATTCATACCATTACGAAGTGCCACTTTTTGCGATGCAATGTTAGTATCTCTGATAATTGAATATAATTCATCAAATTTCAGCGTATTAAACCCATACTCCCGACAAGCTGTTGCGGCTTCAACTGCATAACCTTTATGCCAATATTTATGAGCCAACAAGTAGCCGATTTCGGGAACTTGCGCCGTCTTGTATTCCTGCATAGTAATACCGCATTGTCCTATCATTTCGTCGGTATCTTTAAGTAATACGCTCCACAATCCGAATCCATAATCCTTATATCGTTGGAGTTGCTTTTGTATCCATGCTATGGTTTCTTCTTCATTAAACGCTCAATTTTATGCTTCAATCCTATCATTGATGAAACGAGATAATGTATTTCTATCAACTTTACATATTTTAGCTATTTTGCGTTTAGATACACCCACTTGTAATAATTCACGAATAAGGTTTTCCTTACCCGATAGTTTGTACTTGTCAGGAGCGTTTTTCTTTCCTTTCGGACGTCCAAGTATAACACCTTCCGCTTTTTTTCGTGCTAAAGCTTCCTTTGTTCGCTGAGAGATAAGGTTACGTTCTATCTCTGCAGACAATCCGAATGCAAAAGCCAATACTTTACTTTGTATATCTTCGCCGAGCTTGTAATTATCTTTAATAGTCCACATCCGACATTCCTTTGTCATGCAGATATTTAGTATTTCCATTATCATAAACAAATTACGCCCAAGACGAGATAATTCTGCACATATTATTAAATCATCTTTTTGTACTCGTCTTAATAGTGTTCCGAGCTGTCTTTTGTTATAAGCTTTTGTACCACTGATAGTTTCTTCTATCCAACCATCAATTTTGATGTTTTCTCTCTCACAGAAGTTGTTGATTTCAAATCTCTGATTTTCTACCGTCTGTTTATCGCTACTAACTCTAATGTATCCGTAAATCATAATTCTAAATGTTATTATTCATTCGCAATGGCGAAAGATTCCATTTAGAAAATACATCATTTACTTTAGGCTATATTACATGACTTAACAAATTATTTGTGTTTTGATGAGGTGCTATTGGCAAATATGTGGATACTGGAAGCCTAAATTCAATACTGCTTCAAGAGAAAGAATAAGAAATTATATTTGCAATTATTTTTAAAAGTCTGATTTTCTCCGTTTTTCAATGAAATTGTTTTGGTAGCAAAAAAGAAAAACATTACTTTTGCGAATGAGAAAAGCGTTCTTTTGATTAGTGCAGAACATTGCAGAATGGAGAAGCTCGCTGGTTTCCAAATCGAGCATCAAAAAAGCAAGATTGCGACAAATAACGTAACTCACTGAATCACACGTGTAAACTTCCATTTTCTTCTTATTGCTGCCAAGTGGCAAAAAAGCAAGATGCAGCGGATTTATGCAGACTTTCCGTTACGAATGCATTACCTGTTTATAGCGAAAGAAGCCTCTCCAAAATCCTTTCAGCAAGGTTGTAGGACAACGGTTTAGCCTGCTTGTGAGGCTTTCCTTTCCATAATGGGTTAAAATAGTTTCTCAACGGATTTTCTTGCACTTGTCCGCACCATTCTGCAAACGGATGATTAGCTCTATTGACTGTAATTTTGCGAACAAAAAATAGAGCTGTTTATGGAAGAATTAAAAGTAACGTTTTACCTCAAGAAGAACGAGGAAAGAGCCGATGGGACGGTACCTATCTTGGGACGAATCCGTATCGGCAAGTCAATGGTACAGTTCAGCACCAAGGTGTATGTCATTCCCTCTCTATGGGACGTCAAGTCTGGAAGGGCTGTGGGCAAAAGCAAGCCAGCCGCAGCCACCAACAAGGAGCTTGACAGGATTTCACTGGACATCCATTCCGCTTACAAGGATTTGTTGGCGAAAAAGGAAACCGTATCAGCGTTGGAAGTGAAAAATGCCTTTCAGGGCATCTCATCCGAGCAGGAAACCCTTGTATCGTTTTATGGCAAATGTAATGAACGGTTTTACGAGAAAGTCGGCACAAACCGTAAAGTGGAAACTTATAAGCGGTATGGTGTGGCATTGAACCACTTGAAAAATTTTCTTAGGCAGAAATATCATGTTAAGGATATGCCATTTCAAGCTCTCACTCCGTCCTTCGTTTCCTCTTTTGACCTCTATCTCCGTGCAGACCTGAAAATGGCATTGGGAACAGTGAACAACATTATCGGACGTTTGCGCAGCGTCATCAAGTCGGCACTCAATGACGGACTTTTGCGTAAAGACCCTTTTAACGGTTATACGTTTGATTATCCGCAGATTATTCCGAAGTTCCTTTCAGAAAAGGAACTGGAACAGATGATGAACACTCCATTGCCGAAACCGAACCTCAATCTTGTGCGTGACGTGTTTCTCTTTTCCGCGTTCACAGGCATCGCCTTCAGCGACATACGCAATCTCACCCAAAAGAACCTTTTGAAAGCGGAGGACGGGATATGGTGGATTCATAGTGCGCGTAGAAAGACAGGAACGCCTTTCCATATTCCATTGCTGGATTTGCCATTGGAACTTATTGCCAAGTACCGTGGCATAGCTCCAAATGGCAGGCTTTTCCCGATGCTCAGTTGCAGCAAGACGAACATTAATCTGAAAAAGATAGCGTCAATATGCGGAATCGAACGCCGGGTGACCTTTCATGCAGCCCGCCATACATACGCCTCGGTAATCACTCTTTCTCAGGGTGTTCCGCTTGATACAGTGCGTGAATTGATGGGACATCGCGACTGGAGGGCTACACAAATTTATGCGCATCTTACCAACGACAAGGTAAGCGAGGATATGGGCAGGTTGCAAGAACGTATCGGTAACAAGTTCGAGTTGACAGACAATAAAATGGCGGAAGTTGTTATTTCAACACCCCAAATCAAACGTACCAAAAGGATGAAACCATGAGACAGGAGAGAAAGACCGCTTACAATACTTTCGCCGTATTGTTTTATATCAACCGACAAAAGGTGAAGAAAAACGGCTTGTGTCCGCTCATGGGCAGGATTTCCATCAACACCGAGGTCGCACAGTTCTCCACGAAAATGGAAGTGCAACCTGACTTGTGGGATGCCAAGGCATACCGTCTGACAGGCAAAAGCCGCACCGCCAAAGAAACCAATGCCAAGATAGACAGGCTTGAAGAGGACATACGCCGTTATTATAAAGAAATTCTTGACGAACAGGGGTATATCACAGCAGAACTTGTCAAGAACGCCGTGAACGGCATCGGGCAACACAAGCGGAAGCTGTTGGAGCTGTATCGTGAGTATATGGAAGACTTTGCCAAACGTGTGGGAATCAACCGTGCGCCAAGCACTCTGAGAAGTCATAAGACATCTTATTGCAATCTTCAGAATTTTATCCGTGAACATTATGGCATTGAGGACATCCCTCTCAAGCAATTGGATTATGCCTTCATCGAAAAGTACGACCATTACTTGCGTGTGGAAAAAGGATTTTCAGGCATGACCATAGAAAACCACATCATCATGCTGAAAACAATGACAAGGACGGCAATGGCACAAGGTACAATCCAATACAATCCGTTTGCTTCGTTCTCGCCTGAAAAGGCGTTGAGGAAGCACCGCCATCTGACAACGGACGAGTTGCAGAGGCTGATGAACACGCCTATCCGGGAAAAGTTCCTGTGTTTTGTCCGCGACCTGTTTGTCTTTAGCAGCTTCACTGGCATCGCATATGCGGATATGTGCAATCTGGATGTTTCCAACTTAAGTAGGGATGGACAAGGAAATCTTTGGATAAAATTCAAACGCCAAAAGACAAAAAGCGAGTGCAGTATACTTCTCCTTGATGTTCCACGGAATATCATGGAAAAATACGAGTGCGAACGGAAAAGCGATAAACTTTTCAATATGCCCTGCCGCTCAGCCATGACCAACAACATGCCTAAACTTGCCAAAGTATGCGGTATAGAACATCGGCTTACCTACCATATGGCAAGACATAATTTCGGCACCCTGATTACACTCTCTCAGGGAGTTCCGCTGGAAACCGTATGCCAAATGATGGGACACAAGAGCATGAACACCACACAAATCTACGCCCGACTGACCCATCAGAAAGTGGACGAGGACATGAAGAAACTGACACAGCGCATAGGCAACAAGTTCCGTATGCCGGAATGGAACAAGGATAAGGAAAACATTAAAAACATACATTATGGACAGGGGAATAATCACAATTACTGAAAACGGGGCGGTCACGATGCCGACCGCTCCCGTATGGATGACGCAGCAAGAAATGTGCGATGCGTTCAACGTGTTCGGCTGCTATATTCGTAAGACTATTGCTGCCATTTACAAAAACAATGAATTGTCGGAAGAGGAAACGGTGCGGCACGTCAGGCAGGACGGCAGGATTCGCTATGACGTGTACAGCCTTGAAATGGTGATTGCCGTAGCGTTCAGGTTGCGAAGCCGCGAGGCAATAGCTTTTCGAAAGTTCATCATGGAAAGGCTGTACACAGCAAGTCGTGAAAAACCTGTAAATTTGTTCTTTTCGCTGTCCGTAACCAGTCCACGGTGTACGTGTTAGCAGTAAAAGATATAACATTACACAAAGAAAGCCGATGGCGACAAGTAAATTGTCCGCCCATCGGCTTTCTTTGTTTTTGCACATTCAGATTTACGTTTCCATGCGGTAAGCGTTCCTGTAGCCGCTCATCAACAGATTTTCGATGTCAGACTCCTTGTACAGGATTTTTCCACCCAACTGGTAGTAGGGCACCATCCCATTATTGCGGTAGTCCTGCAAGGTGCGTCGGCTCACCTTGAGCCATGCCGACACCTCCTTGTCCGTCAGGAACTGTTCGTTACTTGGCGAAGCCTTATGCCCCGCATCCATTCTTTCGATGCCTTCAAACAAGGCATCCAGCTTTCCGATGAAGCCGACCTCCAGTTCACGGTCGGCAAGAATCAAGTCGTTCATAATTTACAGTGGATTTAGTGGTTATACATATTATTGTCTGATTAGATGCTACAGCCACGATAGGCTGCATCCTTACGCCTGTCCTCCACGAGCCGGACGATGCGCTGCACATCCTCCGGCTTGTAGAAAATCTTATGTCCGATTTGCGAGTAAGCCAGTGTTCCGTTATCGCGGAGCGTCTGCAAGGTACGCGGACTGATGCGCAACTGTTGGCAGACTTCTTGGTTGTCCATCCAGCGGCTGAGCCGTTTCCCCTCCCTCTTGCAAAGGATTTCATTCACCCGGTCGGACAGGCGGTTGAGCTTGCCGACCATTTCTTCATACTTGCTTTTTGAAATGATTACTACTTCCATACTCATTATATTTACTAATTGTTCTTCTTTTTGCCTGCAAAGTAAAGCCGTTGTCCGCTTGAAACAATGGATTTGCAATGAGGTGGCAGCTTGTGGCAGCAAGTGGTCGGGAGTGGCGTTATCCACCGAACACGTAACGGCTGTTTCAAGCGTCCGTGGTGCAAAGAAAAGCGAAGTCCGGCATAATCCAACCGCTTTGCACCTGCGTGGCAGCATTTGGCGTCGGTGTGGTAGCCTGTGGCGTTCTTCGGATTCCTATATTTCTTGAAAGGAGCTTCATCTGTTTCACGCCAAGCCATGTCCTTAAATCTGTTCCAACCATTCCAATTAAGCCCTTAAAAATCCTAATGCCATTTCTCGCACAATGGCAAAACGATGCAGCACGCACCGTTCCGACAATGCGTAAAGTGCAAAACCAAACATTGTTGCCACAGTCCGCCCATTCGTTTGACAGCCTGCAATACAGCCATTTCCTTTGCAACTGATAATCGGTCAAATGTGCGCACAACGACCAACATTGTTAAACACTAAATTCAAACAAGTATGAAGAAGAACGTAAGCAGCCAGAGTATGGATGCAACATTGCAGGATTTTTTAGGCAACAAGCCGAGTATGGAAACACCGAAGCCCGAGCCCCAGCCTGCCGACACAAAGGAACAGCCGGAAAAGGCAAGCGAGGTTGTACAGGAAAAGTTAAGTGAAGCCGTACCGGAACAGACGGATGAAACTCCGCAGGTGGTACGCCGCATCAGCGGCAAGCAACGCCGGGCATCGTTGGAGGAATACAAGGAAGCCTTTCTCACCGTTCCGACCATCGAAGACCGCAAGCCCGTGTTCCTCAGCCGCAGTACGCGCGATGCCCTCGACCGTATCGTACGCATGTTCGGCGAGCGGCGGATGAGCGTGTCTGGACTGGTGGAGAACATCGCCCGGCAGCACCTTGCCACCTACGGGGAGGACATCGAGGCATGGCGTAAACTCTGAGAATTAAGAAGTGGATTGACGGGGCGCAATTCAGAGTTACCCTGAACCTGTCCAACGGAGTTTTGAGGGGAGCAAGTTTGTGTTTCGGGCATACCGAAACCACCTGCTCCCACTCATGAACTCCGTGGAGAGCCGCATCCCGTTGGTCTAATGGGTATCTGTATTATAAACAGTAACAAACGTATGGAACAAAAGCATAAATCAAATCGAATGAACAAGGGAGGCCGCCCCAAGAAGGGAGCGGCAGACAAGCTGAAATACCGTCTAACGGTGAAGATGGCGACATCGGACTACTACACGCTGAAAGGCAAGGTGCGGAGTGCGGGCATATCCGCCGGGGAGTTCCTGCGCCGTTGCATGAGGGACGGGCAGGTGAAGGAACGGCTCACGCCGGAGCATACAGGCTATGTCCGCCAACTCTGCGGTATGGCGAACAACCTGAACCAACTTGCGCACAAGGCGAACACCGCGGGCTTCGTCACGGTGAGGATGGAATGCCGCATACTCGTGGCACGGATTGAAGAACTCCTTAACTTTATCCTCCTATGATAGCTAAAATCGTAAAAGGAAGCAGTTTCAAGGGTGTGGTAAACTACATTCTTGACAAGGAAAAGGACGCTAAAATCCTTATCTATGACGGTCTGTTTGTCGAGAACAAGAATACGATAGCCATGAGCTTCGATGCACAATCGAAGATGAATCCAAAGGTTACGAAGCCCGTCGGACACATCTCGTTGGCTTTCCATAAGGAAGACGAACACCGCCTGACCGACCGCGCAATGGCAGGAATAGCGTTGGAATACCTGAAGGAAATGGGGATAACCGACACGCAGGTTCTCATCGTGCGCCACTTCGACAAGGAGCATCCGCATGTGCATATAGCGTTCAACCGAATCGCCAATAATGGCAGGACAATCAGTGACCGCAACGAGCGGATACGCAGCGCACGCATCTGTAAGGAACTGACGAAGAAATATAACCTGTACTTCGCCAGCGGCAAGGAGCGGGTGAAGCAGCACCGCCTGAAAGAGCCGGACAAGACCAAGTACGGGCTTTATTCCATCCTTAAATCGGAGGTTTCAAGGTGCGGAGACTGGCAGCAGTTAGCCGCTAATTTGGAGAAACAGGGCGTGGATATGCGGTTCAAGTACAAGGGCAAGTCGGACGAGGTGCAGGGTGTAGTTTTCACCATGAACAGCTACTCGTTCAGCGGTTCCAAAATTGACAGGCGGTTTAGCTTTTTCAAGATTGATGCGGCACTGGACAATAACAGACGCAATGAACGGCAGGAAATCATATCATCGCCATATCGTGTGGAACCGTCCATGCTCCCATCCGAATCAAGGGGCAACGATGATTTGTACAGCGGTTCGATTGGTCTTTTCATGCCGGACAACACGGACGGACAAGCTGAGGAAAACCGTTTCGAGGAAGAATTAAAACGTAAGGACAAGAAAAAGAAACAACGTAAAATAAGATTCTAAAAATGGATAATAACGAAGTATATGCGCTCTTTGAGGACATCAAAAATGACCTCAAGGGTATCAACGGGAAATTGGAAAACGCTCCCAAAGTAACCAACAATCAATCTGGTGGACAGCCTCCGGCGGTGGACTTGAAACCCATAAAGGAGCTGTTCGATAGTTCCGCAAAGGAGCATCAGGCACAGACCAAAGCCATGCTGACCAAGTTCGGGGAGGCGGAGGTTTACGCATCGAACAGGATTTTAGGTCTGTTGCGGAATTTAAAGGAATCGTTTGTCAAAAGCTCAGAAGAACGGAAAGACGAACCGCAGAAGCATATCCACCGACACAGCTTTGACATCCGGTCAAGCAAGGTGTTTTCTCTTTTGGTCGGCATGGGTATCGTGTGCAGCCTTTCCATCTGGGGTAACATCGAGCTTTGGAAATCCAAGCGGCAGTATGCGGACGATGCGTTGAAGTTCCGCGTCATCCGCTCATGGGGAGGCTGCAACGCCAATCATATCCTTTGGCTGAATGACGTGTTTGACATCCGCCGTAACGAGGAAACCATTGACTGGATACGTCAGGAAGCTGAGGACTACGACAAGGGGTTAAAGACCTTATCGGACAGTCTGATGCAGGAGAAGTTGAAAGTGAAACAAATGGAGAATAACAATAACCAAAAGTAACGTGAATGGCATCGGTAAAAGTGAAATTCCGTCCTTCCGCCACAGACGGCAAGGAGGGCAGCATCTACTATCAGGTAATACACGACCGCACGGTCCGCCAAATCAAGACGGATTGCCGGGTATTTGAAAGCGAATGGAACAGCAAAACATCGGCAGTTGCCGTTCCTGTTCTGGCAAGCATCGAACGGAAAAACTACCTTCAATCGGTCGCAAGCCGGATAGAATGGGATGTAAAACGCCTGACGGCAATCATCGCATTGCTTGAAAAAGGGAACAAAAGTTACACAGTGGACGACATCCTCGTGAAATTCAACAGGCAAGCAGACGGACAATCCCTATTCCCTTTCATGCAAGGCATCATTGACCAATTAAGGCGGCTGAACAGAATCCGCACGTCGGAAACATACACCGCTACACTTGCCAGCTTTATGAAGTTCCGTGACGGTCAGGACATTCTTCTGTGTGAAATAGACGGCGATACGATGATGCTCTATGAGGCATGGCTGAAAGCCAACGGCAACTGCCCAAATACGACCTCATTCTATATGCGCATACTCCGCGCCGTCTATAACCGTGCCGTGGAAAAGGAACTGACGGAACAGAGGCATCCTTTCAAGCACGTTTATACAGGCATAGACAAGACCGTGAAACGTGCTGTGCCATTGAAGGCTATCAAGCGCATCAAGGAACTTGACCTGACACTAAAACCGCATCTGGACTATGCGAGGGATATGTTTCTCTTTTCGTTTTACACCCGTGGAATGTCGTTCATTGACATGGCTTATCTGAAGAAGTCGGACTTGAAAAACGGCATCCTGACATACCGCAGGAGAAAGACCGGACAACAACTGACTATCAAGTGGGAGAAGTGCATGGAGGAAATCATGAACAAATACGAAGGCCGTTCCGCCACACAATACTTGTTAGCTATAATCATCAATCCATTGGTTAGTGAACGGGTACAATACATGAACGCCCTCAGCCGTGTGAACGTAGCCCTGAAAGAAGTCGCCCGTTTGGTGAACTTGCAGATTCCGTTGACCATGTATTGTGCCCGGCACGGATGGGCAAGCGTCGCCAAGAGCAAGAATATACCGCTTTCGGTCATCAGCGAAGGCATGGGGCATGATTCGGAGGAAACCACACGCATCTATCTTGCCTCGCTTGACACAAGCGTGATAGACAGGGCGAACAGCCTTATCCTGAAAGATTTGTAATTGAAAATGTAAACAGAGAAGCGTTTTGCAAAAATCAGAATCTCTTGGTAAGAGTTATAGTTATATCGCAAAGGTACGCAAAATATCGCAAATTCCGTGAAAAGTTCTCATTTATAATGGGATAAAAGATGAAAATTGTACGGATTTGTTCAGTGAATCCACTTTCTTATGTTTGATAACATCCTGATTCATAAGAACTATGTCCTTGACATATATCTCTTACCAAGAGATGAATTTCAAGGATATACTACATAAATTCCGTACCGAATCATTCACCGAAAGGGAAAAGGGTACAAAGTTCGAGCGTCTGATGCGCTCATGGTTATTGACAGACCCCCGCTACAACGAGCTTGAAAAGGTGTGGCTGTGGGAGGACTTTCCGGGGCGCAAGGACTTCGGAGGCACGGATACGGGAATTGACCTCGTGGCCAAGACCGAGATGGGCGACTATTGGGCTATCCAATGCAAATGCTATGCTGAGGATGCCGTAATCGACAAGCCTGCCGTGGATTCGTTCCTCGCCACTTCCAGCCGCACGTTCACCAACGAAGTTACTTTCCAGACTACCCGGTTTGCCAAACGAATATGGATTTCCACTACCAACCATTGGGGAAGCAACGCCGAGGAAGCCATCCGCCTCCAAGACCCGCCTTTTTCACGGGTAGGGCTGATTGACCTGAACTCTTCCTGCGTGGACTGGCAAAAACTGATGGACGGACTTACGGGAAACTCCGCTCTTGTAGAGGGAAAGAAACCGCGCAGGCACCAGTTGGATGCCATATCCAAGGCATACACGCACTATATCACAGACGGCAATGACCGGGGCAAGCTCATCATGGCCTGCGGAACGGGAAAGACCTACACCTCGCTGCTCATCACCGAACAGTTGTTAGGTGGCAAAGGACTGGTTTTGTTCATGGTTCCATCCATCGCCCTGTTGGGGCAGTCACTCAACGCATGGTCGGCAGACGCGAAGAAACCCATAAAGGCCGTCTGCATCTGTTCCGATTCCAAAGCCTCACGTAAGATACAGAACAAATACGATGACATGGATGACAGCGTGGTTGACCTTGCCGTTCCTGCGTCCACCAGTCCGCAGTCCATTGCCTCGCAGTTGAAGAGATACCGCAGCCACGACGGGTTGGTAGTCGTGTTCTCCACTTACCAGTCCATTGATGCCGTTTCAGCGGCACAACAGGAGATACTTTCCGAAACAGGCGGCGAGTATGGCGTGTTCGACTTCATCATCTGTGACGAAGCCCACCGCACCACGGGCGTGAAGCTGTCGGACAAGGACGAGAGCAACTTCACCAAGATACACTCCGATGACAACGTGCAAGGCAGGAAACGCCTCTATATGACCGCCACACCAAGACTGTATGGTGAATCGGCCAAGATAAAGGCATCGGAAAAGGACTGCATCCTCTGTTCGATGGACGACAAGGCTCTGTACGGGGAGGAGTTCTACCGCGTGAATTTCTCCTATGCCGTACAGAACGGACTGCTGACCGACTACAAGGTGCTTGTCCTTACCGTCGGTGAGGACGATGTACCGGAAAACATCAGGCGCGATGTCACCGACACGACCACGGAACTGAATTTTGACGATACTTCCAAGCTCATCGGCGTAATCAACGGACTGTCCAAGATGATACAGGGTGACGACCACCGCACATGGGATGCCGACCCGCACATGATGCGCCGTGCCGTGGCGTTCTGTTCGTCCATTGACAGGAGCGCAAGCAGGACGGGCATCGCATCCAAATATGTGGCTTCCGTACTGCCGCAAATATCGGAAAAGTACGACGAGAATCTGGATGCGGAGAGCCTTTCGCATACTGTTTCGATAACCACAAAGCACATCGACGGCTCGATGAACTCGCAGGAGCGCAACGGAATCCTGCAATGGCTGGCGGAAGAGTCGGACAATGAACGTGAATGCCGTGTTGTAACCAACGTGCGCTGCCTGTCCGAGGGCGTGGACGTGCCGTCGCTCGATGCCGTGCTGTTCCTTTCCGCCCGTAACTCGCAAGTGGACGTGGTACAATCGGTAGGCCGCGTGATGCGCACTTTCCACAAGGGGCTACCCGACGAGAAGAAGTACGGCTACATCATCATCCCTATTGTCGTGCCGTCCGATGTTTCGGCGGAGGAAGCACTCGACAACAGCAAGACCTTTGATGTGGTTTGGGAAATCCTGAACGCGCTGCGCTCCCACGACGACCGTTTCAATGCGATGGTGAACAAGATTGCGCTCAACAAGCAGAAACCAAACAAGCAGTCCTATACGCCGTCTGTCACAATCGGCAGGCCGGGATTGGGCTTTCAGGAGGGAGAGGAAGAAGCGCGGCAGATGGAGAACGCGGAAATCGCCCGGCAGTTGGAACTTCGTTTCGGCGAATTGCAGGACGGTATGTATGCCAAGCTCGTGGAGAAGTGCGGCGACCGCCTCTATTGGGAGAACTGGGCAAAGGAAATCGGACTTATCGCGCACAAGTTCATCGAGCGCATATCCAAGCTCATCCAGTCCGGCGTACACAAAAAGGCGTTCAACGAATATCTCAAGGGATTGCAGCGAGACCTTAACCCGTCCGTGGACGCGGCACAGGCCATCGAGATGCTGGCGCAGCACATCATCACCCGTCCGGTCTTCGATGCGCTGTTTGCCGATTACCAGTTCGTGAACAACAACGCCGTGAGCCGTTCCATGCAGCGCATGATAGACCTCTTGCAAGAACAGGCTTTCGAGAAAGATACCGAGGTGTTGGACAAGTTCTATCAGTCGGTGAGGACAAATGTAGGCGGCATAGACAATCTGGAGGGTAAGCAGACCATTATCAAGAACCTCTACGAAAAATTCTTCAAAGGCGCGTTTCCGCTCACCGTGGAGAAACTGGGCATCGTCTATACGCCTGTGGAGTGTGTGGACTTCATCATCCATTCCGTGAATGACATCCTAAAGGCGGAGTTCGACACTTCGCTGACCGAGCAGAATGTGCATATCCTCGACCCGTTTGTGGGCACTGGCACATTCATCACGCGGCTGTTGCAGTCAGGCCTTATCCGCCCGGAGGACATGGAGCGCAAGTACCTGAACGAAATCCATTGCAATGAAATCGTGTTGCTGGCCTATTATATCGCCGATGTGAACATTGAATCGGTATTCCATGACATTACCCGTCGAGAAACCTACTTGCCGTATAGCGGCATCTGCCTGACGGACACTTTCCAACTGGCGGAGAAGAAGCACAACGAACTGTTCACCGAGTTCTTCCAAGATAATTCCAAACGGGTGAAGAAGCAGATGGCCACGCACGTGAGGGTGATTGTGGGAAATCCGCCGTACTCTGTTGGGCAGAAAAGTGCAAATGACAATGCCCAAAATTTATCTTATCAAGTCCTCGATGCACGTATAGCTAAAACTTATGCGTCAAAAAGTTCTGCAGCTTTAAAAAACTCGCTTTACGACAGCTATATCAAAGCTTTTCGCTGGGCATCAGACAGAATTCCTGAAAATGAAGGCGGTATAGTGGCTTTTATAAGCAACGGTGCATGGATTGATGGTAATGCTCAAGATGGTATGCGTAGATGTATTGAGGAAGAATTTACTTCCATTTATGTATTGAATCTGCGTGGAAATCAACGTACATCGGGAGAACTTTCACGTAAAGAAGGAGGCAAAATTTTTGGTAGCGGTTCACGTACTCCTATTGCCATTACTTTCCTTGTCAAGAATCCTGCAGAGAAAGGACAAAAAGCGATTATACATTACCACGATATAGGCGATTACCTTACACGTGAACAAAAGCTCAAAATGGTAAAGGAGTTCCGTTCTATTTCTTCACAGAAGTTGGATTGGCAAATTATCACTCCTAACGAAAAAGCGGATTGGATAAATCAACGTGATGGAATGTTTGATTCACTGATACCCATTGGCGACAAGAAATATAAAAATAATACGCAGACATTTTTTGTACCCTACTATTCTAGTGGTTTGAAAACTAATAGGGATGCATGGTGTTACAATAGTTCTCTTTACATTGTAAGAATTAAGGCACAAGAGCAAATAGAGTATTATAATGAAAGGCTTGAAAGACAGGAAAATATAGATTACGGAACAACAAAGTTGAGTTGGACAACTGCTGTGATTAATGATTTCAGAAAAAGGAAAAAATATAGTATTTCCGAGTGCGAATACCGTGAAACAGTATATAGGCCATTCTTTAAGCAACAACTATTATATTATAGTCCATTGAATGAAAGGCAAGGACAGATTCCTTTACTGTTTCCAACTCGATTACACAAAAATTTGCTTTTGTGTGTATGTGGAATAGGAAGTAATGGATTTAGTTGCTTGATAACAAATATTTTACCTGACTATTCATTCCAAAGTGCAAGCCAATGTTTTCCCCTATATTGGTACGAGGAAAACAAAAATCCTCAGGCTTCACTTTTCGATGATGTGGAAACAAACCGCTATATCCGTCGCGACGGCATAACCGACTGGATTTTGAAAGAAGTCCGCAGTCGTTTTGGAGGCTCACGAGCTATTACCAAAGAACACATTTTCTACTATGTGTATGGTCTGCTTCATTCCAAACAATACCGTGAGCGTTTCGCTGATGACTTGAAAAAGTCATTGCCACGCATCCCCATTGTAGATAATGTGCAGGACTTTATGGTCTTTTATAAAGCCGGAAAGGAACTTGCCGATCTGCACCTGAACTACGAGCAAGGCATTAACGTACAAACTACTGGGCAAGACGGAGATTATCAGTTCTTTGCTGCTATGCCAATGGATGCCTATTTGTTTTGCAAGGTCAAAGTATATGGTGACATCGACATCTGGCTAAGCGAATGGACGGATGAAACCTATCAATACTTTGTGGTGGATAAGATGAAGTTCGCCAAAGTCCGTGACAAAAACGGTAAACTCGTTGCAGATAAGACACGTATCATTTACAATGGTCATATCACCATCGAGAACATCCCACTCATAGCATACGAGTATATCGTCAATGGCAAGTCTGCCATCGAGTGGATAATGGAACGCTACGCCGTCACCATCGACAAAGCATCCCAAATCAAGAACGACCCCAACGACTGGTCAAGAGAACATGAGCAACCCCGTTATATCCTTGACCTCTTGTTATCGGTTATTATTCTATCTTGCAAGACAGTAAGCGCTGTGGATGCACTTCCGAAATTGAAAATATAATGTATTCCTTGAACAAAAGTGATGTTAGTTGAAAAAGAAACGTGATTGATATAGACGATTGCTTTACACTAAGTAAAATATGACCAATGAAGATATTGTTTGTATTGAGCAGCCGATAGGACAAAAGTATAAAATGGAGAGGGTGTGTCGTAATGCACGATGCACCTTCTTTTTTTGTTAGCCCTAAAAATCAGTTCATGTACTTTAAGCTGCGATATTTTGGGGATATCTCTGATTTATGTGTCCCCAACATCTGAATATGGCGGCGGCAAGCTCATAAAGCAGTTCAGTCAGCCAGCCAATACGTCCTTTTTCCATCTTGGCACACATCTTTTTTATATTGAAGGCAATGGCAAAGAAGGAAAAGTCCATGAAGACCTTGTCCATCCCAAAATGGCGGAAACGCTTGTAGTTCATGTTGTTTTTCATTTGTCCGAACACAGCTTCCGGTTCTATACATCTCTGTCCCCTGTGTTTCAGACCTTCCTCGGAGCAGAGCAGCTCTTTGGCTTTTTGCCGGTATCTCCTGAGCCTGTGATTCAGTTCAATCGTCCTGTTCCCCTTTGCTTTAAAGCATCGGCATCTTAGCGGGCAACCCTCACATCTGACAGCTCTGTACCTGGCATTCTCGCTGACATATCCGGATGCGGTTTTCACGCGTTTGGTCCCTATCCTCCGCATCTTTTGTCCCATGGGGCAGATGCAGAAGTCATGCTCTTCATTGTAGTAGAAGTTTTCTGACTTGAACGGGTCCGGATTGAATCTTGGCCGCTGTTCCATGTGAAAGCGGCTGTATTTGACGTAGGCTTCCATGCTGTTTTCTTCCATGAAGCGGTAATTCTCCTCAGAGCCGTACCCTGAATCAGCGACCACCGTACGGGCTGGTCTGCCATATCTGTTTGAGAAGGACTGCAGGAAAGGTATCATGGTCAGTGTATCCGTAGGATTGGGGAAGAGTGCAAAATCGGTAATGAACTGGTTCTCGGTACCGATCTGAAGGTTGTAGCCGGGCTTCGTCTGACCGTTGCGCATGGCATCCTCCTTCATCCTCATAAAAGTGGCGTCCTTGTCGGTCTTTGAATAGGAGTTCCGCTCTTGCAGGGTCTTCAGATGATTGTCGTATTCCTGCAGCTTGTCCCTGTGGCCTTCCAGTTCTTTCAGCTGCCTGCGTGTCTTTTTCAGCGCAGCCTTTTCCTCTTTGGTGGAAGGTTCGGGAACCTGCTCAAGCGCACTGCGCAATTCTCCCGCCATTTCGGTCAGCATGGCAGGAGTGAACGCTATTTCCTCATCGCTTTCCGATGAGTTCTCCCGGGCGATGGCATCGTCTATCTGTTCCAACAGGACGTGTATCTTCTTCATCAGGCGTTCACGGTTCCGCTCAACCGTTTTTCTCCAGACGAACGTGTACCTGTTGGCCTTGGATTCAATCTTTGTCCCGTCGATGTATTCCACGTTCAGGCTGATGAAGCCCCTGGAAGAGAGCAGAAGTACGACCTGGGTGAACACTTCGTTGATTTCCTTCTTCACCCGGTTGCGGAAACGGTTGATGGTAATGAAGTCCGGTTTCTCGTATCCGGCCAGCCAAATATAATGGATGTCACGGTGAAGGAGGCTTTCTATTTTCCGGCAGGAGTAGACGTTGTTCATGTAGGCATACAGAATGACCTTGAGCATCATCCTTGGATGGTAAGGGCTGCGCCCGCATTCCTTGTATAACTTCCTGAAACTTTCAAGGTTCAGGCTTTCAACCAGAGCGTTAACCATACGCACCGGATCGTTTTCTGCAATATCCTCATCTATTCTTTGAGGAAAAAGCACTGTCTGGTTGGAATTGTAAGGACGAAAATGTATCTTTGCCATAGTGGAAATTATTATGCTTAAAGATACAAAATCTTTAGGTAATAACAAAGCCCCAGCTTGTGAAAGTCGGGGCTTTGTGCGTAAAAAAGAAGGTGTGCTTTTTGACACACCCTCTTCTAATTTTTAGCTTACAATCGCTAATTCAATTCTCGCTTATTTAAGCGATTCCTTGATTTCTCGTCAATTAGATGCGGATATTCTTTGTCAAATTTTTTATTGGCATCTTCGGCTTTCACGCTCAACGAATCAGAAAGATATGATAATTTTTTTCTATTTTCTGAAATCAGCTCACTCCAAGACATAATATATAACTTAATGTCTTTACCATCCTTTGTGTAATCTGAGAATAAGAAAGGGGTTGCTTCATATTTATTAGAACGCGCAGCATCTATTTGAACCTGAGCTCTTGGCGTTATTTTCGAGGAAACCAAAATGATTTTATAACAAACCTTATTGTGTGGGTAAGCCGAGGAGCTGATAATATCATACCTATATTTTTCTATTTGCTGTATTTCTTTTTCTGCAATAGCACATGACGGTGCTTTCAATTCCACAATTAAAACTTCTTCTCTACCATTGCCCAATTTCTTTTTATTATAAAAAAACAAATCAGTGATATCCTTATCACGAGCTTGTGCTTCTTGTATCAAATTTTCATCTTCTTCCGTTGGTTCATAAGAAAAATATTTTTTATGAAGTGATTCCAAGTTCTTTTCCAAACTTTTGTCAGACCATAATTTGGTGCTTTCATTGTATTCCTCACCAAAAATCCATAATTGTTTTTCAATAATCTTGTGTAATTGACTTCTTTCTTTAAGCCATTTAGATATCTCACCATAACAAAGTTCATGTAAGAAATCTAAAAATTGTTGATGCTTGGCAACTGAAGAAGAAAAACTGATTACATCATCTAAGTCAGTTGAATCAATAAGCTCGCAAAAACGCCTGCGGCTATCGTCTGTCAAACGTACAACCTTATTTACAAGAAACTCAGTATCACCGTTTTCAATGATTCTTTTAACCATTGGATATATCGTTTTCCTTGCAGAATTGTTATTCTCTATCAGTTTTTGTTCCATTTCTAATAAGTAAGCTGTATGATTGAATACATTTACTTCTAAACTCGGCCTATCATCAGTTTTTAGGCTATTATATGGATAATTGGGGTCTTTCGAAAGTCTTTCTATAAAACTTTTGTACTTGATATTTGTTTCTCTAAAAAAGTTGTCAATTTGTTCTTTTATGAGTTCTTGTATAGCTTTTGCATTTTGTTCTCCAAGGTCTATCAATTCAAAATTTGAAATCATGTCATGTGTAATAATATCAGAATCAATCATTATGTACCAAGCTCCTGCGTCTGGTGTATGCCAAGGGCTTACGTATTGGTATTTTGCAATGGATGTCATTACTCCTCCATTATCTATTTGGAAAAAGATACTGATATTCTTCTCTTTCAGATTCACATGATAGAAATGAAAGTTTATAGTATGTGCTTTACCTTGCGCATCTGCAAAGGCTATAGACTTATATTGAGGAGTTCCTATACAGAACTGCTCTCTTGTCAATTCTTCATCATTGACAACAAAATTAATTTTTCCTTCAAAAATATTGAATGGATAAGATTCAAATAGAGCTTGTTTAAAATTGCTTATTGATTCAAATTCAGGACTTAACTTATTTTTCTTTTTGGTGGTTTGTTCATATTGATATAAGTTACTAATAACGACTTCGTAACACGTATTAAGAGGATTAGAGGTTTCAGAGGTTTCACAAGGTATTTCAAGTTCTTGCAATTCTTCATTGCTTTGAAACATGGAAGTTGCAAGAACAACTGAAGTTGTGGTATAAACCTTACGTTCTATTTCATACCCTACTGTATAAATTGACATTGTTCTACCTATCTGTAATGCTCCAAATCGCCCTATACCCAATCCGCCTTCTTTATTATCTGTTGCGACTTTCATGATTTTATCATCAAATTGAGAGAAAGGTACCCCATTTCCATCGTCATGTATTTTAATAACATCAATAGGATGATAGTTTATTGAATCTTTATCGCAATTTGTGGGAATTAAACTGATTTTCACTCGCTTGGCATTTGCCTGAATTGCATTGTTTATCAACTCCTTCAAAGCTGCAAATGTGGACTTATATTGAGTCAATACATCTTTTAAGAGACGAGGATGTGTTGACATATGCATAATAACATTCTTCATATTTTACCTAATTTATTAATATACAGCGTATATAATTCGTTTCGGCTTCAAATTTACTCATTTTTCACGAATTAAAGATGTTCATTTCTTCTATATGTACGTAGAAATTTGGTAGATTGCATTAAAATCATTACTTTTGTATCAGCTAATTATCACCACTTCAAAGCGATGAAGAATACAGAAGTTAGCACGTTACAAATCCATTACCTATCATCAAAATAACTTATCACAATCACTTGATAGATAATGATTTGCATTCGGGACGAATAGTTGTTTCCAAATCGTTACCTGTTAAGCTGAAAATCTTTGTAAATTCTTTGTTTTCAATGAGTAAGAAGAAATAATATGTCTTGCTACATAGGTTGTTAATGGCGTATGCAGTCCTATTTTCTCACTCAATTCGTGCA
>OHUF01000165.1_pt1 | contig 41449 bp, 43 predicted proteins | sample 1579131 | NCBI WGS metagenome assembly OHUF01 (sample SAMEA3879553, study PRJEB24766) | human gut metagenome | biome: human-associated habitat; feature: feces | place: USA | collected 1985/1987 | reverse complement strand
TATCTGAGCACCAAAACAAAAACGCAAATTTTCTCCGAATCCTGATGACACTCCGCGCCCTGCGTCAGCGCGGAGACATTACGGAAAAAGAATACCGTAGAGCAAAAAAATATTATCAGAACCTGACCGGCGCGGACATTGTCCTTACGGATTAAACTGTAATTTGCACGGTTTCCACAAGAATTCGCACTGCCGTTTCAGCGTTTGGTAGAATTCGGAACAGCTTGAAAGATATCAGTAGACTTGAACCTTTTCTCGGATATACTTGTCGTTGACAAACGGCACAGGAGGTTAGAAAAATGCCAGTTGCAAAACTGATTGCGCCAACGACGAAGCAGGAGATCCCCAAGCTGCGCGTGGCGGCATATTGCCGCGTGTCCTCAAACTCCGCAGATCAGCGAAATTCCTTTGCAACGCAGGAACGTGTTTATACGAAATACATTGCAGAGAAGCAGGAATGGGAGCTGGTCGACATTTTTGCCGACGAGGGTCTCAGCGGCATGAAAGCGGATAACCGTCCGGAATTTCAGCGGATGATCCGCATGTGCGAGCTGCACCAGATCGACCTCATTCTTACAAAATCAGTCTCACGATTTGCCCGCAACGTGAAAGAGGCACTGAATTATACGCGCAAGCTGAAGCTGCTCGGCATTGGGGTGCAGTTCGAAGAAGATGGAATCAACACACTGGCGATGGCCGACGAGATGCTGCTCAATACGTTTGCAGCTATTGCACAGGAGGAATCCAAGTCCATCTCGCAGAACCAGCGGCTATCCATTGCCAAACGGATGGAAAAAGGTGAATATATTGCAAGTAAAGCACCGTATGGATACCGCCTAGTTAATAAAAAACTCAAAATATTTAAGCCAGAGGCAGAAGTGGTATGTTGGATTTTTCAGGCATACCTGAATGGACTATCCATAAAAACAATCGCAGACACACTGACGGCACAGGGAGTTCCCACTAGAAGCGGTCAAGAACAGTGGAAAGCAAATACAATTACATATATTCTTACGAATGAGAAGTACATTGGTGATACGTTGTTTCAAAAATATTATGGAGAAATGACGGTTCCATTTAAAAAACATCGTAATTATGGAGAAATGGATCAGTACTACGCAAAAGATACACATGAACCGATTGTTGAGAAAACCATTTTCTATGCAGTTCAATCTTTACTGAAAAACAGACAAGCTACGTTCAAACAAGAAAAAAGTAAGAATAGGTACCCACTTACAAGCCGCATTCGGTGTTCCGAGTGCGGCTCTTTCTATCACCGGAAGGTGCGAAGTGGCGTAATCAAGTGGGTCTGCGCAAAACACGCGGCAGACACCACCGCCTGCAATTCCAGCTATTACAGCGAGGAACGCATTTATGACGGCATCATCACCATGATCAACAAGCTGCGCTTCTGCGAAGAAGATATCCTCGGTCAGACGATTCAGAAGCTTGAATTTGCCGCCGCAGCCTATAAGCGGAACAACAGAGCGGCCAGCCAGCTCAGCCAGAGCATCGCTGAACTGAATGCAAAGCTGCTCGCGCTGGAACGGCTGCGATCAAAGGGATACCTCGCCGCAGATATTTACCATACGCATTTACAGAGCAAGGAATTTATATACTTAAGTCGTCTGACAGAATATTCATGTAATATTGTTCTGCTTCAATGTGAGAATTATCAAATACAGTTGCAAATGCATCAGTGGAATCGGTACCAAGCTCTGTTAATTTACATCTCATCACATCAAGAAAAGCATTCGCTATCTGAATTCCCTTATCGTTAAAGCCATCAATATAGATTTCCAGGTCAGTCATGAATTTTCAAAAATTTTCATGTGTGAGCAATTCAGATAATAATCTTGGATTATATTTTTCGTCAGTCAATATTTGGACTGCATCGTCATTCAGGTGCAGATCAGATACTGACTGATTTTTATGTTTCCGTAATTCTGTCCGACAAAGAAGGTAATCTGTGCTTATGTTGTAAAAATTGGCAAGCGTTATAAGATTGCCGAGTGACATATCTATATTTTTATCTTTTTCATAATTGCCAAGCGTGGAGCTGGGAATACCGGTGGCATCGGATAACTCCTGTAACGACATTCTTTTTTCTGAGACTCTCAAATCTTTCAGTCTTTCTAGTATGGTAAGTTTTGTATGCATAGTATGTTCCTCGTTTTTAAAGATACAGATAGATTACCATGATATTGCCATGAGATAAAGAGAAATTCTTTTCCTGTCTTGTCTTGGATGTTGGAAAAATTGATAAAAACAAAATTTTTCCAGCATCTTGGATATACCGAATCGGTATAGAAAATAATTTCATAAATCGGGAAAGGAAGTGAAGAATTTATGAAATGTTGGAAACACATCAGTATGACAAAGCCGATAGGCGTAGCTCCGTGAAAAATTATTTTCATGGTTTTAGGGGAGTGGGGAATTGTCCAAACAGGCTAAAAATGTATTTTGTGTGTACAAATGCACTGCTTGCCAAGTAGCAAAATTAGGAATGAAAGAGAGGATAAGACAATGGAAAATGTAACTTTTGATTATAAATTTTACAGGATACCTAAAAGATTTTTAAGGAAGAGCAGTTTAGTGACATGACAAATGCGGCAAAAGTATTATATGGAATACTTCTGGATCGCAAGTGCCTGTCAAACTCCAATAGGGATGCATGGCGTGATGAATATGGAATTACCTATATCATCTTTACAATTGAAGAAATTATGAATCTGATGAACCTGGGGGAATAAGAAGGTCAATAAAATGTTGATAGAATTGGAACAGCATAGTTTGATTTATCGCAGACACCAGGGATTGGGTAAACCGAATAAAATCTATGTCCATGATATTTTACAGCCGGAAACTCTCAAATGGACACCGGAAATTCAGTTAAAGAAATGGAGAAATAAGAAATGAGAAAAATGTATTATGAAGACGCAAAAGAAAGTGCAGTATTTGAACGATGTACCGATGTTATCACTAACATGATTATAAAATATGGTCCACTGTTAAAAAGAGAGTGGGCTGTAGAAGAATGGTTAAGAAATATTCACGTGGGATGCTTTTGGAAAGAACTTGCTGTAAAGCGATATGGAAGATATGTAGAAAATATGAAGAAGTGGAAGTTTGGTCTGGAAAAAAGTGCTGCATGACAATATCAGATTGACTTACACATGAATCCAATTTATAATAAAGTCAAAATGAAAATGACATAAACGGAGGGAATAAAAATGGAAAAGATTGAAACACTGGAAGCCGCACTTAAGAGAATAGCAGAATTGGAAAGTGAAAACGAGAAACTTCGTGAAGAACTGGAATATTATAAAAACAGAAAGATGAGCGGACGACAGAAACATAATGCCAAGTGGATGGCAATCTATAATGATTTTGTTGCAGGTTATGAAAGTGGAATGACTATGATAGAGATTGCAAAGCGTAATAATGTCAGTGAGAGAACAATTTACAGGTATAAAGCGTATTATGACAAGATGAGGAACACAAAGGAGAATGTGTTAGAGTAATTGAAGAAATTAATAGTAAAAAACATATTGCTGGCGTCAGCAATATGTTCATAAGAGGAGGAAATTTGAATGGAAAAGAGAATAATAGAATTGTACAGAAGAAAATTTGATGATATCCGACATGAAGCGGATGGCATTGAGTATTGGTATGCAAGGGAACTAATGAAATTATTGGATTATGTTCAATGGAGAAATTTCGAAAATGTTGTAAAAAAAGGAATGCTTTCTTGTAAAAATAACGGAATTAGAGTGGAAGACCATTTTGCTGGCGTCAGCAAAATGGTCACATTGGGAAGTGGAGCCAATAGAGAAGTTGAGGATTATATGCTTACCCGTTATGCATGTTATCTTATTGCTGAAAATGGAGATCCACGAAAGGAGCAGATAGCTTTTGCACAAAGCTATTTTGCGGTTCAGACTAGAAAACAGGAATTGATTGAAGAAAGAATTTCTTATATCGAAAGAACAGAGGCAAGAGGAAAATTAAGGGAATCGGAAAAAAGATTGTCTCAAAATATATATGAGCGTGGAGTGGATGATGCAGGATTTGGATTTAAGGATGAAGGCATAACAGATAAATCCACGCATGGCAATGTTGCATGGCATCAGATGAGACTGGAATTTTAAGGCCTGAGCCTAGAGCGAATATAAATTAAGAGCGCATACTGTCCTGTATGACAATATGCGCTCATATATTATTTCCACTTAAAAGTAATCATTCCGTATACATAGATAAATACGATTGCAACAGGAACCACGAAGCGGAAAAGGGGTTTCATCCAAGGCTTTATTTTCATGCCTTTGCCTGTGTTGGCTTCGGCGATGAAATTGTCCCAGCCCCAGCCGAACTTGTTGCAGCAGAACAGAGCGAGAACAAGCGAGCCTAGAGGAAGAATGGTGGACGATACTATGAAGTCCCAGAAATCAAGCCAGGTTGTACCGGCGGCAAACGGCTCAAATTTAAATACACTGAATCCGAGCGCCGTAGTTAAAGCAAGCAGGAAGATTATGATACCGCATACCAGACATCCCTTTGGTCTGGACCAGCCGGTAAGATCCCGTATCATAGCGAGGATGTTTTCACATACACCGAGCACGGTTGACATCGCTGCAAAAATCATAAACATGAAAAACAGGCTTCCCCATATACGCCCGCCCGACATGTTGTTAAATACGGTTGCCATGGTATCAAAGAGGAGACTTGGACCGGCGTTAACTTCGAGACCGTATGTGAAACAAGCCGGAAAAATGATTATACCGGCAAGGATTGCAACAAAAGTATCGAGAAGAATAACATTTACCGATTCGCCCATCAGGGAATGTTCCTTACCTATGTAGCTTCCGAATATGGCCATACCGCCCATGCCGGTGGACAGTGTGAAGAATGCCTGATTCATGGCACCGACCATTACAGAACCGTCGATTTTGGAAAAATCGGGCTTGAGATAAAATGCTAAGCCTTCGGAGGCGCCGCTTAATGTAAGACTGTGGATTGCAAGCACAAGCATGAGCACAAGAAGAGCCGACATAATATATTTGGTTACACGCTCCAGCCCACCCTGCAGGTTAAAACATAATATAAAAAAAGCAATTACAACTGTAACGGCCATGAATATTACGTTTACGGAAGGCTCGGAAATCATTGAACTGAATCCGAGAGAAGCATAATTTCCGGTAAGAAATTTAGCAAAATAGTATATGATCCAGCCTGAGACAACGGTGTAAAATGCCATAAGTGATACATTGCCGGCGAGACAGAACCAGCCGAATACACCCCATTTCTGCTTGGGCTTGGATAACTTCTTATACATATAAATCGGACTTACCTGTGATGCACGTCCGACAGAAAATTCCATAACCATCGCTGGGATACCAAGTATCAGAAGACACAGGATGTAGACCAGCATAAAGCTGCCGCCGCCGTTCTGTCCGCACATCCACGGGAATTTCCATACATTGCCGCAGCCGATGGCGCATCCGGCAGAAAGCATAATAAACCCCAGTCTGCTGCCGAGTTTTTCACGTTCCATAAGTAACATTCTCCTTCAAAAAACATTTTAATTTAAGTATACGGCCGCAAGCAGTATTTGTAAAATTGATGATTTTATGGTATACTATCGAAAATATCGTTTGTATGAGGTTGATATGGACATTAATATTTTGAAAACATTTGTAGCAGTGTGCGAACATTCCGGATTTTCCGCGGCGGCAGAGAAACTGGGATATACGCAGTCGACAGTATCGTCACAGATAAAAATGCTTGAGAAAGAGCTGCAAACAGTGCTTTTTGACAGGTATTATCACAGAATATCGCTTACATCCGATGGTATTGCTGTGCTTGGTTATGCCAGGAATATCCTTAATGCACATGAGAAGATGCTTACCGATATTAACGGATGCGGTCAGATTGACGGAGATATAAGGCTTGCCATGTCAAGTTCGGTCGCTAACCGGTACTTCGGCAAGGAGTATCTTGGATTCAGAAGACAATACCCGGGAATCAGGCTTACGATTACAGAATGCGGCACCGAGAAGATGTTTGACATGCTTAGGAAAAATGAAGCAGACCTGGTATTCACACTCGATTCGCATATATATGAGTCAGAGTTTGAGATATGTGCGGAAAGAATGGAGAGGGCACATTTCGTGGCATCGGCAGAAAATCGACTTGCGCATATACAGCACCTGAATGTGTATGATGTAATAGAAGAACCGTTTATACTTACAGAGCATGGAATGAGTTACAGAAGGCTCCTTGATGAAAAGCTGGCCTCGGCATCATATGAAATCAAACCGGTGCTTGAAGCGGGGAATCCGTTGCAGATATGTGCAATGGTGGAGGGAAGCGGACTGCTGTCTTTTCTGCCCGATTTTATTACGGATGGCTATGTTAAGGATGGCAGACTTGTGTACCTGCCGGTTGATGACTGCGATATTCAGGTGTGGACACAGTTGCTGATACATAAGAATAAATGGCGTTCACCGGCGCTGGATGCTTTTATTACATATTATAAGAAAATAATAGAAAAAAGTGAGGATTAACAATGCAGAAAGGATCAAATCCCAACATTACGGAAAATGCACAGAAACTGTTAGTGGAAAACAGAGGTGTATTAAAAAACAAAATATTCCTGTACCTTACGGAATTTTTTGCGGGAATGTCGGTTATGGCGGTAGAACTCGGAGCGAGCAGGCTTCTTGCTCCGTATTTCAGTTCATCGCAGATAGTCTGGACGATTATCATAGGCACGATCATGATTGCCATGGCGCTCGGAAATATATACGGAGGAAAGAGCGCGGATAAATCGCCCAACCCTGACAAATTATACGGCAGGATACTCATCGCGGCAGTATGGATAGCCCTGATTCCGGTTGCCGGCAAGTATATTGTGCTTGGAATATCGGCACTGCTTATTTTTACGGTGAATAATAATTTCCTTATCATAGCTGCATTCTGTGCATGTATGGTAATATTTGTTTTTCCGCTCTTCTTATTGGGGACGGTTACACCGTCGTTGGCCAAATACTCCGTAAGCAGTCTTGACGACAGCGGCAGAACGGTCGGAACACTTGGAGCATTTAACACGATTGGAAGCATTATCGGAACATTTGTGCCGACGTTTGTGACAATTCCGGCGGTCGGAACATCAATAACATTCCTTATTTTTGCAGGTATATTGATCGTACTTTCGGTGATATATTTTGTGAGCAGCCGTGTCGGATATAAGAAAATCATCATATCCGGAGTTATCTTCGTGTCATGCTGTGTATTCGGACATGGAGACTCATTCGCATTCTGGCAGAAAGACCTTACATATGAAGGTGAGTCAATATATAATTATCTTCAGGTTTCTGAAGATGATAAACAGGTGTCACTGTCAACCAATGTATTGTTCGGTGTCCAGTCAGTGTATATGAAAGATGATACTCTGACCGGATTGTATTATGATTACGCAATGGCGGCACCTCTTATGGTTCCGGATAAGAATCCTGACAGTATGGAGGTGCTTATCCTCGGAATGGGAACCGGAACATATGCGACACAGTGCCGTAAATATTTTGGCGACATGAACATCGAAGGTGTGGAGATTGATGAAAAAATAACGAAACTGTCAAGAAAATATTTTGCACTTCCGGATGATATCAACGTGACGACATATGACGGACGGGCATTTCTTAATGCATCCGACAGAAAATACGACGTTATTATGGTGGATGCTTACCAGGATATAACGATCCCTTTTCAGATGTCATCGGTCGAGTTTTTCAGGCTTGTTAAATCACATCTGAATGAGAACGGAGTCATGGTCGTCAACATGAACATGAGAGGAAATGATGACGGTGACATCAATCAGTATCTTGCAGATACCATTTCGTCGGTCTTTGGCAATGTGTACACGGTTGAGGTTGACAATTCAACCAACCGCGAGCTGTTTGCATCTGATAATAATGATATGATGGGTGTGCTAAATGATAATATATCCGGAATAAAGGACGCAGACCTCCGTTTTATGATGAATAAGGTAAGAGACAATAGTATCGCATACAATGCGGGAAAGCTCATAATGACGGATGACAATGCACCGGTGGAACTTCTGGGAATGAAGGTTATAGATAAAATAATCCGTGATGAAGTGGCATATTATAAAGAGATTTTTGACGAAAACGGTGTGCAGGATGTGATTGACGCACTCTGAAATTACTGTTAAAATAATGTACATATAGTTTATTATGGAGAGGCGGGAATATTGTGAGAAAAATGAGTGTACCAAAGATTGTTTTTATGTGCATATTTGCACTAATCGGAATAATTTGTATATTGTATGGACTTAAAGTCCACAGTGCCGGATATGGCTCGGCTTTTTTTGCGGTGTGGCTTGCATTGGGAATATTTTTTATATTCTGTACATGGGCAGTGTGGTTTGGTTTATGGATGCGCCTGCCGAAGTGGTTCAGGATAGCATTTATTGCACTGTGCGCGGTATGCCTTGGCTTTTTTGCGGTAATAGAGGCGTGTATAGCCAGCCGGATTAATTCTAAGGGCGAAGATAATCTGGATTACATAATCGTGCTTGGCGCAATGATCAGGGAAGACGGCCCGAGTTCAATCCTCAAGGCGAGACTTGACAGTGCGATAGAATACCTTGATGGCAATCCGGGTACTAAATGCATAGTGTCCGGCGGACAGGGATATGATGAACCTTGCTCGGAAGCGGAAGGAATGAGAAAGTATCTTGTAGAAAAAGGTATTGATGAATCAAGAATCATTATGGAGCCTGATTCCATGAATACGATTCAGAACATACGAAACAGCAAGGCAATCATAGATAATGACAATGCAAAAGTCGGGATCGTTACCAGTAAATTCCATGTGTACCGTGCTGTCAAAATAGCCGAAAAGCAGGGATTTAAGAACGTAAGCGGAATATCGGCATATGTTGTCGCGTCATATATGCCAAGTAATATGTTCAGGGAATTTTTTGGTGTGGTTAAGGACACTTTGCAGGGAAATATGTAAATTTAAGAGGACTTAAGGATGCGGGCAGGTTTAAATGTTTTGAAGTATATAGCGGTTTTTATTATGACGGTGGCAGCAGCAACGGCACTTCTGGTGGCAGCAGCTCTTATCCCGCGGGATGCAATCAGAAATAATATGACCGAATCGGCAGAATTCCTAAAGGACGGCGAACTCTTCGGCGAGAAGATTAAGGGCGTGGATGGCAGTAAAATAGACCGTTATGCTGATTCGATACTGCTTGGCATTGCATATCAATATGATAGCGGGCATCCGCTTGAATCGGTTATGAAATCTGCATATTATTACACTGAATATCAGAATGAGAATGTGAATCTTTATGATGCAGTTACCGGGGAATATGAGGCAAATCAGCAATACATGCGCTATTGGCATGGAAGCATTGCGGTTGTAAGACCGCTTATGATGTTTTTTAATATACAGCAGATATACATTATCAATGCAGTTATAATTGCCGGATTAACAGCATGGCTTATGGTTATACTCATCAGAAACAAAGCATATCTGCCGGCTGTGGCAGCCGCGTGCGGACTGATACTTACATCATCCTGGTATGTGCCGATGTCCCTGGAATATACATGGACATATATAATTATGCTTTTTGCATCGTGTATAGGGACGCTTAGAGCATTTAAAGGAAACATGAGAGATACGGGATTGTTCTTTATGATAACCGGAATGATAACTTCGTATATGGATTTTCTTACAACAGAGACCTTGACACTTCTGGTTCCGCTCCTGCTGATAATATGGATTGATATCCGTAACAAAGGACATGCCGATGTGAAGAAAATACTGAAATCCATATTGTTCTGGAGCATCGGATATATCGGAATGTGGCTTATGAAATGGGGTCTTGCGGCAGTAATCCTCCGCGAAAATGTCATGCCGTATATTACCGGGCATGTGCGCGAGAGACTTGGCGGGGACATAGGCATCGCACCGTGGCGGTATTATGTTGGCGCGGTGACCCGCAATATACGTCATCTTTTTCCATGGGAATACGGACCGGCCGGAATTGCCGGAGGAGTATTTATCATTCTTGGCGCAATATACACAGGATATGTTTATAAGCGAAAAAATATCAATAAGTGCAATATTTATATATACTTAATTCTTGCAATAATTCCGTATATAAGGTATATTGTATTACATAATCATTCATATGTGCACTCTTTTTTTACTTACAGGGCACAGATGGCTACGATAATGGCGGTGGTTTTGATTGTGGGCGAGACTGCCGGATTCAGACATAACACTTAATCTTAAGATGATATAAGTCATTTTAGATAAATATTTATAACGGAGGTTTATATGAACTCAGAAATAAGAGCGAGGAAAAAGAAATTTGCAGCACTTGTAACGGTGGTGATGCTCGTTATGTGCAATGTAATGCCTGCCTTTGCGGCAACACACACTGCGGATGAATGGATGACATACGGGTCATTTAACTGGACAGAGGATTATTATGTTAATCCGGGCGATGAAATCCAGATATCGGGTACGCATACATTGTATGAATATGCGTATTATCAGATTGCATATTATGATGATAACAACAATCAAATCAAAGATGTGAAAAGCTATACTGCAGATGAGCAATATGATGACGGTGGTTATTATTTCGCACATAATGTTTTTGATTATTCCGACATTATGGGAGAATCAGACAAATCCAGATTGTTTAAGAACTGGAAGGTAACAGATGTATATAAGTCGGGTGGCTACGGTGGACATGTATATCTTACGGCACAATTTTATGATGAATTGAATGTAGTATATCATCTCCCGGAAGGAGCCGTTAATTCGCCGGATAATCTTTCAACATACCCACAGGGCAAGAGCGATATCATACTTGGGAATGCGTCAATGGAAGGATACACATTTGACGGATGGTATCTGGATGCGGAATTTACGCAGCCGACAGCATCGATTGATGCCACACAGACGGGAACGGTTCATTTATATGGAAAATTCAAGCCGGCAGTTTATGATATCTCATATGAACTTGATGGAGGAACCAATGATGCCGGTAATCCTGCCACATACACATACGGAATCGGAGTGACTGAATTCAAGCCGGCTGTCAAGGAAGGATACACATTTGACGGATGGTATCTGGATGCGGAATTTACGCAGCCGACAGCATCGATTGATGCCACACAGATGGGCGGAGTAGTACTCCATGCCAAATTCACCCTGAATCCTCCTGTAGATCCCGGAGACGGGGAAGAACCCGGAGACGGGGAAGAACCTGGAGACGGGGAAGAACCGGGAGACGGGGAAGAACCCGGAAATGATGAGAAACCGGAGAATCCCGGAAATACCGAGACACCGACGGATAATGACCCGAAACTCGGTGAAGATAATATAACAGTTCTTCTTACAGGACTTACGGGACTTGCAGGACTTGGTATTTTTACCATGACATTAAAGAGACGCCGTAAGAGTGAGAGAGAATAGAAATTGATACAAAAGGAGCATACGGATGGAAACTGAACACAAGAGGCGCGTGCGTTACAAGGGCAAATATCCGAGAAAATTTGAAGAAAAATATAAAGAACTGCAGCCTGACAAATATAAGGATACGGTAGCGCATGTAATCAGCAAGGGCAACACCCCGGCCGGAATGCATATTTCGATAATGGTTAATGAAATTCTGGACGTTCTGGATATAAAACCCGGACAGACGGGATTTGATGCGACGTTGGGATATGGCGGGCACACAAGGGCTATGCTTGAGAAACTTGAGGGCAGCGGCCATATGTATGCCACGGATGTCGATCCGGAAGAGTCGGCAAAGACTCGTGAACGACTTGATAAGCTCGGTTTCGGAAGTGATATCCTTACAATTAAGTTACAGAATTTCTGCACTATAGACGAAATTGCCAAGGAAGCCGGTGGCTTTGATTTTATCCTGGCTGACCTTGGAGTGTCGTCGATGCAGATAGATAATCCGCAGCGCGGTTTCACATTTAAAACCGACGGACCGCTAGATCTGAGACTGAACCAGCAATGCGGCATCAGTGCGGCAGAACGACTTGACAATATTTCGCGTGATGAATTGGCGGGTATGTTATATGAGAACTCAGATGAGCCTTACTGTGACGAAATTGCAGAGGCAATAACGGATGAAATCCGTAAGGGGCACAGAATAGATACGACCTTTAAACTTCGTGAAATAATAGAAAATACACTTTCTTTTATACCTGAGAAGGAGCGCAAAGACACGGTTAAGAAAACCTGCCAGCGCGTCTTTCAGGCATTGAGAATAGATGTCAACCATGAATATGAGGTTCTCTATGAATTTATGGAGAAGCTTCCGGGTGCATTGAAACCGGGCGGGAGAGCAGCAATCCTGACATTCCATTCCGGTGAGGACAGAATAGTGAAAAAAGCACTAAAAGATGGTTTTAAGAATGGTGTGTATTCGGATTATTCCAAGGACGTTGTGCGGCCTTCCGCTAAGGAGTGTGCCGAAAACGCAAGGGCACATTCGACTAAAATGCGCTGGGCAATGAAAAGTAAATAACAGACTTTAACACAAAGAACCGGTACAGTTTCATGCGTACCGGTTCTTTTAATGCGTCTTGAGGTATTTTTTTTATCCGAATATGCTTTCGATGAGTTCTTCCCTTACAGAATCGTAGTGCGGGCCGACGAGACCGAAATCCATTTCCTTATATGTCCAGACCGCGCGGCCGATGCCGTACTTGTGGAATACGGAATTGATGTCGTGGAACCATCTTACGGTATCCTCGGCCGGAGCCTGATCGATGACACCGTACTCGCCGCAATAGAGCGGGACATTCAATTTCTCGGCGGCTTTGATAGCGTCGTCAAAAAGTATCTCAAAGAAATCCGGGCCAAGTTCCTTAAGCCTGCTGTTTTCCTCGGCAAGTGCGCCGGTCATTGCGCTTGGCATGCTGTGGCTGATGCGCATGTATTCGTCAAAATCACCCGGATATCCGATATGAAAATCCTTTGGCATGTCCTGAACCCAGTGAGCAGCCTGATGTGTAAAAATAAGCGGCTCGTAGCAGTGAAAATTATAAACAATATTTTCGTCAACAGGCGGCAGAAGTTTTTTGATGGATGTAACGGCATTGTAGCCGACGCCGCCATAGAGAATTCTGGCCGTCGGGGCATATTCGCGGATTACCTTGACAGCACGGGCCGATAATTCGTTCCACTCATCAACAACGTTAAAGGACGCGACTTCATTAAGAAGCTCAAACATCACTATGTCCGCATCCTTGGCTAAACGGCTTATGATTTTTTTCCAAAGATTAAGAAAACGTTCCTGCAGTTCTTCGTTGTGGAAGAAATCCTTTGAATAGTCCTGGTCGTCAAAAATATATCCGGGTGTTTTGTGCAGGTCCAGCACCATATTCAAATTGTATTTACGGCACCACGAAATACAGTCCTCGATATGCCTGTATCCCTCTTCGATGTCACCGCCTTCTTCTGTCTCAACATTCTCGTAATCAAGCGGCAGCCTGACATGGTCAGCACCCCAGCCTGCAATTTTTTTAATATCATCTTCCACGATGAACGTATCGAGATGATGTTTGTCGAGCGGCCCCTGTGAAAGCCAGCCTCCGAGATTAATTCCTCTTTGAAATCCTTCCAATCTTCGCATGATAAACCCTCCTGTAAAATAATTTTTATTGTGATTTCAAGATAACACCTTTCTGACATAAAAAATAATAAAATATTGTTTTTATTATCAAAATATTGTGATAATATATAGAAAAAGATTGGAGGTTTTCTTATGAGCCGGAAGTCTGAGCGTGAACTTGTAGTCCGTCAGTTCATACAGCGTGAGGAAGAAATTTATCATCCCGGATATGATACCGAACTGAATTTTTACGAGGGCGTAAGTGACGGAAGAATTACAGATGCGTATATGGAACTTAATGACGGCTACGGCGAGGTCGACAGTCCGGTGCGCGGGGTCCTTTCCGTCAACAAAATCCGTAATCTGCGTTATCACATAATAGTTACGATTGCCATGATATCGCGTTTCTGTATCGAAAAAGGCATGGAACAGATAGAAAGCTATGCTCTCAGCGATTATTATATAAGGCAGCTTGATGAGACGGACACAGAGGCCGGTCTTCGCAGCCTGCACCGTGAGTGTGTTATAGATTACTCCACCCGTATGCGCAACCTGAGGCGCAGCCATGTAAATTCCATCCATTGCATCAAAGCAATGGATTATATCCAGAATCATCTTCATGAAAATATAAGCCTGGAATCTGTCGCTGCCGCTGTCGGCCTTGAGAAAACATATTTCTGCCGGCTGTTCACCCGGTCCGTGGGAATGGGTTTCCCTCATTATGTGATGCAGGAAAAAATAAAGGTCGCCTGCCGTATGCTTGAGCATTCAGAATATAATTGTACCGAGATATCAGAATTCCTTGCATTTTCATCAGGTGCATATTTCGGCCATATTTTCAAGAAAATCACAGGCCTCACACCGACGCAGTACCGCCGCCGCTCATATGGCAAACACTGGAGCAGATGACAGCGCGCGGGTACAGGGAGAGAAAACGAGCGGTTGAAAACAATGGAAGTGTATAGTATAGTAAAAATGTATTTGGATGCTTAAATCAAAAGCAAAGCAGGGAGGAAGATTAGCAGAATGAAAATGAGTTTTTTTGCAATATTTGCGTCGATGGGACTGATACTGTTAATTGTATCGATAATACTTAAGAACAAAGATAAAAAGATGACCGGGCAATGTACTATGACGACAAAAGGGTGGGTCATAAAGTATACATTATGGAATAACAACGGAGTACATTTTCCTATAGTGAAATATATCGTAAATGACACTGAATATAATCAAAGACTTAAATACGGCTGGGTTGTAAAAAAATCATCATCATTTAATAAGATAAGAACCGAAGTAGAAAATGATGTTAAAGATGGGAATTTAGTAATTAAAAGTAACGCTCACATTTCTACTAATGCATTAAAAGAACATTTTCCGGTCGGAACGGAATTGGATGTTTTCTATAACCCACAGAATCCGGGCAAGAGTTATGTGATGAGATACGTAAAAAATCCTGCGGTAAAAGTTTTATTTATTATAGGCTTGGCATTTGTCATCCTGGCATTTATCGGACTTGCCTTTTTGCCAAAATAGAAAATAGCATCCCGCGGGGAGAACTGTTAGCAGGATAAGCCTATCGCCGCGTGAATTACATATTCCCCTTTCACATGTGACACAGCTCCGCCCGGCCAATGAATATATAAACACCCCGGCATAAGACCTTCAGCGGCGCGTGCAACCAAGCGAGAGCGTGCCGTCAGGGGGCTTATGCCGGGGGAATAATTAATCTATTTTGTACATATCGGTTGAAAGATATTTCATTCCGTTATCTGCCATCATTACGATGATATTTTTGCCGGCGTTCTCAGGGCGTCTGGCGATGATGGTAGCAGCGTTGAGAGCGGCAGCGGCGGACTGACCAAGGAAAAGACCGTCGGTGTGCGCGAGTTCGCGGCCTGTTGCGTAAGCGTCTTCGCCGTTGATGTCGAAGCATTCATCATATTTAAAATCTACGATGAAAGGTGCTTTTGCGGCATCAGGGAATCCCGGATCGTTGAATGGGTTTACACCGTCGATCGTGGCAGGATGCGGATTTTCAGGTGAAGGTCTTGATGAAATTGAAGGCTGTGCGGCGATGATTTTTACATCAGGATTTTTTTCACGGAAATATCTGCCGAGACCTGTTATGGTTCCTGCTGTTCCGGCAAGTGCTACGACATAATCGACTTTGCCGCCGGTAGCTTCCCAGATTTCAGGACCGGTGTGGTCGTAATGTGCGCCAGGGTTGGCTTCGTTGGCGAGCTGATTGATGAAGTAGTAGTGCGTAGGTTGTGCATCGCAGTATCTCTGGAGTGCATCCTGATAGAACTGCACGGTGAACGTTCCGTCTGCGAGAGCCTTGGCAACCTCAGGGAGGTCGGTCATGATATGTACGGTTGCGCCGTATGCTTTAAGAATCTGCTGTCGCTCGATTGACTGACCCGGTTCCATGAAGACTTCAAGCTTATATCCTCTTGAAGCGGAAAAAGCAGCGAGACCTATTCCGGTGTTACCGCTGGTGTTTTCAACGATTGTATCACCCGGCTTGAGAAGTCCTTTTTCTTCGGCAGCAAGTATCATATTTAATGCTGCACGGTCCTTGATGCTTCCGGATGGGTTGAAATATTCAAGTTTTCCGAGCACCTTTGCTTTGAGGTCATGTTTTTTCTCATATCCCACAAGTTCCATAAGTGGAGTGTTTCCTACGAGTTCTGCAATGTTTGTTACTATTTTTGACATATTTTTATCCTCCTGAGTATGTTATTTATTATATGGGTCTTCAATATAAGCCCCGATTTCCTTATCGTCGTTGGTAAAATTATAAAATGACAGTATTGACGAGGCGCTTCCGGCACTTCCGAGATACAGACCCGCCCAAGGCTCGACCTCGCCCGGAAGATGTCTGTTCCATGCCGTGTACCAGCATCGTCTGCCGTCATCTGCAACCGAGTCGCCAAGCAGTGTGTCAACCGCCGCGCCCGCCGCCGCAAAAAATCTGTCCTCGCCGGTCAGTCTGTATACCGAGAGAAAATGCTCAATCATGCCGGCCGCGCCACAGCAGTAGCAGTAGGTGTGCCAATAGCCTTTGGAATGTATTCTCGGTGCGCCGGTTTTAAGGATGCCGTCCGTAAGTTTCACAATCCATTCCAGATATTCCGGCTTGCCGGTGACCTTATATAACTGGTAAAAAAGTCTTGAGGTTCCGATCGGTCCCTGACATACGCCAAGATAATGCAAATCCGGTTTGTATGGATCGTTATATCTTACCAGGGCTGCGTGCCGGTCTTTTGACAGATCGGCTATTGACCTGATATAGTCCGCTGCGCCTTCGGCCTGCCTGAGAAAAAGTTCATCCTTCGTGTGTTCGTACAGTTTGGCGAGTATGTAGCCGGTACCGGCCGTCCCATAGAAAAATCCCGGGAAAAATCCATGACTGCCAAGCCCGAATGCTTCGGTGTCCATGACATACCATCTGATGCCGTCCGGCGCTTCCTCGGCCTGTGCAGTTATAAAAAGACCGGCTTTCTTCGCAGCAAGCAGATATTCTTCTCGTCCTGTTTTTTCATAAATCCATATCAGATATAATATCAAACCGCCATCAGACAGAATCCCGAAATTGCCGCTCCAATAAATGCTGCCGTCATCGGCGCTGTCTGCCGCTGCAAGCAGCGTATCGCTGACATCAAGTGCATAATTCAGGTATTTTTCATCCTTGGTATCCTCGTACAGAAGATATGATACATATCCGCCGCCGGCAGGTCCGTTCATAAGTCCGGCCGCAATTCCGCGCATCGTGCCTTCTCCGGCATCCTCGTATGCCTTGGCACCGTCGTTGTGTGCAATCACGTAATTAATGCCGCCCTTTGCCTTGTCCAGATATGATGTCTCGCCCGTTACTCTGTAAAGCCTCAGAAAAAACAGTGCAATGCCGGCCGCGCCGCCATACAGGCTTGTGACGGAGGTCAGTGTGCTTCTCGGGTCAATGTCCTTGCCCGGCAGGACATCCCAATAAAGACCGTCCCCATCTCCATGTTCGTAATCGCTAAGCCACGTTGCTGTTTCTTTGACGGAATCCAACAGATCCGTATCAAACCAGTCTTCTATATCAGCCATTTTAATCACCTCGCTTAATTCATATCATAGTAGTATGATATGAATTATATTACCATATAATGGGATTGTCAATAGGAAAATTGCGGATATGTTAGGGGGGAGGGCAAGCTACGAGCAGAAAAGATGAAATTGAAATTCCCACTGCTGTAGAGGAGAATATACTACGAGCCTTAACTATACACGTATGCGAAATTAAGACTATAAGATTTGATTAAATCTCTCTGATAAATCAATTATATCATTTTCCTATATATTTTCATGGGAGTATAGAAAAAATTGTATTTTAACGTATAATTGAAGTAGTTTTAAAACTTGAATTTTATTAGGAGGTAGCAATGGATAAGAAAGCAATATTAGATAATGTAGATAAACTTATGGTAATGTATAAAAATGGCGAACTTGGTGGCGAAGTAATGCCAGAAGATGCAAATCCTAATTTTGAAAAAGATAGTTTAGAAAATTATTTATATTTCACTTTACCAATGGCATTAAACTATCAAAGAAATTCTTATACATTATGGGAAAGCGCTTTAAAAACATATAATGATGAGGAAACAAGATTTGTTTTCAATCCTAAAGTATGTTTAGAAAAAAGTTTTGAAGAAGTACAATATGCTTTAACTAAATATAGGGTTGCTCTGCAAAAGCAAAAACAAACTGAAATATGGTTAGCATTATGTAATACATTTGTAGAAATGTTTGATGGTGATATACGAAAACTATTTAATGAATTAGATAATGATGTTAATAAGATTAGAGACTTTATACAAAAAGAAAATAAAAAGAAGTTTCCTTATTTATCAGGTACTAAGATTTGTAATTATTGGATGTATGTAATTTATCAATATACTGATAGAAGATACAAAAATATTGAGTGTTTAACAGTTGCTCCAGATACTCACGTATGTAAAGCAACTCATAGATTAGGTTTGATAACTGATGATGAATTCAATTCAAGCAATGTTCAACAAATAGTTATTGATAGATGGCAAGAACTTTTTAAAGATACTAAATATAAACCGATTGATATTCATACCCAATTATGGTTATGGAGTAGAAATGGATTTAAGGAGGTAAAATAGTGATAAATGAGGTAAAAAAACAAGTATATGAATTGTTAAATAAAGATACGGACTATAAGAATAGAGTTCATATTTAAAGAAAAATATGGACTGGTATTAAATAATAATCAAACAGATTATTGGAGTAAGATTTCTAGAAAGTATTTTGATTATTATTTATCAAAACAGATAACTTTCGAAGAGCAAGGAAAAAATCGATTTATTAAAATGTTAAGTTATTGTGGGTATGTGGAAAGTGAAAAGATTGCAATGGAATTGTTTGAAGAGTATCAAAAACAATTAGAAAATAGTTGGATTTTATTTGATGATGTGGTTGATATGCTACATTCATTGGAAGGATATCGACTAGGTATCATAAGTAATGGGAAATCTATACAGCAAAGAGCAAAGTTGAGTTGTACGAACATTGAATAATATTTTGAAATAATTCTTATTTCAGAAGAAACAGGATTTGCAAAACCTTCCGTTGATATTTTTTATGAGGCGGTCAAACAGTCAGGCGAGAAAATTGATTCAGTTATATATGTTGGTGATAATATAAAAACAGATATTTTGCCATGTGAAAAAATTGGAATGAAATGTGTACTTGTGGATAGAAATAATATATGTGAGAAAAATATATGTAAAATTAAGAATTTATATGAAATACATAATGTATTACTCAACGACATTGGGCAGTATAATACTGAACTTTCTATAAGAAGTTCTGCTCAATAAAAAACAAGAACTAAAAACATCTAAATATTACTATCTCAAACTTCCCATACTGAAAAATGTGCTGAACCTTGAAAATTCAATATTTTAGCCAATAAAAAGTAAACGATGAAACGAAGGTACCTACAAAAGTAATATGAACAATATTTCCAATGTAATATTCACCTTGGAGTATTTCTTTCACATGCGTAGGATGCCATTCTCTTGCTAAAGGTTCCCCTTTGATAAAAAAATTAATTTTTTTTTGTTTCTTACTTGATACGAGCAGAAAGTCACCGCGCGGGTACAGGAAAAGAAACCTCGCGGAAATACCCGAAAACAGGAGAAAGATAGAGCCGCGTGAATTATATCCCGTTTTCCCCCGCCTGCGTCACAGCGCTACCCGGAATCCCACAACATAAAATCCCCGACAGGCCACGGTCACTCATTGATTTTTTTCATTAGCTCCCATTTGGAACCTACGCCGAATTTGCGGAAAAGGTTCTGCAGATGCTTTTGCAAAGTGTTTTCGCTGATATTCATGGTGGCGGCAATCTGCTTGTTTTCCATGAAGTGAGTGAGCGCCTGAAAAATGTCGGCTTCACGAGAGGTCAGACCGTAAATTTTTGAAAAGTCGGAAACAGACAGAGACGTTGAATTGTGGGTGCCGGAGCTGTCAATTAAGCGGCTGATGGCAAGATTAAGATGCATGCCAAGGGATTGCAGGAAGAACATATCATCATTGGAAAAAGTGCCGTCCGATTTCGTGCGGAACAGACTTAAGACGCCGTAAAGACGGCCATTATGTACAATGGTAAGCTGCATGCTGTCGTAGATGTCGTATTTGTGGTAACAACCCCGGTACAGCGGGGAGTTGAGGCGGTCGGCATCATCAATTATGTCACTTTCGCGTATGAGCTTAGACTCCCTGGCATGAAGAATCCAGAGAAGGTAGTCATCATCGGATGACTTAAGGTAGGCCTGTTCAGCCTCGGCAAAATAAGCCGGGTAGCATACCGGGTCGGACAGCTCGATATCAGAGGAAGCATCTCCCTTGTGAAAAAAGAGGCTGCCATAGCTGAATGGAAGAAGCATCTGGAGACGCTTGAAAAAAGTCTCATTGATGTCAGAAAGCTTCTCCCATGAATATATATCATATATAATATCGTTAATCATAAGAAACTGATTTTTTTCCATATAAATAACCTCCGGAATTAGTCTGATAATAAAAATATGATAGCATAGTGAATACTTGAAAACAAGTATAAAATGAGTAAAAATAATACTTGTCTATGAGCAAATATGGTATTATAATGGCTCTAAGTTCCAGTAAATAAGAAGTGCGATGAGGCACATTTGCAGTAGATTTCTGCAAGTGTGTCTCTTTTTTTATTACATAATAAAGGAGACTGGCATATGGATATAAATCTCGGTCTTGTGGCTGTGATCATAACGATAATAATCATAATAGGAGCTGTTATCACAAAACAGTGTCTTGCATGCATGATAGTGGGCTCGATACTCGCATCGGTATTTGCGTTTGGCAAAGGATTTTTAAGCGGATGGACGGATGCACTGCAGAATATGCTTGCGGACAATGTGTGGGTAATGCTTGTGTGCCTGCTTTTCGGAGGATTGATAAGGCTGCTTACGGATTCCAAAGGAAGCTTCGGATTTGCCAAGTATATATCCAGATTGTGCAATACGAAACGTAAGACTCTGATTACGACCTTTATCATGGGTATACTTATTTTTGTGGACGATTACCTGAACGTGCTGTCGATTGGAACATGCATGAAAAGGATAAGCGATAAACAGAAACTTCCGAGGGAAACATTGGCATATATGCTTGATTCAACCGGCGCGCCGGTGTGTGTGCTGCTTCCGTTTTCTACGTGGGCCGTGTTCTATGCGAGCCTGTTTTTTGAACAGGACAGCGTGAAAGCACTTGGTGTGACGAGCGGAATACAGGCTTATGTGAAGGCGATACCGTTTTGCTTTTATCCTACAATTACGCTTATAATAGTGTTTTTGTTCGCAATGGGCTGGTTCCCGAAACTTGGCGCCATGAAAAAAGCGTACAAGAGAGTTGAAGAGACGGGCAAGGTTTATTCCGATGCCAGTAAAAAATATAATCATGATGAGCTTGAAAACGAAGAGGACGGAAATATCTGGAATTTCCTTGTGCCGATGGTTGTGCTTGTTGCAGTGACGATAATAAGCAATGATGTGCTTGTGGCTGTTGTGATTGCACTTGCGGTATGTTTTGTGATGTTTGTGCCACGCAGGCTCCTTTCGGTGGAAGGCTTTTTCGCGAGTATGATAAGAGGGTTCGGAGACATGCTTCCTACACTGTCATTACTTCTGATTACATTTGTATTAAAAGATATTTCGGGACAGATGGGAATGACGGACTTTATGATCAAAGTGGCTGAACCGTTTTTGTTTGCATCAATTTTCCCAGCAGCGGTATTTGTTCTGGGGGCACTGCTCGCATTTACAACAGGTTCCGACTGGGGAATGAGCTCGATCATTACACCGATTGTATTCCCGCTTGGTGCGGCACTTGGGGCCAATCCGGTACTTATAATGGCAGCGGTCATATCGGGAGGAACATTTGGAAGCCACGCCTGCTTCTATGCGGATGCGACATTGCTTGCATCACAGTCGGCGGGCGTTGATAATATGGAACATGCGCTGACACAGCTGCCGTATGTTATAATTTCAGCGGTATTGGCAATTGGTGGTTTCGTGATTGCCGGATTCATGGTATAATAAATTGTTAGGACAATTATTATTAGGAAGGAATGCGTTATGAAGAAATTTGTGGTCACCATCACGAGACAGTTCGGAAGCCTTGGACGTCCGATTGCAAGACGGATGGCGGAGATTCTTGGAATAGAATATTATGACAGGGATATAGTGGATCAGACAGCACAGGAACTTGATATGCCGGCATCGGTAATTAAACATGAGGAAGAAAAAGCAGCAAAGCAGACGGTTAATCCGTTTTCGAGAATGATGTTTCCTCTCGGAAAAGGAACAAGCCACACGCAGGATAAGATATTCGAGGCACAGCAGAATATCATAAAGCAGTTTGCGGATAAGCAGAGCTGCATTATAGTAGGAAGGTGCTCTGATTTTATACTGGGTGATGAGCCTGACAGTATACATATATATATTTATGCTTCATATGAGGCAAGGCTCAGGCATTGTATAGAGGAACTTGAACTTGAAGAATCCGAAGCCAGAAGCATGATAAGAGCAGTCGATGAAGCGAGAGATTCTTACCATATGCAATATGCGGGATTCCTGCCGGATGATAAGAGACATAAGGACATTATGATTGACAGCAGCCTGTTCGGGGTGGAAGGAACCGCACAGTATCTGGCAGATGCTGTCAGACGTAAATTTGGTGGAGAGGAATAATGAATAACAGAATTTCAAATAAATTTACATTGCCGGGACTGATAAGATTTTCTCTCCCGGCTATTGCAATGTTGGTGCTGTCATCATTGTATACCATGGTTGACGGTGTTTTTGTGTCAAGATTTGTTGGCAGTGATGCACTTTCTTCTATTAACATAGTGGTTCCGCTTGATTATTTTATATATGGGCTGGGAGTCATGTTCGGAAGCGGAGGAAGTGCGGTCATAGGCAGAAGACTCGGAGAAGGAAGAAATGATGATGCCAAGTCGGCATTGACTTTGATTACTTTGGCTGCAACAGCGGCAGGTATTTTCTTTTCGGTCATATTCGGAATTTTCATGGAACCGATATCAAGGGTCCTTGGAGCGGGAGATAAGCTGATGCCGTATTGCGTATCATACGGAAGAATTATATTTTCATTGGCAGTATTCACAGTGATACAGCTGATGAACAATACACTTATCGTGACAGCAGGACATCCGAGGCTTGCACTTGTTCTCACGATTATTTCCGGGGTGCTTAATATGGTGTTAGACTACTTTTTTATTGTAGTATGTGATATGGGTATAAACGGTGCGGCTCTCGGAACGATAATAAGCCGTATTGTCGGAGCATTGCTGTCGGTCATATTCCTCATAAGCAATAAAAAAGGACTGACATATAAGAAACCAAAGTGGGAAGGAAGAATGCTGCTTCGTGTTACGGGCAACGGTTCATCCGAAATGATATCGAATCTGTCATCATCCGTAACAACATTTCTGTTTAATCTTACAGTGTTGAGGCTTGTGGGAGATGACGGCGTTGCCGCCATAACCATCATATTATATATGCAGTATTTCTTTACAGCGGTGTACCTCGGATTTTCAACCGGAACCGCGCCTGTAATAAGTTATAATTATGGCAGGGAAGACTGGAACTATATCAGAAAATTATTCAGGTATTGTATGATTGTAATTATTGCCGGAACAGCTGCAATGATGCTGCTGTCCTACTTCGGAGCGGATATTCTTATAGGAATTTTTTCGCCGGAGGGAAGCCGCATATTCCAAATAACATATGATGGGTATATGATTTTTATATGGAACTTTGCATTCGCCGGAATCAATATTTTTGCATCGTCAATGTTCTCGGCGTTTGGTAACGGAATGATATCAGCACTTATTTCCATATTGAGAACGCTGGTATTTATAGTTGTATCCATTATGGTATTGCCCGAAATATGGGGAATTTACGGGATGTGGATGGCAATTCCGGTGGCGGAAGCACTAACTTTTGTATTGGTAGTACCAATTCTTATTATATATGGCAGAAAAAAGTATCATTATATATAATAAATTATCAAATATCGCCACAATAAAAGACATATTTGTGCAAAATGCCCTAAAATGACACATTTTTCAATGAAAAATGTGTCATTTTTTTACTTGCCAGTCGGTGCGAATAGAAGTATCATCATACCGACAAGTATTATAGTGATACTGAGAGAAGTAACTATTACATTTTTGAATGGAGATATGTGGTAGTGAAGGAAAGGAGATGAGTGGAAGATGGAAGACATCGCAAGCGATCTGCTGAAAGAACTGAATTGTGATACTGCATTTACAATTCCGGTATTTGGCGGAATCGAGGTTGCTGAGTCAGTTGTCGTTACCTGGATAATAATGGCAGTCATGGTGATTTTCGCAATAGTCATGACCAGAAAATTAAGGATTCAGAATCCGGGTAAAAGACAGGTCATCATCGAAAGCATTGTTACAGGCCTTCAGAACATGGTAAAGGGATTTATCGGAGAGAAAGGTACAAGATACGTGCCGTATCTTGTTACGGTAATTATTTACATAGGTATATCCAATATCATAGGTCTGTTCGGAATGAAACCTCCAACAAAGGATATGAACGTAACAGCAGCACTGGCTGTTATGAGTATAGTCCTTATCGAGTATTCCGGAATACATGCTAAAGGCGTTAAGCGTTGGGCTAAAGGCTTCGCTCAGCCGGTTGCCATTGTGGCACCATTGAATGTTTTGGAAATTTTAATCAGACCGTTGTCACTTTGTATGCGACTTTTCGGTAATGTTTTGGGAGCGTTCGTTATTATGGAACTTCTTAAAATGTTGATTCCGGTTGTACTGCCGGTACCGTTCAGCCTGTATTTTGATATTTTTGACGGACTGATTCAGGCGTATGTATTTGTATTTCTTACGTCACTGTTTATTAAGGAAGCCGTCGAATAAGGGATGGCGCTATATTTTTGATTGATAGAAGGAGAAAATAACATGAACACAATAATTGCTATCGGAGCAGGTATCGCAGTTTTAACAGGTATCGGTGCAGGTATCGGTATCGGTATCGCTACAGGACACGCATCAGACGCAGTTGCAAGACAGCCGGAGGCTGAAAGTAAGATTTCCAAGCTTTTGATCCTTGGTTGTGCACTTGCAGAGGCAACCGCTATTTACGGTTTCGTTATCGCTATTCTTATAATTATGTTCTTGAAATAATCGGGAAGGCAGGAAAGAAATATGCTTAGATTAGATATTAATCTGGTCTTCACAATAATTAACCTCATAGTTCTTTTTGTATTGATGAGAATTTTCCTGTTCAAGCCGGTCAACAACATCATTGCAAAGCGTGAAGAAGCTATCCGCAAACAGTTTGATGATGCGGACGCTGTCAGGAAAGAGGCAGAGAATCTGAAAACGGAATATGAGGCATCACTTGCCGGAGCCAAGGATGAGTCAGCAAGACTTATCACCGAAGCCAAGGAAAAGGCAAGAGGCGAATATGACCGTATTGTGAAGTCAGCAGACGAGGAAGTTAATAATAAAATACAGAAAGCCCAGGAGACAATCGAGGAAGAGAAACAGAAGACTATGCGCAATATGCAGTCTGAAATTCAGGGACTCGTTGTCGCTGCAGCTACCAAGGTAGTGGGTTCACAGGTTCAGGCCGGTGACAGCAGCAGGCTTTATGATGATTTTATCGCAGAAATGGGTGAAACGAAATGACACAGACAGTAATTGATTATGCAAAGGAAATGAAGAGGCTGTCTGTATCGAATGAAGATGTAAAGCAGACAACCGAATTATTGGCAGAACTGCCTCAGATTTCAATTGATTTTGAAGATCCTACAATTGACCTTGAGAAGAAACACCACATGATAGAAATGCTTTTCCCGACCGGAATAAGAGATTTTCTTGAATTGTTGTGCGACCATCATTCTTTTGAATTGTTTCCTCAGATTGTGGAAGCATACCATGATGAAGTGCGCAAGGTTGAGAAGGTGCCAAGCCTTAAGGTTGACATATCGTATGTTGTTCCGCCTACGGATGAGCAGCTTTTCAAAATCAAGGAATTTATTAAGGACAAGTGCCACGCTGATGAGCTTGACGTAAGCCTTAAGGAAGATAAGAACCTGCTCGGAGGTTTCGTAATACGTGCCGGTCATGAAGAGTATGACTGGAGCATGCGTGGAAGACTTCAGCAGATTGAGAATAAGATGAAAGAAAACGTCGCTGCCGTATCAAGCATGGATGAGATTATTACCATTCTTAAGACAGAAATCGATGAATCTGCTTTTGATAAGAGCAAAAGAGAAGTCGGTAATGTTACATGGATCGGCGACGGAATTGTTAACATCAAGGGTATCGATCATGCAATGTATGGCGAGATTGTAATTTTTGACACTGGCGTCAAGGGCATGGTACAGGATATCAGAAGAGATGAGATCGGATGTATTCTTTTTGGACGTGAGACCGGACTGAAAGAAGGAAGCCGTGTTATAAGAAGCGGTAAGCGTGCAGGTATCCCTGTCGGTGACGGATTCTTAGGAAGAGTAATCAATGCACTCGGCGAGCCGATAGACGGTAAGGGCGAGATTGCCAGCGAGGATTACAGACCTATTGAGAATGATGCACCGAGCATTGTAGACCGTAAGTCGGTATCGGTACCTATGGAGACCGGTATTCTTGCAATCGATTCAATGTTCCCTATCGGACGCGGACAGCGTGAGCTTATAATCGGTGACCGCCAGACCGGTAAAACAAGTATTGCAACCGATGCAATCCTTAACCAGAAGGGCAAGGATGTTATCTGTATCTATGTTGCAATCGGACAGAAAGCATCTACAATCGCACAGCTTGTAAGAACACTTGAGAAGCATGATGCTTTATCATACAGTATAATTGTGTCGGCAACAGCCAGCGACCCTGCATCATTGCAGTATATAGCACCATATGCCGGAACATCGCTTGCTGAGTACTTTATGTATAAGGGCAAGGATGTACTTATCGTATATGATGACTTATCCAAACATGCGGTTGCATACAGGGCATTGTCACTTCTGCTTGAACGTTCTCCGGGACGTGAGGCTTATCCGGGAGATGTATTCTACCTTCACTCAAGATTGCTTGAGCGTTCGGCAAGACTTACACCGGAAGCCGGTGGCGGTTCAATAACGGCACTCCCGATCATTGAGACGCAGGCCGGAGATTTGTCGGCATACATTCCGACCAATGTCATTTCCATCACGGACGGTCAGATTTTCCTTGAAAGCTCACTCTTCTTCGAGGGCCAGAGACCTGCGGTCAACGTAGGACTTTCGGTATCCCGTGTAGGTGGTGCCGCACAGACCAAGGCAATGAAGAAAGCAGCCGGAAGTATCCGTATCGACCTTGCACAGTACAGGGAGATGGAAGTGTTTACACAGTTCAGCTCGGATCTTGATGAAAACACCAAGAAACAGCTTGAATACGGTAACGGACTTATGGAAATCTTAAAGCAGCCGCTCGGAAGACCTCTTTCGATGGCAGAGCAGGTAATCACTCTCTGCGCAGCCAACAATAAGCTTTTTATGGGAATACCGAAAGCCGAAATTAAGAAATTCCAGATGGAAATGCTTGATTATGTTAAAGAAAATGACAGCGAGTTAATCCGCGAGATAGAGGACGAAAAAGTTCTCACAGATGAGATTGCCGCTCATATCGTAGACACAGTCGGCAAAATGCGTGATTCATATCTGGATCAGGCGTAAGCCGCATTTTGGGAAGAAAGGTGTGAATTATGGCAAACACTAAAGAAATTCAAACCAGAATGAAGAGTATCCGCGATACGATGAAGATAACCAATGCCATGTATATGATATCATCCTCCAAGCTTAAAAAGGCAAAGAGGGAACTTGAGGCCACGACGAACCATTTCTATGCCATCCAGAATTCGCTCAACCGAATCCTGAGGCATGTTCCGGATGTGGAGAGCATCTACTTCGGAACTGCTACACCGGAGGATAAGAAACGAATCGGCTACATAGTAGTAACGGCTGATAAGGGACTTGCCGGAGCGTATAACCAGAATATTATCAAAATGGTTTCGCACAATCTTGAGGAGAATCCGAATGCCGAGCTTTTTATGGTAGGACAGGTAGGACGTAATTATTTTGAGAAAAAAGGATACAGGATTCATCACCATTTCCAGTACACGGCGCAGAATCCATCGATTCACAGAGCCAGGGTAATTACCGAGGAAATCCTCAACAGATATAACGAGGGCAGACTTGATGAAGTCTATCTTTATTACACGAAGAGCCTTAAGGGAACGGAGAGTGAAGCCACGATGATAAAGCTTCTTCCTCTGTCAAAAGCGGATTTTGGTAATAATATTACCGAAGGACTTATGATATCAGATACGACAAGTTATGTCCCTTCACCGGAAGCGGTAATTAATTCGATTGTACCGAATTATGTTACAGGTTTTATTTTCGGAGCATTGGTTGAGGCTTATGCATGCGAACAGAACGACCGTATGATGGCCATGGACGCAGCTACGGGCAACGCAACGGATATGCTTAAGGAACTATCGATTGAATATAACAGAGTGCGGCAGGCCTCGATTACGCAGGAGATAACCGAAGTAATTGCGGGCGCGAAGGCGCAGAAAAGGAAGAAATCAAATGGATAATAAAGGAAGAATTGTACAGGTCCTCGGACCGGTAGTGGATGTAGAATTTGAAGACGGCAATCTTCCCTACATCAAGGACGCGCTTGAAGTAGACAATAACGGCAAAAAATGTGTTATGGAAGTCGCACAGCATATTGGCAATAATACAGTTCGATGCATTATGCTGTCATCGAGTGACGGACTTCACAGAGATATGGAAGTTATCGCTACGGGAAGCGGAATCAAGGTTCCGGTCGGCGAGAAAACACTCGGAAGATTGTTCAACGTAACCGGACAGACACTTGATTCAGGTGAAAGCCTTGATAATGTGGAGAAATGGAGTATCCACAGAGAACCGCCGGCTTTTGAAGACCAGAGCCCGGCAGTTGAAATCCTTGAAACGGGAATTAAAGTAATTGACCTACTTGCACCATATGCCAAGGGCGGTAAAATCGGTCTTTTCGGCGGTGCCGGAGTAGGTAAGACAGTACTTATACAGGAACTTATAACCAACGTAGCCACGGAGCACGGCGGATATTCGATATTCACCGGTGTCGGCGAGCGTTCAAGAGAGGGTAATGACCTCTGGACAGAGATGAAAGAATCCGGCGTTATCGATAAGACAGCGTTAGTGTTCGGACAGATGAACGAGCCGCCTGGAGCACGTATGCGTGTTGCGGAGACAGGTCTTACAATGGCTGAATATTTCAGGGATGTGAAACATCAGAATGTGCTTCTTTTTATAGATAACATATTCCGTTTCGTACAGGCAGGTTCAGAGGTGTCCGCGCTTCTCGGACGTATGCCTTCGGCCGTAGGTTACCAGCCGACACTTGCAACAGAGGTCGGTGAACTTCAGGAACGTATCGCATCCACCAAGGAAGGATCTGTAACCAGTGTACAGGCCGTATATGTACCGGCCGATGACCTTACTGACCCGGCTCCTGCGACAACATTTGCACACCTTGATGCGACAACGGTTCTCTCAAGAAAAATCGTAGAACAGGGTATCTACCCTGCAGTTGACCCGCTTGAGTCATCATCACGTATTCTTGAGGCTGATATCGTCGGCGAGGAACATTACAATACGGCGCGTGCCGTACAGGAAATCCTCCAGAAATATTCGGAACTGCAGGATATCATCGCAATCCTCGGTATGGAAGAACTTTCCGATGAGGATAAGACGACGGTTTACCGTGCGAGAAAGGTACAGAAATTCCTTTCACAGCCATTCCATGTAGCTGAGAACTTTACCGGCGTTCCGGGCAAGTATGTTCCGCTTAAGGAGACAATCCGCGGATTCAAGGCTATTATTAACGGCGAGATGGACGAATATCCTGAGGCAGCATTTTTCAATGTCGGAACGGTTGAGGATGTCATTGAAAAAGCAAAACAGATGGAGTAATGCGTATGGATACTTTTGAACTTGACGTCATAGCGGTTGACAAGACATTCTATACCGGCCCATGCCGCCAGATAATCGTGACGGCAGCGGACGGACTTATAGGCATCATGGCACATCATGAGAGTTCGGTAATAGCCCTCGTTGAAGGCCTTTTGAGAATCCAGACGGAGGACGGTAACTGGATTGATGCGGTTGCCGGAATCGGACATGTGCAGATAGCATACAACCGTGTGCATGTAATTGTGGATTTTGTGGAAAAACCGGACGAAATCGATGTCAAACGTGCACAGGAAGCTCTTGACCGTGCCAAAGAGGCAATGCGTCAGAAGCAGAGCATAGAGGAATATCGTATGACCAAGGCCAATATTGCCCGTGCAATGGCGAGACTTGCAGCGAGAAACCGCTATAAGGAAATCAAATAATAAAGCGATTAAGAAAGACCTTTTTGGGTCTTTCTTTTTGCGTTAAATACGGTATAATTAAGCGTATGGATGAGAAATTTGAATACACGGACACAGATAACGGAATAATGATCACAGGTATTGACAGGAATGCCGGTGTTATAGAGATTCCTAATAATATAGATGAAAAGCCGGTTACGGGAATCGGCCGCTACGCTTTCAGCGAGAGACTTGAGCTTACGGATGTTATCCTGCCGAAGTCAATCGTGGACATAGGAGCGCATTCGTTCTATAACTGCAAGAATCTTGAACATGTGGAGCTGCATGATGGGATACGGGAGCTTGAGGACGGGGCTTTCAAGAACTGTTATAATCTGAGATATATTACAATGTACTGCCATCAGGGACGCGAGGGCTGCATAAGGAACCTGATGAGTGATAATATACAGGAATTACAGCTGGATATTATATATGATAATGGAGAGCACAGCAGACTTATTTTTCCGACGTTTGAGGATGATTATGTCGAGAACACACCGGCGAGGATTTTTCAGGCTGTAAGCTATGGAACCGGTGGTGCATACCGCCAGTGCATGCAGGTCGGAACCTTGGATTACAGGGATTTTGACAAGCTGTTTGAACGCTCGGTGCGTGAGGACCGCTTTGAAGCGGCACTCTATAACAGTATCGGAAGGCTTATGTATCCATACCGCCTGTACGCATCGGCTAAGGAGCGGTATAAGGATTTTCTCCGGGATAATGCTAAGAGTGCGGCACGTATACTGATTGATGATGATAATGCGGATGCACTGAAATACATGTGTGACAATGCCCTTTTTGATGAGGCTTCGGCAGGGGCGGCGTCGGAATATGCCGCGGAGTGCTCTAATCCGCGCGCGGCGGGAATAATTACGGCATATATTAACACTCATTTTACAAGAATGAGAAAACATTTTGAATTGTGAGACGGATATGGATGATAACTATACGCAGAAAATAAATATCGGTGCGAGAATACTTGATTCGGCAAGGGGCAATCTTTACCTTGCAATGCGTTTTATGGACATCGCTTTGTGTGCTTTTTCTTACAAGCCGGATGAAGGCAGGCAGATGGCTGGAACGGACGGGAATGTAATATATTACTGTCCGGATTATGTCATGGACCGTTATGAAGCGGGGCGCGGGTATGCGGACAGGCTTTACCTGCATATGACACTGCACTGCATTTACAGACATATATTCAGAATAAGTAACCGCAAGGTGAGATTGTGGAATCTTGCCTGCGACATTGCCGTGGAGCATGTTATCGACGGGCTGCCGTATGGCTGTGTGCGTATGCGCATACCGGCGGTGAGGGATTTGTGTTACCGTAAGATTTCTGAATATACATCAATATTAAATGCCGATTTAATATATAAATACCTTGAAAATAACCCCATGGATGAGGACACACTCAAGGCGTGGGAGAATGAATTTCTGGTGGATGACCACATCTATTGGTACCGTGAGGATAAGAATTCCAGGTCCAATATGAAGAATGAGCAGAAGTGGGATGACATCAGCCGGAAGATGCAGACATCGATGGAGACCATCGAAAAAGGAATCGGGCATGACGACAAGAATCTGTACGACAGTATTCAGATAGAGAACCGCAAGCGTTACGACTACAGGGATTTCTTAAGGAAATTTGCCGTGTACCGCGAGGAAATGCACATAGACCCGGACGAGTTTGATTATAATTTCTATACTTACGGTCTGAGTCATTACGGCAACATGCCGCTTATCGAACCGGTGGAGCAGCGCGAGGTTCGCAGAATCCAGGATTTTGTCATTGTAATCGATACTTCTTTTTCCTGCTCCGAGGAACAGGTGAAGGATTTCTTAAATGAGACCTGCACGATACTTTTCGAGTCGGAGAGCTTCTTTAAGAAGGTGAATATAAGAATCATACAGTGTGACATGAAAGTCCGGAAGGATGATCTGATAACGGATGATAAGCAGATGAAGGATTATATCAATCATCTTACGATAACGGGACGCGGCGGCACCGACTTCAGACCGGCATTTGAATATGTGAACGACCTGATAGAAAAAGGCGCTTTTACAAGCCTTAAAGGGCTTATATATTTTACGGACGGCAGGGGAGAATACCCGAAGAAAAAACCGCCATACGAGACAGCTTTTATTTTCCTGAAGGAAGATTATGTGGATTCGGGCGTGCCGGCATGGGCAATCAAATTAGAGATATAGGAGCAGATTATGAACATTAAGCGAGCAAAGGAAGAGATAAAAAAGAGCGTCAAGGCTTATCTTGAGCGCAACGCACAGGGCGAATATGCGATACCGGCAGTCAGACAGAGGCCAATCCTTATGATGGGTCCTCCGGGTATAGGTAAAACGGCGATAATGGAGCAGGTGGCGAGGGAGTGCCATATTGCATTGGTGTCATATACTATCACTCACCATACGAGACAGAGTGCCGTAGGCCTCCCGTATATAGAGAAGGTATATTATCAGAAAGTTCCTTATTCGGTCACTGAATACACTTTGAGTGAAATTATTGCTTCGGTCTACGATAAAATCAACCAGACCGGCCTTGAGGAAGGCATTCTTTTTATCGATGAGATCAACTGTGTATCGGAGACGCTTGCGCCGACGATGCTTCAGTTTCTGCAGTGCAAGCGCTTCGGAAATCACAGTGTTCCTGAGGGATGGATTATCGTAGCAGCCGGCAACCCGCCGGAATATAACAAATCCGTCCGCGATTTCGATATAGTAACGCTTGATCGTGTTAAGCGCATAGATGTGGAGGCGGATTATGATGTCTGGAAAGAATACGCATACCAGAGCGGAATCCACAGTGCGATCATGTCTTATCTTGAACTCAAACGCGAGAATTTCTATGATGTGAGGACAACGGTTGACGGCAAGATTTTCGTTACGGCCAGGGGATGGGAGGATCTGTCCGAGATGATAAAAGCATACGAACGTCTCGGTTACAAGGTCGATGTGGAATTTATAATGGAGTATCTGCAGCATCCCGACATCGCCATGGACTTTGCCAATTATTATGACCTGTACAACAGATACCGCAAGGATTATCACATCAGTGATATTCTTCTCGGAAAATACGACGACGAGCTGTGCGATAAAGTGAGAACTGCGCCGTTTGATGAAAAATACAGCATTATCTCGCATCTTATCGGAGGTCTTAACACTGTTTTTATGGAAGCTGATTTTCAGAACCGGTATGTCAGCAAGATATATGATATGATAAAAGAAACCATGCAGATATATGAAAAAAGTTCGGACAATATAAGAAATGATGCGGACAAGGTTACCCGCGCAGCCGCAGAGCGTCTTGAGAGGGAACTTGCTTCCAACCTGGTCGCAGGAAATGAACTGCATGCAATAAGGGGCGCAATAAAATACGTCAATGAGGCAGCACTTAAGTACGGTGTCGGAACCGAGAATAATCCGGCCACTGATGAGGCTTTTGCCGGAATCCGCAATGACTTTGCAAGTGTCAGTGCGCACCGTGAAGAGGTGCTTGATGACGCAGCGGCCAAACTTGACAATGCTTTTGATTTCATAATAAAGACATTTGGTGAGTCACAGGAACTTGTGATGTTTGTGACCGAATTATCGTTAAGCTGTTATGCGGTAGGTTTTATCAATGAAGAAGGCTGCCCGAAATACACTTATTATGCTTCAAGGCTTCTTGCCGATGACAGGCAGCGAGAGATTCTTGATGACATTAAGAAAGTGAGAGAAAAGCATGGGTGTTGAATATAATCTGCACGACTGTACGTTATGTCCACGTGAATGTCATGCAGACCGTGCATCCGGCATGCGCGGTTTATGCGGCTGTGATGACGGAATTTATGTGTCACGCGCCGCATTGCATCAGTGGGAGGAACCGTGTATATCGGGAACCAAAGGCTCCGGGACGATATTTTTCTCCGGCTGTGTGCTTGGCTGCATTTACTGCCAGAACCGCGAGATTGCCCTTAATATGCATGGACGTAAGATAGGCATTGACCGCCTTGCCGAAATCTGTCTGGAGCTTATGGAACGAGGCGCGCACAACATAAATCTTGTCACGCCGTCACACTACGTATTGCATATCGCATGTGCGCTTACTAAGGCGCGTGATATGGGTCTTACAATTCCGGTTGTATATAACTGCGGCGGCTATGAGAAGGTTGAATCGCTTAAGATGCTCGATGGCCTTGTGGATGTGTATCTTCCCGATATGAAATATATGTCATCCGAACGGGCATTGCGTTACAGCAAAGCAGCGGACTACCCCGAAACAGCCATGAAAGCTCTCGCCGAGATGTTCAGACAGACCGGTACTCCTGTTTTTGACGGGGACATGATGGTACGCGGAATGATAGTAAGACATCTTGTACTTCCTGCAGGCAAGCAGGATTCCAAGAATGTGATACGTTATCTTTATGATACATACGGTGACGATATTTATATGAGCATAATGAGCCAGTACACCCCGATGCCTGATTTTACCGATGGCGGCAGACTCCGCCAGAATTATCCCGAACTTGGCCGCAGGGTGCGCCGCAAAGATTATGATGAGGTTGTCGATTACGCGATAGACCTCGGCGTAACCAATGCTTTTATCCAGGAGGGCGATGTCGCCAAAGACAGCTTTATTCCTGATTTTGATTCTTACGAAGGAGTTTGATTGTAATGAAATATACATGTCAATATGATTCACGCTGTGGCGGCTGCGATATGCTTGCCTTTGATTATGAGAAGCAGCTTGCGAAGAAAAAACAATACCTGTCCCGTCTCCTTGCACCTTACGGCAAGGTGGATGCCGTGCTTGGTATGTCAAAGCCGCTCCATTACCGTAACAAGGTGCATGCTGTTTTTACATCGGACCGCAAGGGAAATATCTCAAGCGGAATCTATGAGGCCAGAACCCATAATGTGATTCCGGTTAAAAACTGTCTCATAGAGAATGAAACTGCGCAGGCAATCATTGCGACTGTCACGGACTTAATCAAATCTTTCCGTCTTACAGTCTATGATGAAGACCGCAAAACCGGTCTGTTCCGTCATATTCTTGTCCGCACGGCGCATGTCACCGGTCAGGTTATGGTCACACTTGTGCTTTCAAGCACAATGTTTCCGTCCAAAAATAATTTCATCAAGGCTTTAAGGGAGGCGCATCCCGAAATTACCACGATAGTGATGAACATTAACAACCGCAGGACTTCAATGGTACTCGGTGACCGCGAAGATGTAATTTTTGGCAGGGGTTATATTGAGGATGAACTTTGCGGCTGCAGATTTTGCATTTCATCCAAGTCTTTTTATCAGGTCAATTCCGCCCAGACGGAGATTCTTTACAACAAAGCCATGGAATTTGCGAATCTTAAGGATGGGGACACGGTCATAGACGCTTACTGCGGTATCGGAACGATCGGCATCACCGCGGCAATGAATGCCCGCAAAGCAGGCCGCAGCTGCCGAATCACCGGCGTTGAGCTCAATGCTTCCGCGGTAAAAGACGCCATTGGCAATGCCGCCTTAAACAAACTCGACAACATCCGTTTCACCTGCGCCGACGCGGGCGATTTTATGACGGAGCTTGCCGCCCGCCGCGAACGCGCCGACGTCGTATTCATGGATCCGCCGCGTACCGGCAGCGACACACGTTTCTTAAGCTGCCTCACCCGCCTTGCACCGAGCCGCATTGTATACATTTCCTGCGGTCCGGACACGCTTGCACGCGACCTGAAGTATCTGACGCGCAAAGGATATGTTGTGGAACGCATGACAGGGGTAGATCTGTTCCCGATGACGAAACATGTGGAGACGGTCTGTTTGCTGTCGAAGAAACCTTGAGTTTAAGCGGGTTGGCGGGCAGTTTTGATAGATTAGCAGAATTACATATGAGCCAGATTGAATTATCCCGAAGAACCGGTATTGCTACCAGCACGATTAGTGATTGGCGAAAGAAAAAGATTAATCCACAGGCAGATAAGTTAGTTGCTATTTGTAAAGCTCTTGATGCCATCTGGTTTTTCCTTTAATAATTGGTGGGACTGGCAAGAACTAATTGAAGAACATGCGTGGAATTATATTCATAATGCTGTTGAGTAAGACATTGTAACAAAACAGAAAGGAAAAAGGGTATCAGTATACACCAAAAACATCCCCATCAAACGATTATGCGTTTTGGGGAACAGTAGTCGGAATTGTAATCATTGGATGTACTGTGGCTGAATTGGAGTTACTGACGATGCTGCAAGCTTTGCACTTGCATATAAATTGATTTTTGGATAATGGAAAGGAACAATTATGACGCTTAACAAAGCTTTTAAGGATGTATATTGTAAATTTCTAACAGAACAAGGATATCAATGGTGCTCTAAATTGCAAAGATTTGTGAAGGTGGTAAATCAGGAGCTGATCTATTTTATTGGATTAAAAAAGGTTCCGGCATGGCTCAAAGGCAATAAAGGTTTTACCATTACTGCAGGTATTATGTCGGTATATTTTTCTAAACGTGCTGATTGGATACATGGCTGCACCGAGGACAAACTCTTTAAATGGGCGTTTGATTATACCGGACTTCAACTTCAAATGTTCTCACCGACCTATGAATATGGAATGGGGTTTGAGTACAATGAACAAAACATGATTGAGGTAGTAGAGAAGTCTGCTGAAATAACAAAGGAATTAGTTCTTCCAGTGTTTGCTGAGGTGACAGATTTAACATCTTATGTGAAGTATGCGAAGGAATATACAATAAATGTTCTTAGAATGTGTGATAAATTTATTGACGATTCACTGGTCTTAATACTCACAAATAATCATGATGATTTTATGGAATGCTTGCAAAAAGAGAAAGAGAGCGAAAGAGAATTTATAAAGCAGTGTATCGAAGAATCATATACGACTCCAAGGGATAGGGTATATAATAACCCTGAATTATTGAAAGCTGCACTTGAAGAAGCTGAAAAATGCAAAAAGACCAATTTGGAGATGTTAGCAAAATACAAAATAAACATATGATTATTATAGAAAATAGTGAAACTGGATTCTGGTAATATGATAAGAACTAGCTTGTATGTGGTATGCCATTAGTTATAAAAGATTGGAAATAATGTGTATTCACCTTGATGGTGGATTGGATGGAGCAGCAGAAGTTAACGAGGCAGCGAGAAAGGATAATTCCTTAAACCATGAAGGCATATTTGGTGTGGGGTATCATTCTTTAGGTGGACCGGCAGCTGTTATGCTGAAAAGTACGCAGGACTCCGTGATTTCTGTTGCTAATAGGGTTGGCTACAGCAATCCAGGGAAATTTGCGGCTGCATTCAAAAACGTGCTTGGCGTTACGCCGACCGAGTACAGAAAATCTTTTTTTAGTGGCATAAAATTGACCTTTATAGTATAATTTCACTATATAGAGGTAATAGAGAAAAATGAAGGAAACGAACGTCAATAGTATTTTAATGCAGGAGCAGATGACAGAAAGATGATTCAGTACTGGCTTGATGCTAATATGTTAAAAGGCGGAATTGCTTATGCCAATAAGGTTACAACTGTAAGTAATACATACGCATGGGAGATTCAGACGGAAGAATATGGAGAGGAACTTGCAGAACATCTCAGATATCACAGTGGCAAAATCAGAGGAATTGTTAATGGTATAGATACCGATAACTGGAATCCTGCCACAGATAAACTCCTGGCGGCAAATTACGATGCAGAAACAGCCATAGCCAATAAAAAATTAATAAAAAGACACTTCAAGAGTCATTGGGACTTGATGTGGATGACCATAAGATTGTAATAGGACTTATATATGGAAAGGCATATGCTATCCGGGCATATGTCTTTTTTAAAAAAATGAAACCTGCTTATAATATATGTCGTATTAATAAGTGAAGGGATAAGAAAGGAGATGCTTCCCATAGAAGATGAAATAATTATAGACCGTTATATTGTAAGAGATGAAAGTGCAATTTCTTATACGGCAGATAAGTATGGAAAGCAGCTTGTTGCTATTGCCAATCGTATCTGCGATGACCTGGATATTGCTGAGGAATGTGAGAATGATACTTATTTGCGCGCATGGAATTCAATACCTCCTCACGAACCACGAGGCTATTTTTTTACTTTTCTGGCAAAAATAACCAGAAATCTTGCACTGGACCGGTATAGAGAATCAAACAGGTTGAAAAGAAGTGCTACAATTGTGGAACTGACAGGCGAACTTTCAGAGATAATTGCAGGCAACGACGATGCAACGGCAAATGCAGAAAGCGAAGAACTAAAAAATTATATAAATTCTTTTCTTAGAACACTTCACAAAGAAAAAAGAAATGTTTTTATAAGGCGGTACTGGTATATGGATTCTGTGGCCGAGATTGCAGACAGATATGGCATCAGTGAAGGCAAAATTAAAACAATTCTTTTCCGTGTCAGAAACGGGTTAAGACAATATCTTAAGAAGGAGGGCTATTATATATGAATTCATATGATTTTTTAAAAGCTATGAATGATATTGACGTGGATATGATTAAAGCGGCGGGAAAACCAGTCCGTAAACCATCTAATGTCATTAAGTGGATTGTAACAGCAGCGAGTCTGATATTAATAACAGGCATGAGCTTTATAATTGGAAATAAAGTAAGAAAGCAACAGCAGCCACAAGTATCATATTCGCTTATAGAATTTTCATTGAACGATAAAATATATTGCACTCCCGTGGTACAACAGTGTTCAGAATATAAACTTGTTGATGATGCTAGTACAGTGATATCGGTTCAGATGAAACAACCGGATGAAAGCGACCTTGGTGATGAAATGGGGTCAATAACTGTCAAGGCAGGTAAAAAAAATGTAATATGTAAGGTTTATTACTATAATGAGTATAATATGGATGATGAGATATGTATTGTGGCCTTTCCGGATGGACATTATCAGTTTTATATAAGAAAGGATTAAGCAAAAAGTGAAATGTAAAAAATCAATTATGGGACTGGCGGCTCTGCTGATTATGATTTTCCACTTTTATATCCCTTTTTCAGGATTAAAAGCAGAGTTAGTAATATACCGGGCAGCATATATAGGCGTGGATATTTTCTTCTTTGTGTCAGCGTATTCATTGGCACAGAGAGACAGAATTGAATATTGGAAGTTTGTGGGCAACAGGCTGTTGTCAATATATATTCCATTTGTATTGTTTGCTGTTGTGGCAAACTTTTACGAGAAATGGAAATATCCGAGATTTTTCAAGGTGATTGCAGGCATTGAATTTTTCAAAAGAGGAGGTGGTTCATTTTTATGGTTTTTTGTTGCCATAATGCTTATATATCTGATAGCACCATTTTTGATAAAATTAAAAAACCGTTTTGGTTTAAAGGCGTTTTTCGGGATGCTGCTTGGCTGGCTGCTACTTGGTGTGTTATGTAAGGATGTCCTTGGAAACAGAGCTGTTTTTGTACTGATAAACAGACTGCCAATAATTTTTATCGGTATATATTATGAAGAAATCAGAAAACTTTTGTTAAAAAAATCTGGGCTTCCTGTAATAATTGCAGGATTAATTGCAGGTTCTTATCTGATTTACAGATATGGCAGTATTGAAAGACTGAATAACCCTTTCTTTGAAATGTATTATATTATTGCAATTCCTTTTGTGATATCGCTGATATTACTCTGGGATTATATTTCATCACACGTATCAATCAGAAATCTTCCGATGCAGTTTATAGGCAGGCTTACGTTGGAACTATACGGCCTGCAGATGATTTTCGGTTTTAAACTTGAAACCAGGATTTATAAAGCAACCGGACAAAAACTTATTACATTTCTGATTACTGCGGTATGCCTCATAGTGGCAGCATATATTTTATATCTTATAAAAAAACTCACAGTAAAATTAATTAAAAAAGTTAAGGAGAGAAAATTATGAAAAAATTATTTACAGGTATTATTATTTTAACAATGGCAGTTGGACTGTTTGGATGTTCAAAGCCTGACGGCAACGGTGGTACAACAACTGATAATACAAAGGAATCAGTAACAGATACTACAGATAAGCCTACAACTGAATCAGAAGGTAATAATTCAGGTTCTGACAAAATGGATTCAGCAGAAATTGAAAAAAAGATTGTATCTATTTTTGAAGAAGGGATTGATAAAGGAGCAGACATTGAAGAAATAGCAAAATTAATCGCTCCGGTTGGTGGATATGATTGTGAGGTAAATAAAGTCAAAGAAGGTTTTTTGACGGGATTTGATGAGGACATCAAAGGTTTTAAAAATGGATATGGAATTGCACCTGCTATTGGTTCAATTCCTTACGTTTCATATATTTTTGAAACTGATGATGCAGAAGCCCTTGCAGCACAGCTGAAAAAGACGGCAAACCCACGCTGGAACATCTGTACAGAAGCCAATGAACCTGTAATCAAGGTTAAAGGGAACTATGTATTTTTTACAATGTGTCCAGGTGCGGACTGGTAATCATCAGACATAACTCAAGCGTAAATAAATCCTCATGGTTTTTAAGGGTGTCAACAGGACGTCCCATAGAATCATATCCCCAGAGAAAAGCTGTGGCAGGAATATTCTGTTCACAGTTTTTTTCAAAAGAAGCAATATAATCTTCAATCTGATTCCTTGTATTGTCCTCAATAGTTTTTTGAAATTCCCGTGTGAGGGGGAAAGTTGATTACAAACAGAA
>OHUF01000137.1_pt1 | contig 48173 bp, 38 predicted proteins | sample 1579131 | NCBI WGS metagenome assembly OHUF01 (sample SAMEA3879553, study PRJEB24766) | human gut metagenome | biome: human-associated habitat; feature: feces | place: USA | collected 1985/1987 | reverse complement strand
TTGCAGCCTATACCGTTATCCTCTGTTTCTCCCTGTTCAAATCCGGCGCACTGGCGAAGTCGATATTCTCCGCGCATTAGCGGCGTGTCAAGGGCAGGGTGGAGATTTTCAGAGCGAAGCGGCGAAAATACGACCCGACCTTGACGCGGATAACCCCCATATAATACGGGCGGGCAAAGGGCATAGATTGACCTTTGCCTTGATTACCCTTATGGAAAATTACAGCAACACCAAACCCAGAGAAAGGAGGTTTTCACTTGGCGTATGTACCCGTACCCAAAGACTTATCCAAAGTCAAGACAAAAGTAGCGTTCAACCTTACCAAACGGCAGATTGTATGTTTTGCGGCGGCTCTCCTGTTCGGCTTGCCGCTTTTCTTTCTGCTCAAAGACAGCACAGGCACAAGCCTTGCGTCTATGGCTATGATTGCCGTCATGCTGCCCTGTTTCCTCTTTGCCATGTATGAGAAGCATGGACAGCCCCTTGAAGTGGTGGTGAAGAACATCATACGGACAAAATTCATAGCCCCCAAAGAACGACCATACAGGACAGACAACTTTTATTCCGTCTTAGAACGGCAGAGAAAACTTGAAAAGGAGGTATCAGCGATTGCAAAAGGAAACACGAAGAAACAGCGCGGCGGGAAGCACAAAGCCTAACCCGCCCCGCAAGCTCACCCGCGCCGAGAAAAAGCAGATTGCGGAAATCATCAGACAGGCAAAGGGCGACGGGAAAGCCCACACCGCGCAGCAGACAATCCCCTATATCCAGATGTACCCGGACGGTATCTGCAAGGTTACGGGACGGAAATACTCAAAGACCGTCGCCTTTGAAGATATTAACTATCAGCTTGCACAGGCAGACGACAAGACCGCCATTTTTGAGAACTGGTGCGACTTCCTCAACTACTTTGACGCTTCCGTTTCGGTGCAGCTTTCTTTCATCAATCAAGGGACGCAGCGCGGCGAAGCGGAAAAGGCGGTCAATATCCCGGCACAGGAGGACGCTTTCAATTCTATCCGCACAGAATACCGGGATATGCTGAAAAACCAGCTTGCAAAGGGCAACAACGGGCTTGTCAAAGCAAAATATATCACCTTTGCCATTGAAGCCGACAGTCTGGGCGCGGCGAAATCCCGCCTTGCCCGTATCGAAACGGACGTACTCAACAACTTTAAGCTCTTGGGCGTGTCTGCCCGCCCCATGACAGGCTATGAACGCCTTAAAATGCTGCATGGCATTTTCCACCCGGAGGGCGGGCAGTTTGCCTTTGATTTTTCATGGCTTGCCCCGTCCGGGCTTTCCACAAAGGACTTTATCGCCCCGTCCTCTTTCCGTTTTGGCGAGGGGCGTTATTTCCGCATGGGGCGCAAAATCGGCGCGGTTTCATTCCTTGAAATCCTTGCGCCGGAATTAAACGACCGTATCTTATCTGACATTCTGGACTTGGAAACGGGCGTTATCGTCAATCTGCATATCCACAGTATCGACCAGACCGAAGCCATAAAGACAATCAAGCGCAAGATTACCGACCTTGACAAAATGAAAATCGAGGAACAGAAGAAAGCGGTACGCAGCGGCTATGACATGGATATTATACCGTCCGACCTTGCCACTTTCGGCAGCGAAGCGAAGAACCTCTTACAGGACTTGCAGAGCCGGAATGAAAGAATGTTCCTCTTGACGTTCCTTGTGGTGAACATGGCGGACACGAAGCGGAAACTGGAAAATGACGTATTCGCGGCGGCGGGCATTGCACAGAAGAACAACTGCGCCTTAACCCGCCTTGACTACCAACAGGAAGCGGGGCTTATGTCCTCTGTACCGCTTGGGGAGAACCTTATCCCCATTCAAAGAGGGCTTACCACGTCAAGCACCGCTATCTTTATCCCCTTTATCACACAGGAGCTTTTCCAGACGGGCGCGGCTTTGTACTACGGCTTAAACGCCCTTAGTAACAACATGATACTCTGCGACCGCAAGCAGCTAAAGAACCCCAACGGCTTAATCTTGGGTACGCCGGGAAGCGGGAAATCCTTTGCCGCCAAACGGGAAATGACAAACGCTTTCCTCATTACCGACGACGACATAATTATCTGCGACCCGGAAGCAGAGTATTTTTCCCTTGTGCAGCGGCTTGACGGGCAAGTGATACGCTTATCCCCTACGGGCAAGGGCATTGACGGGAAGCCCCAGTATGTGAACCCTATGGATATTAACCTCAATTACAGCGAGGACGACAGCCCCCTTGCGCTGAAATCCGACTTTATCCTCTCCCTCTGCGAGCTTGTCATAGGCGGCAAGGAGGGCTTGCAGCCCGTCGATAAGACCGTCATTGACCGCGCCGTTAGGAACGTGTACCGCCCTTTCCTTGCAGACCCCGACCCGGAGAAAATGCCTATCTTGGGCGACCTCTACAACGAGCTTTTGAAGCAGCCGGAGCCGGAAGCGGCGCGTATCGCGGCGGCGTTGGAGCTTTATGTTTCCGGGAGCCTTAACGTCTTTAACCACAGGACGAATGTAGAGCTTTCAAACCGCCTTGTCTGCTTTGACATCAAGCAGCTTGGGAAGCAGCTCAAAAAATTAGGTATGCTCATTGTGCAGGACCAGGTATGGAACCGCGTCACCGTCAACCGGGCAGAAAGGAAATCCACCCGGTATTTTATGGACGAATTTCATCTTCTCTTGAAAGAGGAACAGACCGCCGCCTATTCCGTTGAAATCTGGAAGCGTTTCAGAAAATGGGGCGGCATCCCGACCGGCATCACCCAGAACGTCAAGGATCTGCTTGCGTCCCGCGAGGTAGAGAATATCTTTGAAAACTCGGATTTTGTCTACCTTCTGAATCAGGCATCCGGTGACCGGCAGATTCTCTCGAAGGCGCTGAACATCTCGCCCAGCCAGCAGAACTACATCACCAATTCCAATGCCGGTGAGGGGCTGATCTTCTACGGCTCGACCATCGTTCCCTTCAAGGACGATTTCCCGAAGGACACCCAGCTTTACCGCATCATGACCACCAAACCCGAAGAAACCGTACAGAACTGATAGGAGGATTTTTGAATATGAACAACAAGATGATTACCATTCCCTACGCGGACGCTATCGAATACGGAGAGAACACCTCCGCACTGTTTAAGGCTCTGTGGGAGCTGACCGATCTGATCCGACTGGAAAGCGATCTCAAGAAGCATCATCGCGCCTACCTCCATGTGAGGGAGGACATCGACGAAAAGGTCAAGGAGGCGCGTCAGATTATGACCAAGGTATCTGTGGATATGATCGGTTTCTACTTCAAGGTTGATGTTCCCAAGTGCAGCAACAGCGATGAGAATACCCCTTTCGCTGACGCAGCGGATGATGAAGCCGTATCTATCCCCAAGGACAAGTATGAGCTGATGATCGATGATCTGCTCACCATGTCCGAAATTATTCAGTGCGTTGCAGATATGCGCACGCAGGATGTGAAGGCAATCCGTGAGTTCGGCAAGTTCATCCCCGCCTTCGCTGCCTTTGAGAAGAACCGCCTGAGCCTCTACCGCGACGCGGCGAAGGAAGCCGAGGAAATCTTCGACCGTTGGGCGGACGAGATTGACGATCTCGACGAGGACTTCATGGAAGATGAGGACTATGAGCCGGACGAGTATTACTCCGACTGATATGCGCTCAAATCCGAGGAAAGGAGCTGGTTTTTATAGAGCATGACATCATTCATACCGGCGATTGTCTCAAAATCCTGAAAACCCTGCCCGATGACAGCGTTCATTGCTGTGTGACGTCCCCTCCGTATTACGCGCTCCGCGATTACGGCATGGATGCTCAGATCGGCAGAGAGACAACGCCGAGGGAATATATTTCGCGCCTGACGGAAGTGTTTACCGAAGTCAGGCGCGTTTTACGCCCAGACGGTACGCTCTGGCTGAACATCTCGGACACTTACGCTGGAAAGGGCAATCAGGGTGATTTTATTGACCCGAAGAACCCCAACGGCAGAAACGGTCAGGCTGTGGCTCTCAACAACAAGGTTGAGGGCTGCAAGCCGAAGGACATGATCGGTATTCCGTGGATGCTGGCTTTTGCCCTCCGCGATACCGGCTGGTATCTGCGCAACGACATCATCTGGATGAAGGATAACCCCATGCCGGAGAGCGTCAAAGACCGCTGCGCCCGCTGCTACGAGCATATTTTCCTGTTCTCCAAGTCGAAGAAGTATTTCTTTGACTACAAGGCGATCTCAGAGCCGATTGCTCCCGCAACGGCAGAACGCCTCAAGCGCGGCATGAAGGGCGGCAACAAATACGGCAAGCCCGTTCCCGGTCAGCCTCAGCCGCAGTCCATCAACCGCCCCCGTGAGCATGGCGAGATCAAGGATTGTGACATCAATCCGCTTCGCAATAAGCGCGATGTCTGGAAGATCAACACCGTCCCCTTTAAGGGCGGTCACTATGCCGCCTACCCTCCGAAGCTGGTTGAAACCTGTCTTCTCGCCGGTTGTCCAGAAGGCGGCATTGTGCTTGACCCGTTCATGGGAAGCGGCACAACCGGCATGGTTGCCTCACAGATGGGGCGTCATTTCGTGGGCATAGAGCTGAACCCTGAATACACCGAGCTTGCCTACAAGCGGATTGGAGGTGAAATCTGATGTCCAAGGAACCGGAACTTAAAGCCCGCGACAAGGTCGTTCTGCGGATGACGCGAGACGGCGCGGTCGAGGAAAACCTGACGGCTGGCACCGAGCAGCGCGTATCAAAGCGGCTGGAAGATGCAGAGCTGGTGAAGCCCGGCGAGACAGCCGAGCCTTCCGAAGCTCTTTCTGCGGAGGAACAGAAAAAGGTGCAGATGCGCCGTCAGCAGCGTCAGTTTCAGGCGGAACACGCTGAGGATAACGACACACAGCAACCCTCGGAAACGTCCGTTACAGAAGAGAAAAGGGCAGAAAATCCACCCCAGAATGTACCTGAACCGCTGCCTTCGGAAACGCCGTTCAAGCCTCCTGCTTTGGAGCAGCACGGCGTTTCTTCTCATACCGGCACGGTGATTGCCGAAACGGTTGTCACGCATAAGCTGCGCAAGACCTCTGCGGTTGAAGCAGTGGATGCAGATGCCGTTCTCACTCAGGCGGCGGAAACCGCCTCTGCAAAGCCGGTCTCGGACGATGCCGTCCCGCCCACGAAGCGGATGCAGAAGCTCGAAAGAAAGTCTGAGAAGGCGCATGAGCGTCTGGATGCAGCCCGTGAGAAGCTGCCCATGCACAAGGTTCTCAAGAAAGAGCGCGTCTTTGATGAGGAAACCGGCAAGGGCAAAACCCGCCTTCATTTTGAGGATGAGCTGAAAAAGCCAAAGGGCAAAGGCAAGCTGCAATTTGAGGCAGATAAAACCGTCCGTAAGGTCGGTGACACCCTCGCTTCCGGCATTCACGGCAAAATCCATGAGGTCGAACAGGAAAACTCGGCGGTTGAGGCGGCACATAAAACGGAGATTGCCGCGGAGACAGCCGCAAGGCATTTCAGTCATCATCGGGAAAGCAGTGTCAACAAGCCTTATGAGAAGGTCTCTAAGCTGGAACATAAGGCGGATGTCGCTGATGCGAAGCTCCAATATGAGAGAAATCAGCAGGAGCATCCTGAGATGAAGAAGCAGAACATGAACAAGCACTACCAGAAGCAGAACATCAAGAAGGAATATGCCGCTGCACGAAATGCCGGTTCTCAGACTGCCGGAACTGCCACGAAGAATACCGGCAAGAAGTTCGGTGAGAAGGTGTCCGACAAGATCAAGGAGTTCTTTGAGAAGAACAAGAAGGTCTTTATCTGGCTCGGCGTCGGAGTTGCCCTTCTCGTTTTGCTCGGTGCTGGAATCAGCTCGTGTTCGATGCTCACCTCTACCGGCTCGTCGGTTATCGCTTCCTCTTATCTCAGCGAGGATGACGCGATGCTCGGCGCGGAGGCGCAGTATTGCCAAATGGAGCAAGAGCTGCAACGCTATCTCGACACATACGAAAGCACTCACAACTACGATGAATACCACTTCGATCTGGATGACATTGAGCATGACCCCTATGTGCTGATCTCCATTCTCTCAGCTCTCCATGAGGGCGAGTTCACGCTGGATGAGGTGCAGGGTACGCTCCAAATGCTGTTTGAAAAGCAGTACATCCTCACCGAAGAGGTCATCGTCGAAACCAGATACCGCACGGAGACCGACACATGGACGGACGCAGACGGCAACACGCACACGGAAACCTATCGTGTCCCGTATGACTACTACATCTGCAACGTGAAGCTCGAAAACTTCAATCTCTCCCATGTCCCGGTCTACATCATGTCTCAGGAACAGCTTTCCATGTACGCAACGTATATGTCGGTGCTTGGCAACCGCGAGGATCTGTTCGGTGATTCTCCTTATGTGGACAAGTACATTACAAATCCTCCCGCCGACTACGATGTCAACCCGGAATACCTGAACGACGAGAAGTTTGCGACACTGATCACCGAGGCGGAAAAGTATCTCGGCTATCCGTATGTGTGGGGCGGCTCCAATCCCGACACGTCCTTTGACTGCTCCGGCTTCGTCAGCTACGTTCTCACGAACAGCGGTCTTGTGATGACCGGGCGGCTGGGCGCACAGGGGCTTTACAACGTCTGTACGCCGGTCTCAAAGGCGAATGCACAGCCCGGTGATCTCATCTTTTTCGTCGGAACGTATGACACCCCCGGCGTGTCCCATGTCGGCATTTACGTCGGTGATGGGGTCATGATCCACTGCGGCGACCCCATTCAGTACACATCCATCAACTCTTCCTACTGGCAGCAGCATTTCTACGCCTTCGGAAGACCCGCCTATTAAAAGAAAGGAGTTTTGCATGAATCCCAAGTATCAGAAAGTCCTCTCCGACATCGAGAAGGCTGAAAAGAAGAAGTCCGAAATCGAAGGTCAGCTCAAAGAACTGTACGACAAGAAGACAGAGCTGGAAAACCTTGAAATCATCAACACCGTGCGCTCTATGGTGATGGACAAGGATCAGATCATGGCGTTCCTGTCTTCCATGAAGGGCGGCACAAAGCCCGCTGAAAATACGGAGGTAATCGACAATGCGTAAGAAGTTTCGTTTTCTGACCGTCCTTGCGGTCTGCGTCATGGTTCTGTCCTGCTTCTCGGTGACGGCGTTTGCCTACGCCGATGACACCGAGCAGAACCTTCCCGTCACGGAGGCAACCCAGCCGGAACAGCAGCCTGAGACTACTCCCACGCCGGAAAAGCCGAAGGGTGAGCCGATTGACGATGAGGGCAACGCCTACACCCGCGACTTGCTCTATGACAAGGCAACCAACAAGCAGTTCATCACAGTCCAGACGAAGAACGGCAACACCTTCTTCATTGTCATCGACTACGATGCGCCCATCAACGAGGATGAGGAACAGTATCAGACGTACTTCCTGAACATGGTCGATGAAAGCGATCTGCTTGCGCTGCTGGATGAAGATACTGCGGCGGCGCTGACCACCTGTAACTGCAAAGAGAAATGTGCTGCCGGTCAGGTCAACACCGACTGCCCGGTCTGCAAGACCAACATGAGCGAATGCACCGGCACAGCCCCCGTTACACCTGAGCCGGACAAGGATGCGGAAACCGAAGTGCCTGAGACCAAGCCCGAAAAGAAATCCAACGTTGGCATGATCCTCGTCATCTTTGTCCTTGCCGGTGCTGCGGGTGCAGCTTATTACTACATCAAGTTCGTCAAGGGCAGAAAGCCCAAGGATGAGGATATGGACTTCTTTGACGATGAAGGCTACGAGGAAGAGCCGTACATCAACGAGGATGAAGAGCCGCAGATCGCGGAGGATGCTGAAACGGATGGTGATGAAGATTGATCTTAGTCATTGCTGAAAAGCCCAGCGTTGCCCAGTCCATCGCAAAGGTGTTGGGCGCGACGTCCCGCAAGGACGGCTACATGGAGGGCGGCAATTACATCGTTTCGTGGTGCTTCGGTCATCTGGTGGAGCTGGCAGACGCCAGCTCCTACGATGAGCGGTATGCCAAGTGGCGGTATGACGATCTGCCCATTGTTCCGGAAAGCTGGATGTTCGAGGTCACAAAGGACAAAGCCCAGCAGTTCAAGGTGCTGTCCGCTCTCATGAAGGACAAGCGCGTCACCGAGCTGGTCTGCGCAACCGATGCAGGACGCGAGGGTGAGCTGATCTTCCGGCTGGTCTACGACAAAGCCGGATGCACCAAGCCTTTCAAGCGTCTGTGGATCAGCTCGTTGGAGGACTCCGCCATCCGCGAAGGCTTCCAGCATCTCCGGGACGGCAAGGAATATGACCGTCTCTATGAAGCGGCACTCAGCCGCTCGAAGGCAGACTGGATTGTCGGCATCAACGGCACCCGCCTTTTCACCACGCTCTATCACAAGAAGCTGGTGGTCGGGCGCGTCCAGACGCCGACCCTTGCAATGCTGGTGGAGCGTGACGGGAAAATCTCCACTTTCCAGAAGGAGAAGTATTTCAACGTCCACGTCGGCAAGGGCGATCTAACCGCCGATCTGGAAAAGGTCAAAACCGAAGAGGAAGCGAAAAAGATTGCGGCGGCTTGCGAGAAAAAGCAAGCCGTCGTTTCTTCTCTCAAGCGGGAGACGAAAACCGTCAGTCCTCCAAAGCTCTACGATCTGACCACCTTGCAGCGCGAGGCAAACCGCTACTACGGCTTCACTGCCCAGCAGACGCTCGATCTCGTTCAGACGCTCTACGAAAAGAAGCTCCTGACCTATCCGCGCACGGACAGTCAGTTCATCACGGATGATATGGAGGACACCGCCCGTCAGGTCATTTCTATCGTCTGCCGCCAGCTTCCGCTTTTCTCCGACATTTCGATTACTCCGGACATTGCCCGCGTAACCGACAACAGCAAGGTCACAGATCACCATGCCATTCTCCCGACCGTCCAGCTCGAAAAGCAGGATGTTTCGGCGCTCCCTCAGTCGGAGCAGAAAATCCTCAATCTTGTCGGGATGCGCCTTCTGTGTGCGACCGGCGAGAAGCACACCTACGCAGAAACGCAGATCTCGCTCTCCTGCGAGGGCTACGAGTTCAAAACCAAGGGCAAGACCGTCGTTCAAAACGGATGGAAAGCCATCGAAGAGCTGTTCAAGGCTTCCCTCAAGACGAAGGAAAAGGACGATCCCATGAAGTCCCTGCCCGAAGTCCATGAGGGCGCTGTTCTGGATAGCGTATCTGCCAGCGTCACCGAACACTTCACAACGCCTCCGAAGCAGTACACGGAAGACACGCTCCTGTCCGCAATGGAGACTGCCGGAAACGATCAGTTTGACGATGACACCGAGAAGAAAGGTCTTGGCACTCCCGCAACCCGCGCCGGTATCATTGAAAAGCTGGTGAAATCCGGCTTTGCAGAGCGCAAGGGTAAATCCCTCATTCCTACGAAGGACGGCTGCAACCTTGTCTGCGTTCTGCCAGAACAGATCACGTCTCCCGCAATGACTGCGGAATGGGAAAACACGCTCATGGAGATTGAGCGCGGCAATGCGGATGCAGACGCCTTCCTCAGTGGCATTGTCCAGATGACCGGGGATCTGGTGAAAGCCTACCCGTTTCTTTCTGATGCCGAAGCACAGCGTTTCGGCACGGGGAAAGAGGAAATCGGCAAATGTCCCCGCTGTGGCTCTCCGGTCTACGTCGGCAAGGGCAATTTCTACTGCTCGAACAAGGAATGCTCCTTCTGCCTGTGGGAAGACAACAAGTTCTTTTCCAGCAAGAAAAAGAAGCTGACCAAGAAGATCGCAAAGGAGCTGCTGGACAAGGGCTGGTGCCGAGTGACCGGGCTTTACACGCCGAAGAAGCCTCAGCTCTATGACGCGGTGATCCGGCTGGATGACAGCGGAGGCAAATACGTCAGCTTCAAGATGGAGTTTGACCGATGAGCCGCCCAAAGTATGTTGCCTCTTGCAGCGGAGGCAAGGACAGCGTAGCGACGCTCCTGCTGGCTGCACAGCACAATGAGCCGCTTGACGAGGCGGTTTTCAGTGAGGTCATGTTTGATAAGGACACAAGCGGCGAAGTTCCGGAACACCGGGACTTCATCTATGACCGGCTCAAGCCCTTCTGTGAAAAGGAGCTGGGCATCAAGTTCACCATTCTCCATGCAGACAAGACCTACGATGACGTGTTCCATCATGTCATCACCCGTGGACCTCATAAGGGCGAGGTTCGCGGTTTTGCGTGGGCTGGAATGTGCGCGGTCAATCGGGACTGCAAAATCCCGCCCGTCCGAAAGTACAATGCCGAGCTCTCGCCGGACACCGTGAGCTATGTCGGCATCGCGGAGGATGAGCCAAAACGCCTTGCGCGTTTGGACGGAGTGAAGAAGGTCAGTCTGCTTGCCAAGTACGGCATGACGGAGGCGGACGCTTACAAGCTCTGTCAGGATCACGAGCTGCTTTCTCCAATCTACGCTCACTGCCGGAGAAACGGCTGCTGGTTCTGCCCCAATGCAAGCGACTCGGAGCTGCTGCACATGGTCACAAAGCACCCGGATATGTTTGACCGGCTGATTGAATGGGAGAAGGAAGACAACATATTCCATCGTCGGATGACACGCAGAGAAACCCCGTCTGAGGTAAAGGCTCGTTTACTGGGCAAATCCCAGACGGGGTTTTCTTCACCCAAAAGCAAATAAGAAATGGAGGTTTGAGATGGCTGAAAACAAAAATGCACAGCAAGTCCGCGAAATCACGGACAAGCTGGAACAGGGCATCAAGGAGCTTTTTGAATCCGAGCGGTTCAAGGAATATCTCCGCACGATGTCCAAGTTCTACAACTATTCCTTCAACAACACGCTGCTCATTGCGATGCAGAAGCCGGAGGCAACCTATGTTGCCGGTTATACCTCGTGGCAGCGTAACTTCGACCGTCAGGTCATGAAGGGCGAAAAGGGCATCAAGATTCTTGCACCCGCGCCGTACAAGGCGCAGGAAGAGCGTGAGAAGATTGATCCTTTGACGCAGAAGCCGGTGATCGGCGCAGATGGAAAAACTGTCATGGAAACGGTCGAAGTTCTGCGCCCTGCCTTCAAGGTGGTGAGCGTCTTCGATGTGTCCCAGACGGACGGCAAAGAGCTTCCAGACATTATCGTTGATGAGCTGAAAGGCACCGTCGAAAACTACGAGGCGTTCTTCGACGCGCTCAAGCAGGAGTCTCCCGTCCCCATTTCCTTTGAGGATATTCCGGGCGGCGCAAAGGGATTCTTCTCTCCGGTTGAAAGCCGCATTGCCATTCAGGAAGGCATGAGCGAAATCCAGACAGTCAAAACCGCCATTCACGAGATTGCTCATGCAAAGCTCCACGCCGTCAAGCCGGATGAGAAAGCTGCACCCGAAGACAAGAAGGATCGGCACACCAAGGAGGTTGAAGCGGAAAGCGTTGCCTACACCGTCTGCCAACGGTACGGCATTGAAACCTCGGACTATTCCTTCGGCTATATCGCCGGTTGGTCATCCGGCAAGGAAACCAAGGAGCTGAAAAGCTCTCTGGACACCATCCGCAAGACGGCTGCTGAGATGATCGAGGGCATTGACACCAAGCTCAAGGTGCTGCTGGCGGAGAAAGCACAGTCCGCAGAGAAGGAAAGCGAAATGCCCGCAGAGCCGATGCCGGAAGCCGCTATTTACCGCGAGACGGCGAATTACGCCTATGAAGCTGGTGAGCTGGATTCATATCGTGCTTCTCTCGCCGCAAACGTGGAATGCCGCCGTGCGATTGAAGCGGCGATCAGCTCTAACTACGGTGATAACCGACTGGATGCGGATGCCACCGTAAAAAGTGTCCTTGAGCAGTTCTCTCCGGAGCGCATCCGGTATGTCCTTGCAAACACCATTCAGCAGAAAGACTTTGACGGGCGCATTCCCCAGCCCCTCAAGGAATGGGCGAAGAACGTTGAGGTCTGTCCGGAGAATGCCTCCCGCTTCCTTGTGGATAAACCCAATCCCGGACTGACGGCACTTTTCGTGGATGCGTTCCGTCAGCAGACCGAACCCCAGAAGGAAGTCACTTCTGAGAAAACAGAGGAAAGAGACCCGGAGGTCGTTGCATGGGAGAACGATGAGATTACCTCTATTGAGGTAAAAACCGTGGAGGTCAAGTCTCCCTTTGCTCCCTTGCCGGAGGAAGCAGCGAAAGCACCGAAGGCGCACCGCCTGACTGCCGAAGAGAAGGAGATCAAAGCCGCCGTCATGGACACGCTCAAGGGGCAGATCGCCTATAACAACGACGGAATGCGGGCTTCCTACCGCGCCTCTAACCACTCCTTCAATCTGCTGGCACGGAACGGCGTCAGGATTGAGGGCAACACGGTCACGCAGAACGGTGAGCCGCTGTTCAAAATCCATCGCCGTCATGCGGCGCGGAAAACACAGGGCTGTTACCGTGAGCTGATGCCGACGCTGGAATACATCACGCAGGAGCAGAAACAAGAAAAGCCCTCCATCCGTGATCAGCTCAGGACTGCCGCAAAACAGCAGCCGGAGAAGAAGTCTCCGGTCAAATCCAAAACGCACGACATGGAGTTGTGAGAAAGGAGACGCATGAAGAAATACACAGACGTTGACATCGTTGCGGAGCTGCAGAAGCTCGTGGACAGTCATGTAGACAGCTACAAGGAAGACTTCGACATCGACAAGCGCATCATCCGCCGCGCCGCCGAAAGCCAGAATCCCGAAGACAAAACGCTGATGTGGTTCTGCCGTCCGCATGGAACGCACTGTCTCAACGAAAATCAGGTCTTTATTCAGGGAACGCGGGATCACAACACCTTCCGTTTCTATGCGGAACAGACCTACGACGAGTGTATTGCCCGTGTCATCGTCCCGAAAGCCGTTAAGCGCGGCAAGGTCTTCGGAGATGTCTTTGAGATCAACTACCGGGAACAGGCGGCAAATGTGGCGCAGAACTCGGTTGCGCCGGATCATGACCGGCTGACCTTCGCAGATGGCTATGTGCTGGACGCCCCCTGCCGCAGCAGCTTCGATGCAGCAATGGCTCTGATCGGTGAGCATGGCGGCGTCAAAACCCACCAGACGCTCCCGAAGGACGCGGATGCTCTGGTGGAAGTGCTGTCTAAGCAGAAAAGCCGCCGTGACAGACTGCCGGAGGCAGATAGGACAGAGGTGCTTTCGCCGCTCCCCGTCGCAGAACTCCGCAAATATGAGGCGGTCAAAAAGGCTCACCCTGACGCGCTGGTCTGCTTTGCCCAGAACGGCTATTTTGAGCTGTACGGCAAGGACGCGGAAAAAGCCGCGCCCCTGCTCGGCACAAAACTCCTTGAAAAGAAGGTGCGCGGCAAGCCTTCCGTGCCGGTTACTGGTTTCCGTGAAAGCGCATGGGTAGCCGGTTCTCACAAGCTCTGGAAGTCCGGCGCAGATGTCTTTCTCAGCAAGGACGGCGAGACCTTCAAGGAACTCAAAGCCGCAGATTACATTCCTGTCGGTGCGACGCTGAATGTGGATGGGATCAAGTGCAGAATCGACGCGGTTGATTTTGCCGCCGATGAAGTCCGGCTGACGAACATTGAGGACAAGAACCGCCCCATTCGCTTTTCTGAGAGCATCTAGTATGTCCGTTCGTATGTGGAGGATGCCGGGACTGCCATCTACGACACCATCCCGAAAAAGCCTGCTGCCCGTGAATCCATCCGCGACAAGCTGAAATCCGCGCAGAAAGCACAGCCGCCCCACACACCGAAGCCGCAGAAAAACAAAGGAAAGGATATGGAACTCTGATATGAAAAACTTTACCGTGGAAGAAATCAACCTGATGTGCTGCTTCAACACGTCCAGCCGGAAGCGGCTGATCGACGATATGAAGAGCGTCACCCTGAACGACATGGACGGCGAGATCGCAGAGCTGATGTATAAGACCGTCCGGAAGCTCGAAGCCATGACCGATGCTGAGTTTGAGGAACTGTATATCATGCCGGACGGCATGGTAGATGACTGAAAGGAGGATGCCTATGCCCGTATTAGACGGTGATTTTGAAGCCTTCGTCACGAACCTTGGCAAGTACAACGAGGGTATGCTGGTCGGTGAGTGGGTGAAGCTGCCCACCACAGAGGAAGAGATGCAGAAGGTCTTTGAGCGCATCGGGATCGGCAAGCAGGATGATTTCGGTCAGCCCTACGAAGAGTGGTTTATCACTGACTACGAATGCCCAATCTATGGCGTTCAGAAGATGCTTGGCGAGTACGAGAGCCTTGATAAGCTCAACTATCTCGCCGCCTTGATTGACGAGCTTTCCCTGAGCGATCAGGAAAAGCTCGTTGCCATTATGGAGGCTGGCTGCGATGAGGTCAGCGACATCGACGATCTCATCAACTTGACGTTCAATTTGGACTGCTACGACATCATGCCCGGTATCAACGACGAATCCGATCTCGGCTATTATTACGCCCACGAAGCCGGTATTTACTCCGAAAAGGATCTCGGTCCTCTGGCAAATTACATCGACTATGAACGCTATGGGCGCGACATTGCGATGGATGAGCAGGGACGCTTCACTGATGAAGGCTATGTCCGTGTTGCAAGCGAGAGGTGGGACAGGCAGTTTAACGGTGAGCTTGATGATATTCCCGATGAATACCGGATCACCGGCTCAGGGGAAGCCACCGAGCGTGACAGCACCATCGCCGTTCTCATTGTTGAGCCGGGAAAGGAGCCTTATGTGAAGGAGATTGACTCCGGTCTGGAGTCCTTGCAGCATGAGGTCGGCGGTTACATCGAGGCAATTTATCCCTACGAAGACCCTGTTGCCTTAGTCTGCAACGAGGAAGGCAAGCTGGAAGGTCTGCCCCTGAACCGCGCTCTGCGGGATGAGGACGGTGACATCTACGACGTTGTTGCCGGAACATTCTTGGTAGTCGGCTTGACGGATGACAGCTTCGGTTCTCTGACCGTAGAGCAGATGCAGAAGTTCTCCGACCTCTTCAAAGTTCCGGAGCAGTTTGTTAAGTTGGGCGATAAGATTGTTGCGATCCCCATGATCTCGAAGGAGCAGCAGAAGCAGGAAGCTACCGAGCAGAAGGACTTTGAGATGAATGCTGACACCTCCGGTCTGACGGTTGCCGGACACATCGGGACGTGGCACACCATTGACCAGCACGAAGTCGGCGGTCACAGCTTTTACCTGATGGAGCATGACACCTACGGCGATGAGGCGGCTTGCATCATCGTCGATGAGCGCGGCAAGCTCGTCCTTGATGATGTCTACAACGGCTTCGACGATGACACGCTCCGCCTTCTCGACCTTGAGGTCAAGGAAGTGCCGGAAATGCCCGATTCCGCGCTCTCCGTTCAGGATATGAAGGACTACGGCTACGCATGGGCTGGTGTTCTTCCCGCTGGTCAGGAGGCGGCTGAGAAGGCTTTGGAGAAGGGCTGCGAGGTTTACCGTCTCTATTCCGATAACACCGAGGGCTTGTGCGTAGATGCAAAAGAGATTGCCGATCATGCGGCAAAGGGCGGAATGCTCGGTATCAGCAAGGAAAGCTGGATGGCGGCTCTTGAGAAGGAAAACTACCTCAAGGCAGCGGAGATGTCGATGGAGGATGACTACGGCATGATTGACGGAATCATCAACAACGGTCCGAAGGAGGGCAAGACCGCAGAGGTCAAAGCCCCCGAAAGGGGCGAAAAGTCCTCCATCATGGACAGGCTCAAGTCCGCAAAGGCTGAAAAGCAGAAGGAATGCTGCCCTCCCCAAAAGCACAAAGGAGAGATTGAGCTGTGAGCAGAAGTCAGAAGTGGCGGCAGGAGTGGTCGTTCTTCATAGGAGATAGCGGACGCCGGAAGTATAACCGCTTCTGCGTCCGCTGCGTCCATAGCTGCAAGCAGAGCTTCCGTGCGGATATCATCGCCTGTCCGCACTTCTCCCGCAAGGCATCGCGGTGTAGACAGTTAGGGGTCGAAAAAGCCTGTGATTGCAAGCCTCAGAGCGACGAGGAATGACCGCCCAGTGTGATTATATTCCCCGCACAGTTCCAGCAATAGAGCGAGAATAAGGGTCGATTTCGGCACTTGTTTGAATGCCCGGAAAACAAACCAAGAGCCTCTGTCGATGCCCGTTTTGGGTGTCGGCAGAGGCTCTTTTTTTATGACATATTCAAAATAGCGGACAGCAGCTCTTGAACCTGTTGCCGGTATTCCGGCTTTATATCCGAAATACGTCTGGCAAGCGCAAGGGCTTCCGCTTCTGGCTCATCGGTCCCAAAGATAATTCGGTCCGCACTGACGCCCAGCAAACGGCAAAGACGCTGCAAGGCTTCAAGAGAAATACCGGAAGCACCACGCTCAATAGCACTCAGGTGATTCGGCGTCATGCCAAGCATTTCTGAGAGCGTGTCCTGCGTATAGCCCGCCTGTTCTCTTGCCACTTGAATATTGCCGCCGATTTCAATATTGATGTCCTTCTTCTCTCGCATAGCCTCACCACCTTTGCATTTAGTGTACCTAACGGCGGTGTCATTATCCACGGTACGCCGTCGTTGATTTTACTAACGACAATGCGTTGACTGTCCGTGATGAGGGTGATAGAATGGAGTTACCTACCAAAAGAGTGAAAGAAGGGGTGTCATGTCGCGCATTATTGAGTTTAGAAAGTCTGCTCAAAAAGCTGAAAAGCAATCCGTTCAAGGCAAGACTTGTGCGTTTACCGGTCATAGACCGCAGAGTCTTCCGTTCGGCTTTGATGAATCCGATAAGCGTTGTACTTCTTTGAAATCTGTTATGCGGGATCAGATTGTAGCACTCATCGAGAACGAGGGCGTCACGCATTTTATTACCGGCATGGCTCTTGGCGTCGATATGTACGCTGCGGAAATTGTACTCGATTTGAAATCAAAATACCCTCACATTACTCTGGAAAGTGCAATCCCTTGTGAGACACAAGCGATCAAATGGTCTGTGGCTTCACGGGAACGGTATTATAATATCGCGGCAAAGTGTGACAAGGAGACCATGCTGCAACGGGAGTACACGTCGGACTGCATGGACAAGAGAAATCGGTACATGGTCGATCACGCCGATTATATTCTCGCAGTATGGAATGGATGCCCCAGCGGTACCGGGAACACCGTGAGATATGCCCACAAAAAGGGCAAATCTATCATCGTTATCAATCCGGTTTCCCTTGATGTCACGCGGGAATAAGGCAAAAATCCCACTCCTGAATCAAGCGTTGCGAAAACCGTGAAGTATTTCCCGATAGCGAATACACATTGCATTACTCAGTGATTATTGGAAACGTGTACGGCGTATGCTGCCCAGTGAACATCTCCACGGAACACATCGAATTTTCGCGGCTTCGCAAAACGGAAAGTGTCATCTTATGGACAGTCCATTGCCGAGGGAAAAATAAATCGCTGGAAACGGGAACGCCCCCGGCACTGTGCGTCTGGCACAGTGTCGGGGGCGTTTTTTCGTGTCTTAGTTATGAGCCAGTTCATTTAGGAGCAGCTTTCGATAGTCCACATCCAAGACGCAGCGATGGAAGTCCATCAGACGGTGTTCGTCGAACAGCTTTTCACAGAGCTTGGTCAGAGGATGATTCATCAGCTTTGCAGAAATGCCAGTCTCATTGAAAAACCTTGCCCATGTGAAGACCTCTTCTAAATCCTCCTGCCCAAGCGTGGCGGGAATGATGGCGTTGCAGAGGCGGACAATGGGGCTGTCCGCAAATCGCTCTGCCACTTCCTCCGGTGTGCATTCATAGCGGTCACAGTCAAAGGAAAGTGCATCCTCAATTTTAAGATAATTTTCGGTTTCATCCCGCGTCAAGGTTATGGTGTAGTCTCCCATACCGGACGGCACATCAATATTCTCCATGACATCAAGCTCGAAACGGGAGCCGCCGATGATCGCTTCAAAGGAGAAGGACTGACAGATTACTGCTGGGTTTTTGTCTATCTTGTCCTCATTTAGAAATGACAGCGGATTATACTCCGTCAGTTCCCAGTCGATTTTTCCTCTCTCTGTTTGCTCGGCAATCTGCTGGATCAGATGTTGTTCTTCTTCGTGCAGATTTTCATTGTACAACATGATACACCTCCGTTTTCTGATTGTCGTTTTTTGGGGGGCTGCTCTATGTTTCCGAAGAGACTGCCGTTTGTATCATCATTCCTTGGCTGAGGGCAGACCTTCGTAAAACTTCCTAAGTTCGTCCAAACTGCTTGTCCGATTTTTGATGGGCAGGGAGTCCCATGTGATGTCATGATAGCGTTCAGGCGGCTCGTCCCGCAGTCTTCGGTCGATGATGCAGACAATGCCGGTGTCTGTGAAATTGCGGATCAATCGCCCGATACCTTGCTTGAGCTTGATAATCATTTCGGGAACGCGGACATCCATCAGAGCGTCCTTAGCAACAGAACACTTATACTCGATAATTGGATCGGGAACAGGAAACGGAAGCCGGAAAATGATAACATTGGAAAGGCTTTTTCCTTCAATGCTGATGCCTTCCCAGTATGCGCCCGTCCCCAGAAGCACGGAGTTCGTATCTTCCTTAAACTCATTCAGCACCTTGTCCTGCGACGATCCCGGCTGCTGCATCAGGATTTTGTACGGAAGATTTTTCTCACTGAGAATGGAGTAGACCTCTTCCATGTCGGTCTTTGCCGTAAACAGCACGAGTGCCTTTCCATTGGAAATGCTCAGGATCTCAAGCAGTCGCTCCACGCCCTTTTCAATGAAGGCTTCATGTTCTCTGGTCGGGTGCGGGAGATCGTCGCAATAGTAGATCATGGCGTGTTCATCGTATGGATATGGGGAAGGCTTTGGCTCGGATAAGCAGCCGCGATCACCAGCGGGAAAGCCGGTATTGCTGATAAAGTAAGAATACTGTTCTTCCAGAGAACCGTTCGTGGCGTTCGTCAGCGTGGCAGAGGTCAGAATTGTTCGCTCGTCCCCGTTGAAATATAGGCGGCTCACAATTTCTCTTGTGTTTTTAGGGCAATAGACGAGTTCCGTGTTGCTGCCGTGCTGCTCAATCCAGATCAACATATCATCTATCCGGTCAAGAAGCTCTGAAAGGGACTCGCTGACAGCATCCAGATCATCAGAGGCAGCAAAGGAACGGTTGTTTCTGAAATCCATGCTGGAATAAATCTGAATGCTGGACGAAAGGTTATGTATGGCGGCGTTCATTTCTGTAAGCAGCTCAACTGCGCTGCCGCTTTGGTCAAAGAAAAAGCGGTCAGCGTAGCGCATATCCTGATCTGCCTCGTTGATCTGCTTTTGGACTTGAGCTTTCAGGCAGTTATAAAAGGCGATGATTGAGCTTTCCGCCTCTCGCTTTTCACCGGACACACTGCTCTGGTCAGAGGATCGCAGCTCATAGAATGCGCTCTTAATCATTCCAAAGAGCATACCTTGCCCGAAACGCTCCGTTGTGGCACTCCGCACCTTATCATCCAAGTTGTGTGCTTCATCCACGACAAGCAGATCAGCGGCGGCGTTAATCAGCCCGTCCTGACCGCGCCGGAGTTTCATGAGGTGCTGGGTTAGAAAATCCTGATTGCACAGTACCACTCCATCCGTAAACTTTAATGCTGCGCGGACTTTGTAATACTTGCACTTCTTTTCACAGGAGCCGCAATTCTTCATGCTGAACCGCTGCACGTTTACCTTGTCCCAGACGCCTTGCGGCAAAACCTCCGGGAAATCCTTGCGTTCCTCATACCCTCGCTTGATTCCTTCTTTGATCGCGTCCGGTGGGTCTGCTTTCGGGTCACACATATACTCATCTGCGCGTTTGTTGCAGAGATAATGTGTCTGTCCTTTTGCGAGGATGACATCGCTGTTCAGCCCAAGAAGGGGCATTACCGCATGGACATCGCGCCAGAGCTGTTCTTGAAGCGCAATGGTCGAGGTTGCGATGATAACCGGCTTGTTCATGCGTTTGCTGTACAGCAGCACCGGCACAAGATAGCCAAAGGACTTTCCAATGCCCACGCCAGCTTCAATCGCAAAATGCTGATCGTTTATGAGGGCGTCCACAATCTCAAAGGACATATCCTGCTGCCCCTCACGCATTTCCAAGCCATGCTGCGGGGCTTCATCCCAAAAGAAGGTGCTGACTTGCTCACTCATGGAGTACAGCTCTGCTTTTCTGCGCTTTTTCCGTTCCTCCGATGTATTGAATCCAAAATAGAATCTGTTGTCCATCCACATTCCTCCCGGAATAGAAACCAAGGCTATCCACGTTTCAGCTCAATGCTGACGTTTCCGTTCTCGTCGATAGTCAGCGTCATGTGCCTGATGTGCTTCTCATAGAACTGCCGCCGCTCTGCGGGAGACATTTCGATCCTCGTGTTTCGCAGAGCTGCATCAAACATATCGTTGACATTCAGGTGAACGGAGTTGTCAATCCAGCGGTACATCTCCTTGAACAGTGCGTTTTTCTTGATGTCCTCGCTGTTGCCGGAGTAGAAGTCATCCAGATAGCAGTAGAATATCCCAGATTCTGCAAGTGCCGCCTTCATATCCGGTCCGCATTTTTCCCGCTCAATCATGACAAGGAATCTGGCGTCCGGTAAGGAAGAGATCAGCCCCCAGTAGTCGGAATCGCTTGAGACGATGACGAAGGAATCCACTTGCTTCTGGTAGTGTTCCTGACAGGCTCTTGCGGTGAGCTTGATGTCTACCAGTGATTTGTTCTGCTTGATCCGCTCAATCATGATATGTTCAACGGGGATGCGGGTGTAGTTTTCAAGAATCCGCCATGCCGTAGCGGTATGTACGTCATCAAAGAGAATGATCGCCGTAATCTTCTGCATGACCTCATAATCAAGATTTTTGAGCGTGGCGCACAGCTTGTACGGGTCGGAGTTTTCGCAGTCCACTACCAATACGGTCTTCTCACTGTCATCTATGAAGTCGTAGATATTGTTTTTTACAAAAGCCCCTGCATCGGAGACTTTACTGTATTCCGTGAAGGCGTCGCAATGCCATTGATAAAGCAGGGTAGCAAACTTCTTGTCATTATAGAGGACATTACCCTCGTCCATCGGTACCCAGTTGATATACATTTGATAGGGGTAGTAGGAGAGACTTGCGTAATAGATGTCCGCAGCATCTTTCGTTCCGTCCTCTGTCAAACCGTTTGGCATGATGAACAGCTCTTTTATGTACGCCCAGTTAATCCAGATTGGAAAGAGGCTTTTGCAGTTGTTAATGCGATCTGAAATCAGCCGGTTAATCTCGATAATGTGGTGGCAGAGCTTTGTACTCGACTTTTTGATAAAGCTGATTCCGTCGTTTGAAAGCTGCTGCATACTGGAAGCCGGGATGATCTCTGGCATTGAAAGCAGCCCTCGATACTCCATCCGCATGATGTCATTTATTTTCCGGTAGTTGCGCTCAATGGCGGTGCGGATGATACAGAGATTGCGAATGATACGGGCATTTTTATCCTGTTCAAGCCGGTCGTATATCTCTATCTTCGGCGGCTCGTGTTCATTTTGGAAAATACGAAGCGGGACGCCGATCAGGTAAGCGACCTTTGACACAAGCTCATAGGTGCTGTCTTTGTAGGCAATCTGTTCTCCGTTATATTCGATACCATTCTGATTGAGAGAAGGGTTATCCATGTGTGCCTCCTATCACGTTCAGTCGAAAAGCAGTGAGTTTGTTTTCATCCTGTGCTTTACAGTCCGCCTCCGCCTTTATTTCCGCCAAACTCGCAACCGTGTGTATGATCATGCCCATAATACCACCTTCCATAGCGGTACCCGTAATGCGGAGGGCAATTTGCGCAGTCACCAGTACAATGTCCGTCGTGAGACTGGCTTTTCTTATCCAAAAGACTTCCAATCGCAAGTGCCATACCGAGCTTTGAGAAGAACCCGAGCTTTGGCTCTTTTTGCTTCGGTTCGTCAAAATCGATCTCCTCTTCTACGGAAGGGGCTTCATTCTCGTCATCTGCAAACATAGTCACATGATTGCGCCTTGCTACAAGCTCAAGAACTTCATCGTCTACGGCACCCCAAAGGTCTTCCAACTGCTCCTGCGTAAAGGTGCATTTTGCAGATTTCAGTAGTTCATTCATGGCTGATATATCGCAGCAGCCGGAAAGGTCATAGATTTCATCTGGCGTGAACTGGACACCATAGGCAACCGCTTTTTTTATAAGTCGTGATGCTGCCTTCTCATCCATATACTCCTGCGCGACCTCAGAGATTTCGGCGGATGCACCAAACGAGGTCAATGAGGACATCTTCTTGATCTGCGTGCTGGTTGCCCATTCGTAGAACTTCTCATAATAGGAGTCCCAATCCATTCATCGATCACGCCCTTCCAATGATTTCAGGAGTTTCCTCTACGGGCTTTGGAACAGAAAAACTCATGTGATGCTCAATAGAACATATTGTTCCTCTCAATTTACTGCCTGAGCTTTCGTCTGGAACGAAAACTGCCTCACCTCGCTTCAAGGTACGATCCTCCGTTCGGTAGAACTTTATCGTGTTTGTTCCATCCAGCTTTACAAGGCAGTAAACATATACATGGAAATCATCTGCTGCATACGGATCATGTTTTCCAATCGGGTCACTGCCACTTTTTGACGTGCATTCGGGAGATGTCTCACCCACAATATTCTCGGAGGAATCATCCGGGATGATCAATTCATCATCCTCGTTTTCATTAAAGCTATTGAACTCCGCTGTATCTATTGCTGCATTATATTCTTCCGCAGTCTCGTAGTCTTCTGGTGAAATCCCGTAGTCTGAGCCATCTTCACAGTAATCACGCCATCCGTGTTTTTCCCTGCTTAGAGCCTCATTATATTCGTCTCTTGTCTCATAATTGTTTGGATCAATACCGTATGCGCTGCCATCCTCGCAATTCAGGCGCCAAGCGTAGCGGTTATCACGGGGAGCCATGTATGCGACTTTGTTGACTGGTGAATCATCATCAGAATCAAAAGCTCCCATTGCGCCAAGGACACCGCCAAACTTGGTGAGGTCATCTGTGTCCTTAATTAGACCCATGCCCATTGCAGCACCGGTGGCAGCGTATGGATCAATTTTCTTGCTGTGCTTTGTACCATATTTCTGCCTACGTTTTGCTGCAAGATAATCCAAGGTCATTGCTCCGGCAAGATCAATCAAGGTATCTATTACGGGAATACGCTCACGCTTCTTTGAACGTTTTTTCTTGGACACGGGTACGCCTCCTTCCAATCAGGGCTTTGGCGTCACTCAACGCCCAATGCTTTATAAACAGCGTCTTCCGCACTCTGATAGAAAATCAGGTTGAAGCAGCCGATTAGATCGGCGGGAGCTGTTCCGAGGTCAGCCGCAGAGGTAATGGGAAGAAGCACCTTCTTTGCACCGCTATCGAGGCAGACCTGAAGGGCATTTGCAAGCTCGTCCACCTTGAGCATGGTTCCGGCAATGCTGATCTCGCCCAGCACCGCCAGACTGCTGAGGGTCGGTTTCCCAAGCGCAATCGAGCAGAGTGCAATCAGCGTGGGAAGCGCAAGTTTCTCGGTCATGCCGATGCCCTGCAAATCCTGATAGTTGATGATATAGTCCTTTGTTGTTGTGCTAATCGTGCCGCTGATGCGGTTGCCGTTCGCTTTCAGATAGTTGAATGCGGTATTTGCCGCTTCCTTGCACTTTCCGTCAGAGTTCAGTCCTGTCCGCTCAAACTTGCCGTTGCCGGGAAGCATCTGCGATTCCAGACGGAAGACGCCGATCATACCGCTCTTTCCCTGAGAAACCGTATAGACCTGACCGGGATTGCACATTCCTTCGGGGATGAGTTTTCCGCCGCCCTGTTCCGGGACAGACACGAAATGTTCCTCAAAGGTATCGTTGTCAATGTACGAAAAATTGACGTCATAGAACTCCATACCGCCCAGCTTTTTGAGCTGTTCCTTGACGCGGCGGCGCATTTCGAGCGCAAACTTGAGGATTTCTTCAAGCTGTTCTTTCGTGAACTCCCCGTCCGGATAGAGCAACTTGATCATTCCGCCGACCATCTTGCGGACGGCAATGGTATCGCGCTGATTAAGGTTTTTGCCGAGGCGGAAATACTTGTCCAGCGCATCGCCGTACTGCTCCTTGCGAAGCTCCCGGATAAACTCTGCCAGATAGTCGGTGATGAATCCGTAGTCATTGGTGAAATGTTCGGGGCGGAACTTCGGTATCTCCCAGCCGGGGATGTAGCAGTGCATACGGTCGAGAAATGCCGTGTCCGTTCCCATTTCGGGAGGGAATGGGTCAAAGAGACTGGACGTTTTCAGCAGCACATCCACGCTCTGATTGATGTTGCCGACGAAAACCATAGAAGCGGTCGCGGCTTTTTCCTCCTTGCCACGGGCGAAAGAGCCGGACGCCATATAGTCCTTCATGATCTGGATGCCGTCTTTGTCCTTAAAGTTGATACCGGCAACCTCGTCAAACGCTACGCAGTCCCACAAGCCAACCAAGCCCACGGTTTTTCTGCCCATGTTGTAAAACAGGTTCGCGACGGTGGTCTGACCGCCGGAAACAAGGATGCTGTTCGGGGAGATTTCCTTGTAGATATGGGATTTACCAGTGCTTCGCGGACCTAACTCACAGAGGTTGAAGTTGTTCTCGACAAGCGGCAGCATACGGGCAAGCAGAAGCCAGCGTTCGCGGTCATTCAGCTTATCCGGCTCCATACCAATAGAGCGTAGAAGAATCTTGATCCATTCTTCTTGCGTAAACGCTTTTCGCCCCTGCTTCAATTCCTCAATATCCACATGAGGCATCTGAATAGGCGTGAGCTTGTGAATGAGAATTGGGGATCTGCGTTTATCCTCTTCCACATATTCATATTCAAGCTGGACAATGCACCAGATACCGCCGCAGAGAAGCCGATCATACTTAGTTGGGTAATCCTCAGAGATAGGAATTGCTTTGATTCCGAGATTGGAAAACTCCGCCTCATAGCTGTCCGTCTTAATGTTGAGATTAACCGTGATCTTGTCAATCACGGTATAGCTGCCTCGCTGACGGAGGACAGAAAGGATCTTCTGCGCCTCGTCGGGACGGACGTAGTTTTCAGCCAGAATCCGCTTGACGTTTGCAACGCCGGTTTCAATGACATCCTCGTCATCGGAACTGCAATACTGTCCAAGAAGAAACTCAAGGACATAAACGGGAACATTTGCCCCTTCCTTGATTTTCTTTGTGAGGTCTTTGCGGACAATCCTGCCGTCGAATACCTTGCGCAGTTTGTTGTCGATTACAGCGTTTGCATCCTCTGTTGATACCGTTTCAATATACTCGCTCATTTTCTGTTTCTCCCTCACAGGTCAAATCCGAAGTCATCCGCAAAGGCAATGTCAATATGGAACTCAGCCTCTTCCGGGACATCTGTATCATTGGCGATAACAAGGCGGTAAATCTTGTTTTTGTCATAGGCACCGGCTTTCAAATTGAGGCGCACACGGAAGACGCGCTCGGAAGCATTTGTGCTTGTGCGGTCTGCAATGACAGTCTGACGGTCACTGATGACCACGCCCTCATCATCCGTCATATAGATGTAGTAGGTGCAGGGCTGAATCTTCTCCCCGACTGGCTGACGCTGGTAGAAATCCAGAGAGAATAGCAGGTTGGACACCTTGCGGCTTTCGCTCAACAGCTTCAATTCTGCGTTGGAAACCTCCACATACTTCTTGCTTGTGGAGCGGAGATTCTTGAAGCTAATAACAGGCACAACAAGCTCCTGCAAGCTGATACCGCCGTGGACATAGTTCTCACCGCCACCAGAAACCCGTATGCGTGTGGAATCAAAAGGCGTGTAGCCCTTGACCGGAGTACCGACGATCTCACCGTCAAGCTGAACCGGCACAAGGTACTCTGCTGCTGCGGAGGGTTCTGCCAGCACATACCGCCGTCCAATTTCATAGACCTTGCCGCTGATCGCGTCCTTACCCAGCTTATCGCTTTCGGTCAAAGGACTGTATGTGTAGAGGAAACCGTGATCTGCGGTGATGAAAATGTCTGTTCCCTGCATATCGTTGATGACAATACGAAGAATATTGGAAAGCTCCTGCATAGCGTCTTCGCAAGCATCAAACACCTTTTTCTCAGTTGGAGCTTTGTCACCAATAGCATCAATCGTGTTGTGGTAGATATACACGACTTCTTTGCCGCTCACAAGCTCACGCCGCTCGGCGCGTTTCATGTTCAGAACGTCCGTGTATTGAACTGCCACGCTGTTCATGTTAGCAGCACAGAGTATCTTGCCACGCTCATCAGTAGAACGGGTGGGCATTTCGTCCACGAGAACATCCATGCCGTCATTGACAGACAGCTTTCGCCCCGGAAGAAGAGCCGCCATACCGAATTTTGTGATTGAGGGAAAAACTGCTTGAACAGCATCGAGCTTCGCTGTTCCCTTGGTCGTCCGGGTGATGGTATCGCATAGCTCCGCAGCAACTTCATATCTCAGAGCGTCGGATATGATCACGAAGGCGCGGGAGTTTTTCCCCGCAAGTGGCTTAACATAGTGAGAGTAGAAGTCTCTTTGCTTGCCGATCTCGGACACATAACCCAATGCGGCAAGGTTGTCAGAAATTGCTTTTGTCCAGCAGCCGGTCAGATCCTTGAGGAACCAGTTCTGATACAGCCCCTCAACGTAATCTGCCGCGTGTTTCAGCTTATCTTCCAGAAGCACATTGCTGTTCTTGAGAGTGCAGCCGAAGGCATAGTGGAAGTGCCGATAGAAGCTATCCATCTCATACGCCTTCTCCGTATAGAGCTTCCAGATTGCTTTCGGTTCTACGATATGGAAGCCTGCTGCATTCTCCTGATGAAAGCTCTGCATCTTTGCAATGTAGTAGAGGCAGTCATAATAGTTGTTGAAGCGCTCAATCCATCCGGAGGTACGGCGGTTTTCAGCCGTTTTCAACATCAGCTCGGTCTTTACCACATGATCTGCGATTTCAGAGAAGAAACGGCTCAGAATGACCTCGTGAATGGACGGGAAAATGTCTGCTGTCAGCAGCGTTTCAATATCCTGCTTTTCAAAGCGGGAAGCAAGATGCAACTCCTGCTCCACGCTGCGACACAGCTCCCAAAGCGCACCGTTGTCCTCGCGGTTGCGCCATTCGTGGACAATACTGTAACAATACGCCTTGTTGGAATCAGAGATGAAACGCTCCAAGCCTTTGAGAACGCTGGGATTCATCGTCTGCGCAAGGGCAGTCAGCAGCACATGAGCGGAGAACAGGTCAAGCGTTTTTCCGTCCTCATGGATATAGCCCGTGTACTTGCGGACAAGCTGCCAGAAGGCGTCAATGTTACCGAACTTCTTGATATTGCCGAGGACGGCATTGTTTTCCTCATCCTGTCCTGCAGAAAGGACAGCAATAAATACATCCTGCGCAGAGCCGCCGTTTAGTCCTGCCAGCACAGCCATAATGTCAATATGAAGCTGCAACGGTGTATGGTATTCTCGCCCAATTCTTTTCAGCCTTTCAATCCGCTCTTTGCTGTCAAAGAATTTTGCGTACAGTTTTACTGTCTTGCGCATAGCCGGACTCGCCTCAATATTCAGCTCATTCATGCGCGTGGAGATGAGGTCGGAACGGTATTCTTCACTGAATTTTTCAATATCCAGCAGCCAATTATCCTTTGGGTCAGCATAAGAGAAGGGATTATAAATCAGATAATTGCCTGTTAGATCATCGTGCAGAAGCAACTTTTTCACGGCAAAGTTGTTCGTGCCGGTGAGCTTGAGAATTGTTACATCGGGGATGTAAAGCTCGTCAAGCATAGACTCGAACTCTCGATCCTCGTCCTGCCAGAAGATGATCCGTCTTTGATAGAACTCAGGTAGAGGGGCGGTAAAGCGTTCTATTAGATCAAATTGTATGCGTTCTTCGGACATTTTTCTTTCTCCTTAATTGCGAATGACAGCCATTACGATAAGTCCCTGCAACGCGAAATGACCGTTTGGACTTTGTTTCGGCTGATGGCTTGATTGAAATAGGCAACTGTGTTGCGATCAGCATATCGCATATCGACAATATTGATTGGAAGATTGCCAGAACCTATGAACAACAGATACTTGGGAGACAACGGAAAGATATAGCCGTTCATGTTTTTCGATTCTGGAACGCTATGATATTGAAACGCTGGATTATCCGAAGTGATAAAGTCTCCGGCATCGCCGTAAGCCTCAAATAGAATCATTTGGAGCCGCTGACTTCCAATATCCAAGAATGTATGGAAATGACCGCCTTTGTTTTTATATAGCATTCGGTATAGTTCTGCATACCATAAGCCATCTATAAAGTCATCAGCCCATCCTTCAATTTCGTTGCCGTTGCTCTCGCCAGACTGTGTATCAGGTTCTCCGCGAAAAGCTGGAACGAGTATATCGTCTCGAATCCAGCTATATATACCTGTCCCATCAAACCGGGGATTTCGACAAAGCATCATAAAGAAAAACGCAAGCATATCCTTTGCTGTTTCCATAGAAATGTGCCTCTCGCTTTTCCCATCAATTCCCGATTCATCTGAGTTCATTTCAGTGATGAACTGCTCCAATAGAGATTGCCAATGTGTTTCAAAATGCGAATCCAGACCATCTTCAATCAAATAAGAGTTGATGGCATGAATATCATTCAGGATGGCGTTCTTTCGGGCGCGATCTCCTGTGTCATAGAAGAAATCCCATTGGTCAATCTCCGAGAGATGCTTGCGAATGCTTGATTTCGTTTTGATTACACTATAACCAAGTTTTCCATAAACAGGCGGTGTGCGCTTTATTCGCAGGATCTCATATATCTGCTCAACAAAATCAGCCAGTATCTTTGGGCAAGATTGTGTGATGTAGCTGTGGGCAAAGTCAACAGTATATAGTCTGGATTCCCAAAGTACAGCAGTTATTGGCGTTCCATGTCCACGTTTCTCATCGTGGTCAAGTCTGTAAACACCTTGTATCTGCTTGTTTGGTTCTTGATCTGTTGTGACTGATGTTTCCCACGCTTTGAGGTAAACACGAGGCACATAATGCTGCTTTTTAGTTGTTCCCACAGTTACACTCCTTTCGTCACTTTATCTTCGCCAGCACATCGGCAAACAGCTCGTAGTTGTGCTTCACACCGTCATCGAGGTCGATCTGGATGTTCTGATCGGCAAGATGATGAATTTTCTCTTCGTACTTCTGAATCTCAAGTGCCTGTTCTTGGAGCTTCTTCTGCTGCTTGGTCAACTTCACACGCTCCGCAGCTCCGGCGTGTTCGATGGCGTCCGCGAGATGGGTAAGCTGGGTGCGATAACGCTCCTGCTGCTCGTGAACATAGTCGGTTCGCATCCGGGCAAGAAGGTCGCTCTGATAGCGGTGCATATAGATCAGAGCCTTGAAGCCGTTCTTCTTGCCACTGTCGAAGAGCCAGTAGATCGGACGCTTGCCCGAACCAGTAACGGAGTATGTGCTGCAATGGTCAGCATAGAAGTCATTCAGGAAGTAGCTTCGGATGACCTCGCGGGGTGTTCCCTTGCCGCCGAGCGCATCTGCGATAAACTTGAGGTTTTCTTCCAGCGTTTCCTTTCCGTAAACGGTTTCGACCCACTTCACAAAACGTCCGGTGATGTCATCGTCGAAATAGTCATCATCACAGATGGGAATGATATTGTCCGTGTCAATCGAGAAGGACTTATAGTTATCCTGATTGACCTCGTGATAATAGGAGCCATAGGAGACAGAACCATCCGCGTTCTGCTTTGCGAACTTTTCAAGCTCAGGATCCTCGCCGTCAAGCGTCTTTGTGGTTTGCTCGATCTTGCTGTACCCGGCAAAAACCAGACCGGGCTTATCCAGCGAATACCGCCCGAACATACATCCTACGGCGTAGGAAATGAGGGAACGAATATCTCTTCCAAGATCAGCCTTTCGCACAGTGACATCCTTGTCCTCAACTTCGGGCGTAAGTTCTCCCTGCAATCCGTAGATGTCAATGAAGATACGGTTGAGTTCTTCCTCGTTAGTTTTTAATTGCTGGAATCTTCGTTCAGTTGTTGCTACCCACATCTGATAGGCTGCGCTAATATGATGAGCAGGAGAGTTTTGCTCATCGAAATGATAAGTAGCGGCGTATTGCTGGTTTTCAACCAATGGGTGAAGTTTGAAATCCCATGAGGTTTCAAACGAATCCCAGTCAGACTTCACTATATCGACTGTCTTGCGGACTAAATCATCAATATAGTTAGACTGCTTCTTTATAATCGGAACCAATGCCATCTGACCAACTTCAAACTTCATGTTTGGAGCCAGAATTTCAAGTAGCTTCTGCGACACAATAGAATTGAGAAGTCCAAACAGATAGAACAAGTCGTGATCTGCGAATACGCACGGTCCGGACGCATTGGAAATATACCCTTCGGGCTGATACCTAAATGCAATCTTTCCGGTTGCAGTAGTATCGTTCCACGAAATACACTCTCGTAAGTAAAACTGTGTATTTCGCAAAACGGATCGAAGTTTTCCATCTTCAGCCTTGAAGTTCCTTAATGCAAATCCATTGTTTTCCCAATTTACAACGTAGTCGTTATTTCCATACCAGCGTCGGAAGTCTCCTCCTTTGGTCATCGGGAACCATTTGCGCCCGTTACCAGTCATGCTGAATTTCTGACCAGATACCTCGAACCACAAGCGGATAAATGTATCATTGTCTCCCGTAGTTAGTCCTTTACGGGGGTACGCAAAGTCGCTCAGGGGTTTTTCAGTGTCAAGGATCTCCAAAAGCCGTTTACTTGTTGAGTAAGCAATCGGATAGCTCCCAATGTTCAAGAATTTCTTTTGCTCAGCAATGTAGAGACCTTTCCTTTCAAAAAACCACCGTTCTTTTTGCTCAACAGAATCAACCGCTCCCATTTCATCAAAAAGTTGATGGAACGTTGCAGCATATCCTTTTTCAAAGGATTTTCTGATAACAAAGGCAGTTGTACCGAAGTCCGATCCAAAAATACCTCTTCCACAATGCAGCATATTTACAAATGTATGTTTAGTCAGCAATGAGTATCTGAGATCTTCAAAACTCGACTTAGACATCCAAACAGGAATGTTTATCATTGCCATCATTCCGGTCTTATTGCACATGGAAAGAGTTTTCTCCATGCAGATAGTGCTTAAATCATACCTTGAAATAGGATAAGCCTTTTTCGCATATTGATTTAGCTTTTCTGATGCGTTACTAATCCCCATATACGGCGGATTCGTGACCACCACGTCATACTTCTGCGCCATAACCTCAGCAGCCTGAATCAGCGGCAGAATGCTGTTCAACACGATCTCGCGGAACATACTGATGTCAGCCCGCACTTCCTCGACTCTGGCATAGAGGGCGGCAAAGTCCACCTGAGAAATGTTCAGAATGGAACCATATTCCTTTGCATCTCGCAGCTCGTCCATCAGAGTTCCAAAGTCCTTCTTGAGCTTCGGATCGTTGTTGGTGAAGTATTCAACGGAGCTGCTGTCCAGCCCATTGCTCTCGACGATAGCATACACATGAGGCTGAATGCCACGGGAGAATACGCGGCGGTCATACTGCCGTGCCTTCATCATGACAGCAAAATAGGCAAGCTGCGCTGCACGGTCATCAATATCGAGACCGTAGAGGTTGTTTTCAAGAATGCTCTGCGCAGCGTCCCGCTGGCTATACCCGCTTGCCTCATAAATCTGCATCAGCACATCAAAGGCATAGACAAGAATATGACCACTGCCCATGCAGGGGTCGATAACCTTGATGTCTTTGACATCCAGCGTGGCGTACTCGTCCTGAATCTCATCAAGCTGCTTGCGTACTTCCTGCGTCTGTTCCGCTTCGGGCAGGTAATACTTCCAGCCCATTTTGTCGGCAATCAGCTTTTCCGTTGCAATGCGTTCGGATTCCGCTTCGTGCCAAGTCATTTCATCCAAGCCGCGACCGTCCGCATAGATGCCTTCGTTTTTGCGCTTGTCTACATAGAGTCTGCCGAGGCTGTTTTCAACCATATAGCGGACGATCCAGTCCGGAGTGAAGAGCTGTGTTGCAGAAGGGATGCGCTCCTTGGTGATCTTCACATTTTTCTTGAGCAGAGCAAAGGTGTCATCCTTGAGTTCGGAGTTGTAATACTGGTACAGCCAGCCGATGATCTGCACCTGATCCGTCCAGTCCTCTTCGGGAATATCCGCGACCATGTGACCGAGAACGCTGTCCTGTTTCAGAATGTTGTTCGGCAGCAGAAGCTCGGTATAGCCGCCTATTTTCTCAAACATACGGGGAAGAGGATCGTTCAGGGCGTTGCACTGCGTCAAAAGCAGATAGCGATAGAGACCTTCGGTGTCGTTGCTTTCGATATACTCCGCAACTTTCTCCCGGTTCAGCCCCGGAAGGTCAAGGTGCAGGACATCGCTCAGAATCTCCGGCTTGAACGCACCGGTGCTGTCGGAAAAGACGCGAATATGGGAGGGCAGATAGTTGTTGACCTCCATGAAGCGCAGGGCAATAAAGCGGTTGAACCAAGTGTAGGCAACCTCTTCCATGACCTGTGTGTAGCCTTTTGAGCGGATCTGATCGACAAGCTCCTTGCGCTGCTTCTGCTCATCGCCGGTCAATGCGCGTCCACCTACCGTCACGGCGTTTGCCTCGCCGCAGCCTTCCTTCGTGATTCCATACTGATAAGCTCTCTGCGACACCTGAGCGATCAGCTCGTTCCGCGCCCAGATTGCAAATCTTTGTATCGCACCTTTATTCATGCTCGTAATTCTCCTTTAGTTGATCTGAACGCCGTCGCAGCTTTCCAACGTTTTCAGCAGCTTCTCGCGGATTCCATCGACGTACCGGTCAATATCCTCCTTGGATTGCAGACGCTTGACAGAGCAGAGGTCATACCGGCGAAGTGTCGTAATCTTCGGCATCTTCGGAGCGGGCTGTGCCGTACCTGTACCGACCGGGGTAGTGCGTTCCTGATGAGATGCAGACATAACCTCCATGCGACGGCAGATATTGTCCTTGTAGGTGAGAAGCTGGGTGATCATAGCGTCCAGCTCGGTGAGAGAAGATGCGTTCTTCGCCGCCTCACGCTTGCCGACAAAGTAATCGTCTGCCTGACGTAGCAGAACTCCAGCATCCCGTGCCTCGGTTGCAAGCTGATGAACGTCCTGCATACACTGACGGATATTCTCGGCAACCTCATCCTTCTTCAAATCCAGCAGACCGGAGTATGCCGTTTTGACCTTTTGAATCAGCTCCGGCAGCTCACCAATACGGTCATAGGGCTTCGGCTGTGCAAGGATGGTTGCAATGGTATGGAAGACCTCCAGCGCATCCGCGTCAGAAGCAAAATAGTCACGTTCCTTATTCACGCGGTCCATCTGACGCCGTGCCTCATCATATACACTGCGCTGCGACTTGAAGAAGAACTCCACACCCTCCATGTCCTCGGAGCAATCCAGAAGGTCTTCCTGACGCTGCACCATGCGGGTAAGCAGCGCAACGTTGTCCCTGCGCTGACTCAGAACATCATTCATGAGGTCGCGGGCTTTTGTGACAACTTCCTTTTCCGGGTAACGGAACTCAGAATAGGCTTTATCAAGAATCTCCTGATAATGCTCCTGTTTTTGAGTAAAGGTGTCCAGCACAAAGCGAATCAGTCCGTCCTCGTCGGAAGGAATATCCATCGCACCAAGGTAGTCCCGGAGGAAGGCAATGCTCTTGCGCATAAGGTCTTCGGAAGGGGCAATCCTGCGGGTAACGACGGCTTTGTCAATCTCGGATTTTTTCCGCAGATAATCAACCAGTCTGCGTTCGTCCTTGCCAACCAAAGCGCCGCCGTATTTGATGGATATTTTCTGCTGAGAAATCAAACGAGCAATCAGCGCAGCAATATCAATTTCACGCCAGCCGTAGGGAATCGCCTGATACCGGCGTTGCACATCGCCCATCGAGGTACTGAGCATCTTCTGATTTTGAAGCTCAAGCCACTGGCTGATCTCGTTCAGCGCATCCTCGTTGTTTGCGCCCTGACCGGTGAAGGCAATCTGCCCGTCATCCGCTCCATTCAGGATGGAAAGAATGTCTGCGTCGCTCTCTACGAACCGGTTGACCATGTTGAGCTTGGAATAGACGCTCTCAACCAGACCGTTCATCGCGGCGTCCAGCTTGTCTTTCGCGTTGCCAGTCTTGATGTCCATGACCTCGCCGTGGACAATGACCTTTGCACCGACGATAGCTTTTTCAATATAGCTACGCGCTCTTTCTTCCAGAATGCGCGCCTGTTGCTGCCGCTTGCGGATAATGTCCTGAATGCTTTCGGGAAGCTGAGATACGTTCCGTTGCTTGACATACTTGCGGATCTTCATCGCCTGTTCCAGCTCATCAAAATACGGCGTCTCATTGGAGAGCACAACGATTGCTTCGTTGTTGACCTGAGAATCCATAATAAGCCGTTCGTTCGGCGCACCGTAGTAGTCGCTTGCCACGGTAACAATGCGAAGCCGCATTCCTCCGCAAGCAGAGCCGTTCAGGGTCTCGTCAATGTATTGGTCGTAGGCGAAGTCATACTTGTCATGTTTGAATTTCTTGGAGGGATAGATTTCTCCGTAAACGGTCTGTGCAATGCTGGTGATGACCTGTGCGCTGTCAACCGGTGTGTTCTTGATGTCGATGGCAATGTCCTGTTCCTCGTCCGTCAGGAAGGCATAGGTATCGCCATTGCGAGAAATGTAGTTCTGCGAGAGAAGCCTTTCCAGCGAGGCGGAAACTGACGCCCGCAGCGCAATCTTATCTGTACGGATGTCATCGATCATAAGGATGGAGATATTGTCGATATTTGCCTTGATGTCCTCAATATAACGTACAAGGTAAAGGAGCTTCAGGACGCTGACATCTTGCTGCTCAAGCCCATCGTGATTGTCTGCCGCAGTCTGGCAGCGGTCGATAACCCGTCGGATGGGGCTTTCGAGGAATGTGTGAACTGTATTGTAAAACAGATGGAATGGAACCAGAGCATTTTCATCCTTATCCTTCACATCCTGTGCTGCTTCTTGGAAGCCGGAGAGCATGGAACGCTCACCGCCGGACAGATGTTTACCGGAATTGCCGTGCTTGCGAATCTCGGCAAGCACCTTCTGGATCACGATGAACTGGTACGGTACAAAGGGGAAAGTTGCAGAAAACTCCGCACCATCCGTAAAGCCCTTGATGTCAAGAACGGGATTGTTGAAAGTATAGAGGTTTTTGAGTACGGCGTGTTCCTTGTCATAGACCATGCGAAGAAGCTGATCCGCCGCATCTGTTTTCGCCAGAACACGCTTTTTGATAACTTCATCAACGGAGGACGAGGAAAGGCTGAGGCGCGTATTGAAGCGTCCCTGAATTTTGGAAAAGTCATTGCCGGTGATATGGACAACGGAGTCAATCGCCTCCTGACTTGTCACCATGACCCAAACCTTGCCGTGGCAGCGAATGCCAATCTCTTCTACAAGAGATTGCAGATTGATCATCAAGTCACCATCGTCACCAATGTATTGACCGACTTCATCCACCATAAACAGCAGTCGGAAATCCTTGCCCTTGCCGTCTACATATTCCTGAATGTCAGCTACGAGCTGGGCGATGCTCAGTTCATTCGTTTCCTCACCATTGAACCAGTTCCGCGCCGCCTGTTCGCTCATGCCGAGCGTAGATTGCAGAACCGAAACAATGTCATCCTCAAAGAACGCAAAGGAATCGCGGGTCTCCGTCCAAGGCGCACCATTGACCTTCTCAAAGGCTTCGCGGAACTGCTGCGTCTTGCCTTGCTTTTCAATGAAGCGTTCCAGTTTGGCAATTTTCAGATCATCGCCGTAAAACCCGCAGTGATTGTAGAACATCTTTGCAAAGACGCGCAGCACTGCGGTCTTATCCTTCGTGAGAGGACCTTCGATGTCAATGTTGAAAAGGATAGACTGCGTAGGCACGGACACACTTTTAACCGCCTGAGCATACATCATCGGGTCATCAAACTTGTCCGCAAAATAGTCAATCGCTCTTTTGCCGCAGACCTCTTGATTGGAAAGTAGGTAAGAGAGAATTTTCAGGAAGTGAGATTTACCACTTCCAAAGAAGCCGGAAATCCACACGCCGATTTTATCTGTCGGCTGGTCGATAGCCTTTGTGTAGTTGTCAAAGAATGTGCGGAAGTGACGGCGAAGCTCCTTGGTAATTATGTATTCGCTGAGTTCCTGTTCCAAACTCCGGTCATCATCCTGCATAACCTTGATAACGCCGTTGATGTCTCTTTCGATGTCCTTCTGGAACATATTCTGTATTTTCACGTTGCTACCTCCATTACAGCAGATTGAATGCCCGATAATAGTTGCCTTCTTTGAACTCATCGAATAGGTTGAGCGTCTGTCCATTGAAGGTTCCGGGATAGAACATCACAATAGGGATGTCTTCAAAGAGATGCTGCATACTATCAAGCATCTTATGGGAACGCATAAACGGATGAATTTTTCCAATGCCTGTCATGAAGAGAACATCCTGCCCTTTGATATGGGGTGAATAGTCCATCTTGGCAAGGAGAGCTTCCGGTGTGGCGATCTTCTGCAACTGATCCAGAAGATACTTTTTGCCTCGTTTTTCTTCTAACCCTGCAACTGATTTCAGAATGCGCTTGTCCTCCAAAAGGGAGAGAAACACTTCATAAAGGTCGCACTCAATAATCCGATATGGCGTGTTCGCCTCGCTTTTCAATCTGCGGATATAATCCTGAACGATCAACTCATCCTCCGCTTTGTAGCAGAAAACATGGATACCAACCTCATTGCTCAGTCCTTTGTTTTCAAGGAAGTCCTTATTCGAGATACGCTCTTTGATCCGGTCCAACTCCTGTTTAATCATGTTTGTGTCCGCCTATCTATCTAAAGTAATTAAATGCCGAAAGTGCATCATAATCGTTGTTTGCTTCGATACCTCGTTCAAGCTCTTCACAGAGAAAAACGGGATTCAGCGTGGTGTCTTTCAGCCCATCCAGATACCCTGTCTCTATCAGCATCCGAACGAGAACACTTTTGATTTTGGTGATTGTCGCATCACTCCAAGCGGCAACAGAATCATCCTGTGCTTGCAGTCTGGAAAAGAACGCATTCATGTCTTTCCTTGAGAAGTTCATGTCCTGATTGCGGTATTTTTCGCCTATAACCTGAATCATAAACTCCCAGACCAGACGATTATACCTCATCACCGCGTATAGATTGATCTGCTTTGCAATATCATTTGGTGCAGAGGCAAGCTCGTGAACAAGCTGTTCGTTGCCGAGCGCGTCCAGCCGCTTATAACAGGCTCTTGCCAAACGGGAAACCTGTCTCTCTGTTGGATATTGAAAGAGGTTATCCTTCTTAATCCGCTCGATTGCCTCATCAATTTTCAAGCCGGAAACATAGTATTTTGCGGCAATTCTTATCTCGTAGAAGAGAAACTGTTCAGCAGTTAAGCTGCCGTTATAAGGGTGCGTCTGATCCATTATATTTGCTCCATTCCTAATAGCATATTGTATCATATTGCCTGTCCCATATTTAGGACTGTGTTGTGTTGTCAGGGACAAACTCCACGATGTCACCGATATTGCAGTCAAGGCAAATGCAGATTTTTCTCAGAGCTTCCATTGACACGTCTTCACCTTTTCTGAGCTTGGTCATTGTGCTTGAAGAAAGACCGGACGCCTTATGAAGATCACCCTTGCTCATTTCCTTATCGACGAGCAGTTTCCACAACTTTTTGTAGCTTGCTTTCATGACTTTCACCTCAGCAAAGTATGTAAAATAAACCTAACTTATATTATAGCACAAGAAAGTCTGCTATTCAATAGAGTTTCGTAAACTTTGGGTGAATACGACCGATTTGCACGAGACGTTCATCGTTTTCGATTTGGATGATATACAGCTAAAGGGAAAGACTGTGCCGGTCAAAAAACCAGCACAGTCTTTTTGTTATTCTCTCTGATTATCTCGAGTTTGCTCAGACTCTTGGACTACACTCGGCTTGAGAAAAATATCTACGTTTGCCTTCATGGTGTCGATGATCCGCGCCTCCTTTTTGAGCGTTGCGCGTTCATCGTAGAGCCGCTGCTGCTCTTCGAGAAGTCTCTGCTGATCCGCTTGGAGCGTCTTCAAGCTCGGCAGTTTTTCATCTCCCTGCATCGCAAGCAATGTACTCCGTGCCGCCTCGAAAATCACAAGCTCGGCTTCGTGCTTTGCTTTGAAACCCGGCTTGTCTTTTGCCTTCTGGAATGCGTCATATACGGGCTTGAGGCGCTGGTAGTTGGAGATGTTTTTGATAAGCGGCTGGACTTCCCGCAGACGTGCTTCAACGCCTTTCAGTTCCTTGCCGGTACGGTCATAGGAGCTGTGAACATCCTCGACCTTCTTTTCAAGATCAGCGTATTGGAGCAAGTTGTTTTCCGTGAGATAATTGAGTGTCCGTGCCGCTTCCTTGAGGATAGTAAGTTTTGCTTTATGCTCGTAGCCCTTGCTGTCAATGAGCCTGATCCGCTCCTGAATATCTCCGATGAGAGAGATGCCCTTCGGCGTGGTCTGTCTCTGACTTTTTCGGGGCGTCCGTCCGGCAATCCGCTCCTTGATGCGTTCCTCGGTGTAGTTCTCTCCGATGGCCTTAGAACGGGTAAACCGCTCCTGACCTTCAGCGCGGAAGGAGATGTATTTGCCGGGTTTGATTTCATAACCGGCTTCCTGCATGAGCCGCAGAAAATCATCGTAGTCCTTCGCTGTGATGACAAGCCGGTCGATGGTCTGCTTGAGTTTTTGCTTCCAGCTCGTGCCGCATTTGGCTTCGGTGTACTCCTTGTAGCTCATGCCTTTGTTCTGAGAGGGAGGGATAACAGAGAGACCGTTTTCCTTACAGAGCCGGTCGCTGACCTCACGCATATCATAGTAAATCCGCTTGTAGCTCTTGTAGGCGTGGTAGTCCACAAAGTCAACCGCATTGAAAATCAGATGGTTATGAACATGGTCCTTGTCAATGTGCGTGGTCAGCACATACTCGTATTTTCCACCGAGGATTTCATCCGCGAACTGCTTGCCGATCTCGTGGGCAAGCTCCGGCGTGACCTCTCCGATTTCAAAGGACTGGATCACATGACGGGCTATGATCCTGACCGGATTCATCCCTTTTTGCTCGGCTATTTTCCGCGTCCATTCAAATTCCCGCGCTGCGGTCTCGCTGGCACAGCCGTAGGACGAGACCAGCAGCTTCTCGTCTGTCTTTTCGGGATTCAGAATGTACGCGATTGCCTTGCTCAAAGTTCCTCGGATTGCTTTGATTTTAGTAACTGCCATACCGCGTCCATCTTTTCTTTCAGCTCGTCAATATCGTCCTGATAGAATCGTCCCGTCGAGTTGATCCTGCGGCAGACGGTATTGATGTTCACACCGATCTTATTGATTTCGGCGGCGAGCTTTTTCTGCTCCGTGTAGTCCACAACGATGATGTAGCCGTCGATCAGCATCTTCCTTGCATACGCACCGAAGTTCTCCGTGCCAATCATCTCCATCTTCTTTGCAATCGTCCGTTCTTCCTGTGGTGTCAGCCAAATCTTCTTCTGAATTTCTCGTGTTCTTCGTACCATGCTGCGTCCTCCGTCGTAAAGATTAGAAGGGTTTGGGACTATCCCAACAAGCAAAAATCTGATGTTAAGGGCAGGGTCTCCTTAACTGATTTTTCTCCGGTGGGTACTCACCGGATTTGCTTGCTAATCTCCCAAAATCGTATTCCCCGAAGATTCCTCCGTGAAATGTCCCTTCACTTTACAACGGACACAAAAAGGGCGTTTGTTGAGTACCGGATTTCAAAAAAGTCAAAAAATCATTGGATTTCCCATGTGAAAGCCACTGTGTCTGTCACATCAATATCAACCGGCTCAATCTCAGGTGCGGCGCACTTGCTCATCGCCATGAGAGGCTGGATGCAGTCTTCAACATCGTAGCTTGTTCTGGAAAAAACATTGAGTTCGCCCCAGTTGTAGTCGATGTTGAGCAACTGCCCAAGCGTACTGCCTGATGCTTTGCAAAGAATCTCCGCCTTTGCCCTGGCGTTCTCCGTCGCATTGATCAGCAGCTCTTCGCTGACTCTTGCCGGGTTTTTCACGGTGAACGCAATGCTGAGTTCTGGTTGCGCCCCACAATCCGCAATCGCAGAAATGACCTTTGCAAGCTGCTTGCTGTCAAAGTCAAAGGCAAGTTTCAAGCGATAGCTGCAAGCATATCCGGCAAACTCTCGCTTGTAATTTCCTTGCCGATCCTTGACATTCTCGTACCTTGTCTGGACATCAAAGCTCGTGGTTTTCAGGTCTTCCTTGCGATACCCAACGCGGACTGCGGCACCTTGCAGTCTTTCGATTCTCTCGGCAGCTTCCGACATTGCGCGGTCATAGGTTTCAGATAAGACTTCAATGTTCAGGGATAGGATGATGTAATCCGGTCTTGCGGAGACATTGCCTGTCCCTTTTACGGTGATTGTTCTCATTACTTTCTCCCGTCCTTTCTGGAATTGAAGTCCTCATCAATACGTTTTTTCCAATTCGTACCCAGCGGTACGCTGCATCGGACAGCGGAAACCGCTTCGCTCAGAACTTCGTAGTTGAGTTGCGTTCCCTCGCGGTCAGAGTGGTAATTGACCGCTCGATCTGCTCCAATACCGAAGTGCTTTGCCGTTTCAACTGCGTCAATATTTGCGCCGAGGAATAGAAACTCCCAGCCGTACTTTTCCTTCTGCCGCTCGATCATTTTCTTAACTGTCTCGCTGTCATAACGGCGGCTTGCATTCTCCATGCCGTCCGTTGTGATGACGAACAGCGTATGTTCAGGGACATCCTCATTTCTTGCGTACTTGTGGACATTCCCAATGTGATGAATTGCTCCGCCGATAGCATCCAGAAGCGCGGTGCAGCCGCGAACGGAATAGTCCCTGTCGGTCATCGGCTCCACCTTCTGAACCGGCACACGGTCATGGATAACCTCGCTCACGTTGTCAAAGAGAACGGTAGAGATCAATGCCTCGCCATTCTCTTTTTTCTGCTTTTCAATCATGGAGTTGAATCCTCCGATGGTGTCTGTTTCCAGTCCGCTCATAGAGCCGCTGCGATCAAGGATGAATACGATCTCCGTCATGTTCTTTCTCATGTTTTGTACCTCCGTATATAAAAAATGACTGCTTGGCGTCTCACCTTACAGTCATATTGTACTTCGGTATTCACTTCATTTGGTCGCATGGCAAGCGACATTATTCTAAGGACAAGAACAGCTCTCCGTCAATGCTTAGGATGTCATCCATCGGAATCTTCGTGCCGTCCTGCATGGTAATTAGGCGCTCAAAGTCATCAACCTTTATGACTGCGCCGGTTGCAGTTACATACGCACCGCCAGCTTTGCGCTCATCAGGTTTGAAGTAGGTTATTTCAACCTCCGGCTCTTCATCAAGGGCATCCATGAGAAGCTGATACCTCATGTTCAAAGCGGTCAAGGCTCCCTCATCAAGCTCAATCCTTTCGTCAGTCAGACGTCCGGTTTCTTTGATTGCAGCATCGTAGCCGGTGAGGGCAGCGAAGGGAGCAAACTGCGCTGCACGATCTGACATTGGCATCTGCGGTCGGGTCTTGGAGACGTGGTGAGGAAGTCCCATGATCTCGTCGTATTTTCCGTTCACGCCTTATGCCCTCCAATCTGCGCATTGCGGTCTTTCGCGGTTGCACCTTCTTCAAGATTCATTGCCTTGAGGATGGCGTTCTTTCCATACTTCTTCTTGATGGCAAGCGTGGCGGCTTGTATCTTCCGCTCACGCTCCAAAGCGGCGTCTTCGGCTTTCTGTTTTTCCTCTTCTGCGGCATAGTCGGTGAAGAGGTCAAGCTGGACAGCACCGTCATTTTTCTTCGGCGCGTCCGCTTCCGGCAGGACATGATTTGCCACAACATACATACGGCGGACAAGCAGATTCTTGTCCACGATCCGGTCGAAGAGTTCTGACACAGCACACATTATTTTGCGCGTAGATGATGTGTGACCGTCGAGGTTGATAGAGCCGTGCGCCTGTTTCGGAATCTGCCTTCCATAATGATCTGTCTCAACCGCGCCGTGATACTTTGCCCGTCGTGCCGGATCGGTTAGGTTCTCGATGTCGTAGCCAACTGTGAGAACCATCTGGTCGGTGACAAGCCCCTTGTCCACCAAGTCCAGCACAAGCAAGTCCGTCATTTCCCGGACAACCAGCTTTGCTTTATCCGTCTCGTATGGGCAGTGCAATACCTGACCGGAACTGATGCTGTTGGAGCTGGGACGGTACGCCTTGATCGCTTCAATGGTCGTAGGTTCCCAACCCCACGCATGGTCGATGAGTAGTTCCGCATTCTTGCCGAACAGCTTGTAAAGCAAGTCCTCGTTCCGCTCTGAACAGAGGGCAACATCGCCCATTGTGAACATCCCATTCTGCTCAAGTTTCTTCGCAATGCCCCGACCCACGCGCCAGAAGTCCGTGAGGGGTTGATGCACCCAAAGCTCACGCCGGAATTTCATTTCATCCAGTTCGGCTATACGGACGCCGTTCTTGTCGGCGGGGATGTGCTTCGCCACAATGTCCATTGCCACTTTGCAGAGGAAAAGATTCGTGCCGATTCCTGCGGTTGCTGTGATGCCGGTTGTTTCAAGCACATCGAGGATGATCTTCATGGCGAGATCATGGGCGGAGAGTTTGTAGGTGTTCAGGTAGTCCGTCACGTCCATGAACACCTCGTCGATGGAGTAGACCACAATATCTTCCGGGGCAATATACTTGAGATAAACCTGATAGATGCGGGTGCTGTATTCCATGTAGTACGCCATCCGAGGCGGCGCGATGATGAAGTCAATCGCCAGAGAAGGGTCTGCTTGCAGCTCCGAGAAGAAGTGTGATGTACCGTCCAGCCTGTGTCCCGGCGCATCGTGCTGCCGTCCGGCATTTGCTTCCTTCACACGCTGCTTGACTTCAAACAGCCGCCCGCGTCCGGAGATACCGTAGCTCTTGAGGGAGGGCGTGACGGCAAGGCAGATGGTCTTATCGGTACGGCTTTCATCCGCAACAACAAGGTTTGTGTCCAGAGGATCTAAGCCGCGCTCCCGGCACTCCACGGAGGCGTAGAAGGATTTCAGGTCGATTGCGATGTAAGTGTGTTGTTTCACCTTCTTTGCCTCCGCTTTCTTCTTAGATCAGCCCTAATGACATTTCATTGGAGCTTTTAATGTTGAATACGATACGCCATTCAATATCACCCTCCACCGGCTCAAAGTGTAGAGAGGAACAAACTGCATGAAGTTTTTCTTTTGAGCTGTCTCCACACACGATTGCGATTGGACCGTCCGCTCCGCCGATAATGCCGATACAAGCAATATCGTTTCGTGCCTCTGGTGCATAGCGGTCAGAGCATGGCGCAATTTCCAAAGGCTTGTCCCCCTCAGCGCAATCACAGATCGTAACATCGCTGTCAGGTTCAGGAGAAAGTGTATAGCTCATAGCAGTAAAATGCGTAGGATAAAACCAGCGGTCAGAACCGTAACGCTTTTCGGAAATTGTCTGCTGCTCTAATTCCTGTACAGTCAATGTGTATTTTTTTCCACTGACCGGATGGAGGAAAGAAAACGAATCACCGGGAGCGTGTGCCTTGAAATGTGGTCCCGGGACACGACACGACTGCTGCTCCATTGTAAGGGAGAGGGCTTTTATTTCAGGACGGCGTTTGCTTGTCCACGGAAAAGCTGCCCGAAAAATCATCCATCCATAGGATGTATCCAAATCATAGTGTTCCAATGCCCACTTTGCTTCCGCTTCATTGATCACCCCGTCTGGCAAACATGGATTAAAGACCACGGAACAGCCGTGGGAGGTCAGCATTGTTTTCCCGTTCAATTCCAAACGAGGAATAAAGTCAAGGCAAAGTGGATTGTCTAAATCTATCTGCATTTGCTGCTCCTGCGTGAAGTATTCGCAGGAGTCGTTTTCGGGGTGTAAATCCCATTTAGTTATGAACTTGCGAATGTCTTCTTCCGGGGTACGCATACAAAAGTCCATGACGAGTCCCTTGCTGCAAGAATACGCCGCAGGAATAACCCAATGATGCCTCGCCCAGTCAAATTGCTTATTCAACCGGATTTCCGTTCCGGCATGGTCTTTTCCCGAATGTCCCCAGAAGTTTCCCTCAAAGTAGACCTTCCACTCAGGCATGGTCGGTTCTGCTTCTGGGTTCATATCAACATCATAATAGTCCTCGGTGTACTTGATCTTACTATAATCAAAAGATGCTTGCAGCTTTTTGATGTATACCCACGGCTGTTCCATAGGCGTCAATTTCATTTTCTCAGCAAGCTCTGATAGCGTTCTTTGCTGATCCTGCGTTGGAGGGTTGTCCTGCAAAAAGGCTTCAAACTGGGCTTTATCCCACATCCACGCCTGTTCTAGCGCTGCCGAATCACTGCAAGCAAGGAGCAACCTCAGAAAGTCTTCAAAATCGTTTGCCAGCGGATGAACAAAATCCGGAGCCGAGTTCATGGGACTGACGGAAAATACCATACCGCCAAAGTCTCGAACAAAGCAGAAGTGGATGCCGTCCACACCCGCCCAGCCAAAAATAGATGCACCTTTTGGCGTGCAAAAGTATGGGTTGTTATCTTCACGACGCTCCACCCCTACGGGCGAAAGGTCAATACCACTTCGCAAAAATTTCTGAAACACTTTATCCATAGACCTTATGCTCCTATTAAACTTTGGTCGAAGGCAAACAGAGCCTCGTTGATCTCAAAGACATTATAGTTCCCATGCTCCACGAAATACTCCACGATGATGTCAAACTTGTTGGAGTGGGAGAGCGCAAAGCCAGCCTTCATGAGCATATCCTTCATTTCAACAAGCGGCAGCTCAAGGGCAATGGCAAACGCAATGACCGTGGGCTTGGAAGGCTTATAAGACTTGTCCGAGCGGATCTTCGAGAAGAGCTTCCGGTCAATATTCGCCTTCTTATAGCACTGCGCGTCCGTCATGCCGCGCTCATCAATCTTTCGCAGAAGCATCTCGGAAAAACTCTCGTCGATCTGTCCCAGCGCGTCATCAAGGGTTGCCGCCTTTTTGGGGGCAGCCGCCGCAGAGACGGGAGGCATGAGCTGTTCGATTGCCTCTTCACAAACGGATGCCTCGCAAGGCATGGGTTCTTCCATCCGGAAGGCGTTCATCCTGCGCAGACGCTCGGAACGATTATCAGTATGCTCGTCCACATAGCGGTCATCTATGTACGCTGCAATATCGGCAAACAGCTTGCCGCTGATCTGATAGGCTTTGCGGTCAAAAATGACGATGTACACCGTCATTTCGTTTTCGAGAAGGAAACTGCTAATGGTGTCAATCGCCACTTTGAGAGCCTGATCCTTCGGATAGCCGAAAATGCCGGAGGAAATCAGAGGGAACGCAACCGATTCGCAGCCGTATTCTTTCGCCAGCATGAGCGAAGTCCGATAGCATGAGATCAGCCGTTCGCGCTCACCATGCCGCCCGTCATACCAGCGCGGACCGACTGCGTGAATGACATATTTGCAGGGCAGCTTATAGCCCTTCGTGATTTTTGCGCTCCCGGTTTTGCAGCCGTGGAGCGTTTCACATTCCACCAGCAGCTCCGGTCCTGCGGCACGATGAATGCAGCCGTCCACACCGCCGCCACCCAGCAGCGACTCGTTGGCAGCGTTGACGATGGCGTCCACCTTCATTTTTGTGATGTCATTTCTGACAATTTGAAGCGGCATTATTCTATCCTCCGTCCTATCAAAGCGGCATCGGTGTCCGGGCAGCCAGAATAACCGCCAGAATTGCAGCAACAAATGCCACCACTCCTATGACTGCCAGCAGCTTTTTACTGAGCTTCTTCTTCGCTGCCTTGCATACCAGTGCTGTGCAGGCCACGCAGACAGCAGCAACTCCAAGTGCAATTCCCAGCGTTTCCCACAGCCACGATAATTCGTATAAGATTTCCATGTAATCACCTCTCCTTCTGTTGGTCAATTTGAATTTATATATTCTCACAATTTCCTTTTGTGCTCCTGATACTAACATGTAAAATCAGGATATAGACTTATTCATCCGCATTTCAACTCTATGATAACTATTTCCGGTCGATTGTTGATTCGCACCGGAATAATACTGTTTCCAATACCTCTGCTCACAATCATAGTTGTTCCATTCTCTGTATAGATGCCTGCGTCATATTTCGGAAAAAGTCCTTGGTTCGGAGCAATAACTCCTCCCAAAAATGGCAATCGAAATTGTCCGCCGTGGGCGTGCCCCGACAATACTAAATCAATATTTTTATTTTGATAGACATTAAAACACTCGGGTCTATGCGACAAAAGTATAGTAAATCCATCGCTAATATTTACCTGCGAAAGTTTTGTTTCCAAAATACTTTCCGATAAAAAACTGTCTCGTTCCGAAAAATCAGGGTCATTTAAGCCTATTAGCTGAATACACTCATCACCATAGTTCAATTCGATGGCTTCATCTTGAAGAACGGTAACTCCTGCATTTTCTAATGATGTCCTTAATTCTTCGTATTGTGAGCCGACCCATGCTTCATGATTGCCTGTAACAAAATAGCAGGGAGCGATTTTTACGGCTTGTTGAGCAAAAGATATTGCAACTTCAATATTTGTATGGTTGGAATCTATCAAATCCCCAGTAATAACGATTATATTTGGGCTTTCTGCCTTTAATATATCAATTAACTTTTCATTATTCTTCCCGTATTCCGCATTATGCAAATCCGAAATATGGGCAATAGAAAAATTGTCAAACGCTTCAGGCAAGTCTTTAAATGTTACTGTTAAATGGTTTGTTTCTACCGACAGATTTCCCCAAATTACCCAACTGACCATAAGTAAAATCAGAAGCACCACAAGTATAATTATTTTTCGCTTTTTTATCTTTTTCGCGATGTTATACCTCGCCATTATAAATCCTCTCCCCACAAATCCCGAGTTGTCTTATTACATTTCCCATTATATTTGATTTTTCAATTCGTCGAGAATGAGTTTTTGTGAAATAGATGAAATCATTTCTACCACTTCCATAACAAAGTTTCTCATAAATTCTCTATAAGGAATCATAATTTCTCCCTTATATAATACTATGAATAACTTCTCTTTATTGCTACCTTCTTTATACTCATCATACTCAAGTTTAATATTAGTTTGATGTACGATTTGATCTCTTAACGCTCTTCCTTTCTCGCTACCACAGAGTAAACGAAAAGCATGTGTATCAAATTTATCTATTTCACATATATATGATTTTAAATAAACAAATTTACCATTTTCATTATTTAATATTTTCTTTGTAAATTTATTGAAACTATCATTCCTTTCACTAAAAACTATATAATGAAAAATAGCAGCTACTACATCTAATGCATTTCTTGCAAAAAGAATTGTACTTTCAGTATGATAAAGCAATGTTGTTTCGTCATCTCCAAAAAGGCAAGGCATTTCCATGTTCTGTGAGGTTTCAAATTCATTTAATTTTTTAATAGCACATTTTTCTGCAAACATCATCATTTTAATTTTCTGATGACATGTTACTGCTTTCTCTTTTAAATTAATTTTAGTTTCTGTGTCTATACTGGCATTATGTTCAATAAGGTTAAATAAATCATAACCTATTTGTATTTTAGGTATGATATCACCATAGTCCGATGCCAACTTCAAATCAAGTGCTACAAGTTCATCTCTGTCTAACCACATTAAATATATCTCCTTAACATTAAAAATTTGAAGTTTTCTATTGTTCTTTATACTTCCTTTCAATGCACAAACTATAAACCGCCATGATTACTATTGTTTCTATCATTACACCCAATACTGACAGTAAAATAAACGGAGAATTCTGTCCTGAAAGCAGCGGCAATCCCAATGCAATCAAAATCACTCCATAAATAACAAACAACTTACCAACAGCACAATTGTAACCCGCGATATCATTTACAGATATAGGTTTTATGTTTGCCCAAAAGCCAACCACTTTTCTTGAAAAATATGCGCTTATTCCAAGCCCAATGATAATAACGCCACCAATCGCCCATATAACAAACCCTA